>OLXL01000905.1_pt1 | contig 11989 bp, 10 predicted proteins | sample 1673891 | NCBI WGS metagenome assembly OLXL01 (sample SAMEA103958131, study PRJEB25191) | human gut metagenome | reverse complement strand
CGGCATCATGGACGGCACGGATATTCTGCCGCTTGCTGCCTTTTATCCATGTGAATGTCACCGGCTGTTCTCTGCAATAGGGATAGCCGGATATGGGAAAACAAATGGTTCGTGTTGCCATGAACACCTCCAACTTTTTAGGACAAACAAGTTTATGTAAATCAAGTATAGCACAATCCCGGATGTGCTGCATAGCACTATTTTCTGCTTCCGGGAATCCATCTGTGCAAAAAGTGCCGATACCACAGGCATCGGCACTCAGATCAAAAAAGCATTTTGCAAAAATGCGCAGCCTGCATCCACCGGATGCAGAACACAAGGGGTTTGGGCACAGCCCAACAAGCATTTTGAATTTGGATTTTGAAAAATCCGATTCAAAAATCGCAAGTTGGTACCAAGTTGCACTGCTTGCCGCGTAGAAATTCCCGTAAACTTCTGCGTCAGAAATTTTCAGATCACTTCAGCTTTGCGAGGATATCGTCTGCGCTCACGCCGCTTGCCAGCAACTTTTTCAGCACGTCCTCTGCTTCAGCTTTCTTTGCGGATTCCGCAGCTTTGGTTTCAGCTTTGACCTTTTTAGCTTCGATTCTGGCGATTTCCTTGTCGATAGATTTCAGCTCAGTTTTCTTGGTTTTCAGGTCAACTTTCAGCGCATCAATGTTCGCAGTGATGGATGCGATTTCAGCAGCAGCGGCTTCCTTTGCGGACTGCTTTTCGGCGATCTGTGCAGCAAAGTCAACGGTTGCTTTTACGGTCTTGGTCTTGTTCTTGCTTCCTTTGGGACGGGGCATAGGGGACACCTCCAATGTTTTTTGATGGTTTCAGTATAACACGCGTTTTTTGTGTTCGCAAGAGGTGCAGTTTGTAGAATAAAAATATATCTATGAGTGAAACAATAAATCGATTTTGGAATATGCACCGGGACGGGTCGCCAACTTGTTGGGACATATCCCCCGTTGGTCGCAGAGCTGTTTAAAGCGTTTGGCAACGGCATCTTTTACAGTCGTGATGAAGTTTACCTCACTATGATGTTACAGAAATCCGTGTAGCTATGCATACGCATCTGCGTATGATGCAAAAGTATTTTATGATACAGAGAATGTGCAGCCGCGTAATGGCAAAGAATATATTTAATAAAAAAAGTATCCTCCATAGTGATAATGGAGGATACGGCGAAGAAATCATGCGCCACTACGTCATATTTGGCGTGTTCCTGCCCCTCATGGACACCTGATGGGAGAAAATTCGGTTCATCTCCCGGCGCTTTCGGGTCAGGTCAGAGTGCACATAGCGCTGCAAGGTGATGTTGGCGTTAGCGTGTCCTAACAATTCACTGAGGGTCTTTACATCGCACCCCGCCTGCAGACAGGTCGTTGCAAAGGTATGGCGCAGCGCGTGCGGACGTACTTGCCGGACAGTTGACTGCTTCAGATATGCCTTGATGCTTTTTCGGTAGCAACGGGGTTCGGTGGGCTTGGACTCGTTACCGGACAGAAACCATGTGGCATTGCTGACACATCCACGCAGTTTTTTCAGCATAATAAGCAGCTGCTTCGGGATTGGAATTTCCCGGCGGGAGGTGCGGGTTTTAGGCGTTTGGATGACCACCTTTGTATGCCCATTTTCACAGGAAATTCGGCAGACCGTCCGGTTGATTTTCAGCGTTCCAAGTTTCAGGTCGAAATCGCCCCACTGTAAGCCGCAGATCTCACCAATACGCAGTCCCAATTCCACCCCTAATAATAAGCCGATTTTGCGGGGCGTAGGGTTCTCCTGTACATACTGATAAAGTCGCTGCTGCTCCGCCGGGGAGAGGGGCACAGAAATTTTGTCGATAGCTTTTGGCAGCGCCACCTCCAACTCCATCGGACGGATCAGGCGCAAGTGCGCGGCATATTTGCAGATGCGCCGCAGCATCGAGAGGCATTCCCGGGCAGAGGAGTTCCCCAGCGGCTTGTGTGCGGCATCTATCGGTGCAATGATCTGCTGCATAGCCTGTTCCAGAAAACTTTCCTCAAGAGATGCAACTGGCACTTTACTCAAAACCGGAAGAAGATATTTGTGCAGCGTGTACGAGTAATGCGCATAGGTGGATTCTTTTACTGCATTCCGCTGGGAGTGCAGCCATACCTCAGCCAATGCGTCAAAGGTCAGGTCAGTTCTTTTCAGGTTGTAGAACCCTGCCTCCGCTTTTTTCTGAATCAGCACCCGTTTGACCTCTGCGTAGACTGTGCCATAGACGTAGCCCCACTGGATCTTTCCCTCCGCTGTACGCGCTTTGATGTAGCGGCCTTCCCACCGGCCATCCTTGCGTTTGTGAATGTTTTCTCCCCGTCGTGCCATTTCTGTTTCCTCCTGCGTCTTGGACACCCTTCTGACCACTTATTCTGTCCACCTTCGTTTTTTGCTGGATTTTTCATGCAGAACTGGGCAATGTGCAAAAAACTTTCAGCTTCTGCGAGTTTTTTTCTAAGGTCAGGCGGGATGCATTTGTAAGGATTTCTATTGATTCCCAGATATAACCATGATAAAATAAGAGAAGAATTCAAACAACGATGTCGAAAGATTGGTATCCTCCATTATCACTGTGGAGGATACCCCTTTATGCGGGAAGGGGTGAACAGGGTGGCATTATGTCTGTTTGAGCACAACGAGAAGGCATATCATGCGGCAGTCCGGATGATGGACCAGTATGGCAAGGCTGCCATTGTTCATCCCACCGGCACTGGAAAGAGCTATATTGCGTTCAAGCTGATCGAGGACAACCCGGAGAAGGTCGTAATCTGGCTTTCTCCCAGTGAATATATCTTCAAGACCCAGCTGGAAAGCCTGAAAAGGAACGACCCGGATTTTCCGTTGGCAAACGTTCACTTTTATACCTACGCCAAACTGATGTGCTGCACGCAGGCACAGCTGGACGAAATAGCAGCGCAGAAGCCTGCCTATATTATACTCGATGAATTCCACCGTGCCGGTGCTGAATGTTGGGGCGAAAGCACGGTGGCTTTATTAAAGTTATGCCCGGATGCAAAGCTTCTGGGGCTGACAGCGACAAACATCCGATATCTGGATAATAACCGCGATATGGCCGAAGAGCTTTTTGATAGCCGTGTTGCGAGCAACATGACCCTTGGCGAAGCAGTCGTCAGGGGTATTTTGCCTGCCCCGAAATATGTGACCACAGTTTATCAGTACCAGAAAACGCTTGCAAAGTATCAGGCACGGGTGGATAACCTGCGGGCACCGGGCATTCAGGATGTGAATCAGAAATATCTGGACGCCCTGCGCCGCGCTTTGGAACAAGCGGATGGTCTGGATAGGGTCTTTGCACATCATATCACGAATAAGGCTGGCAAGTACATTGTGTTCTGCGCCAACAAGGAGCACATGGACGAGATGGTGTCCCATGTGCCGGAGTGGTTTGCCGGGGTCAACCCGGACGTGGTGGTGTACGAAGCCTACTCGGATGATCCGAACACCGACAAGGCTTTTGCAGACTTCAAAACGGACACCAGTGACCGGCTGAAGCTGCTGTTCTGCATCGATATGCTCAACGAGGGCGTCCATGTGGAAGGCATTTCCGGGGTCATCCTGTTCCGACCTACGGTTTCGCCCATCATTTACAAGCAGCAGATTGGCCGCGCCCTGACCGCCGGGAACACCGCAGCCCCGCTGATTCTGGATGTGGTCAACAACTTTGAGGGCTTGACCAGCATTTCCGGTCTGCAAAGCGAGATGCAGGAGGCAGTTCACCGTCTGTATGCCAACGGTGAGGGTGACAAAATCATCACCGAGCGGTTCGAGGTCATCGAGCAGGTGCACGATTGCCGGGTACTGTTTGAGCAGCTGCAGGCAAGCCTTTCTTCCAGCTGGGAGCACTACTTTTCCGAGGCGAGCATTTACTACGCAGAGCACGGCAACCTGAATGTCCCGAAACTGTATAACACGCCCAGCGGTCTGAGCCTTGGGGTGTGGCTGGTGACCCAGCGCCGGGTGCGCGAGGGGCAGATCCAAGGAAATCTGACCGAGCAGCAGATCGCACGGCTGGACAACATCGGCATGGTCTGGGGCAACCGGAAGGAAATTGCATGGCAGCATGGATTTGAGGTCGCAAAGAAATACCACGACACCTACGGAAATCTGATGGTGCCCGGCAAATACACCGACCCGGATGGTTACCCCTTGGGGCAGTGGATCATCAAGACCCGGCAGCAGAAGCTGAATGGACGCCTGAAGGAAGAACGCATCGCACAGCTTGATGAGATCAGCATGGTGTGGAACATTTTCGATGCCAAGTGGGAAAAGGCTTATGCGCTGGCTGCCGCCTACTATGAGGAAAACGGCAACCTGAATATTCCGCGCTCCTATGTGACAGCGGCTGGTGAACGGCTGGGGCAATGGGTTGCAAGCCAGCAATGGGCGTACCCGAAAGGAAAACTGACGGACGAACAAGTCGAGCGGCTGAACAGAATCGGGATGTACTGGGGCAACCGCAATGACCGCCAGTGGAACGAAGGGTATCAGGAAGCCAAGCGCTACTTTGATGCCCACGGCAACCTGAACGTCCCGGCAGAATATGTGTCGCCGAACGGATACAACCTTGGCAATTGGGTCAAACGGCAGCGGTATACCCGCCATAATCCTGAAAAAAGCTGCGCTGTCCTGACAGAGGAACGGATTGCAAAGCTGGATGAGATCGGGATGAGCTGGGAAACCAGAAATCCGAAATCTCAAAAATCATGTCTCAATTTAAAAGAAAATGTAGAACCTGCAAAAGCAGGATGATAGTGTGAGGAAAACATGGAAGAATTGAATTACCACGTTGATTTTGGACAGTTCTATGTCCATCTGACTCGGAAACAGAAGAAATACCTTGCGGTGAGATCTGTAATTGACCGCATTCTGGCGGCGCTGGCGCTGATTGTACTTTCCCCTTTGTTTTTGGTGGTGAGCGTTGCACAGAAGATCAGCGCACCGGACGAACCAATTTTCTTTTTACAAAAGCGGGTAGGCAGAGGCGCACATTGCTTTAATATCATCAAGTTCCGGACGATGAAGAGTTCTGCGCCGAAGAATGTGGCAACTGGTGATCTGGAAAGTCCAGAGACGTACATTTCCCGACTGGGACGTTTTCTACGAGACACCAGCATTGATGAGCTGCCACAGCTGGCAAACGTAGTTCGTGGCGAAATGAGCCTGATTGGCCCTCGTCCGCTGGTGTATACGGAACGTGAGATTCGTTTTCTGCGGCGTTGGTACGGCGTGTATCAGGTGACGCCGGGTATTACCGGCTGGGCGCAGGTCAACGGTCGGGACACGGTGGATGTGTACGACAAAGTCTACTATGACCGGGAATACGTCCAGAATGTTAGCCTGAAATTTGATCTGAAAGTCATTTGGAAAAGTATTCAGGTCGTATTAGGTCGAAAGGGCGTTGTGGACGGAAAAATTGACCCGGAGTTCCGGAGGGAGAGTATTGTGCTCCTGCGAGAGAGTAGGCTGGTGTCGGTAGATGATACAAATTGCGAAACGAAAAAAAATACAAATGGTGTGAGTGAAAGATGCGAATTGTTTTAGTTGCAAACGATACTACTTTTATCTATAATCTGCGCCGGGAAATTTTGAAGGGCTTGATTGCAGAAGGACACGAGGTGTCTGTAATGTGTCAGGTGCTCCAGTTTAAGGAGGAGCTCGAGCAGATGGGGTGCGGTGTTATCGATATCGAGACCGCACGGCAAGGAAAGAATCCTTTTAAGGACATCGTTCTCTTCCGGAAATACTATCAGGCGTTAAAAAGGCACAAACCGGATGTGATGCTGGGAAATAATATCAAACCGAACGTTTATGCAGGGCTGGCCTGTCAGATGTTAAAAATCAAGTACATCCCCAACATTACCGGTCTCGGCACTCCGGTGGAAAACCCCGGCCCTTTGCAGGCGTTGACGACCCGGCTTTACAAGATGGGCGTGGCCGGTGCAAGCTGCATTTTTTTCCAGAACAGCGAAAACCAGCGCTTCTTTGAAGCACACAAGATGATGCCGAAGCATGCGAAGATCCGGTTGTTGCCGGGGTCCGGTGTAGATTTGGAGAGCCATCCAGCGTTCCCATATCCGGAAGGCGAGACAGTACACTTCCAGTTTACATCCCGAATTTTGAAGGAAAAGGGAATCGACCTGTATCTCGCTGCTGCCAAACGTATCCATGCGGAGTACCCCAACACGGTGTTCCATATCTGTGGAGGCTGTGACGATCCTGCCTACGAAGAGATCTTGAAGCAGGCACAGGAAGCTGGAGATGTGGTCTATCATGGCCAGCAGAAGGATATGATCCCGTTCCTGAAACAGGCAAGCTGCATCGTACATCCGTCCTACTATCCGGAGGGAATGAGCAACGTGCTTCTGGAGGGGGCGGCCAGCGCCCGGCCTATCATCGCCACAGACCGTGCAGGCTGTCGGGAAACGGTGGAAGATGGAGTGACCGGATTCCTGATTCCCATTCAGGATGAGGAAGCTCTAGTCCATGCGCTGGAACGGTTTATGCAGATGACGCCAGAGCAGCGGAAAGCCATGGGGCTGGCCGGTCGTGCAAAAATGGAACGGGAATTCGACCGGAAAATCGTGGTGAAGGCGTATTTAGAAGAGATTCAGGCGTTGGAGGGGAAAGATGAATAAAATACATTAAGGCGCTGTTTTGTGTTCCGTTTGGGGGAATTAAGTATGCTATTCTGAAGATTGAGAATGGTGGACGGTTTCATGCAGCCTTTCCGGAAATTATGTCGCCGATGACCGAAGTCACCGTAGATGGAAAATCCGAGTTGCGCATTGCGAAAAAGTTGAAAATGCATAATGGTGCAAAGATCCGAGTTCGCAAAGGTGGAAAATTGGAAATTGGAAAGAATTTTGGAATGAGCAATGGGTGCGTTGTTACTGCCTACGATCATATTAAAATCGGCGACAATGTGATGTTGGGTCCCAATGTTCTGATCTACGATCAGGACCATGATTACCGTGCAGAAGGCGGTGTGGCTGCAATGAGGTTCAAGACCGCGCCAGTTGTCATCGGCAATAATGTCTGGATTGGTGCCAATACGCTGATCCTCCGTGGAACAACAATCGGGGATAATTCTGTCATCGGGGGGGGACAGTCATCAAAGGAGAGTACCCGCCTGACAGCGTAATTATTCAGAAAAGATTAACAGAAGTGAGAGAATGTAATGAAGAAAATTCTATATATCGGCGGATTTGAACTTCCAGATAAGAATGCAGCCGCACACCGTGTTTTGGCCATTGCAAAAGGATTGCGAGACAGCGGTAATGAAGTGGTTTTCATGGGAGTTTCGAAAGATAACAGAGAGACTGACGTATTAAAGACCAAGTCAGAAGTGCAGGGGTTTATCACATATTCAGTGCCGTATCCCCAGGGAAATTCGGACTGGGTGAAATATTTAACAGATCCCAAGCCGGCTGAAAAGCTGATGAAAGTGTGTGGACCATTTGACGGTGTTATTTGCTATAATTATCAGGCTGTTGCATTTGATCGGCTTAGAAAATTTTGCAGGGCAAATAAAATAAAGATTTATTCGGATTGTACAGAGTGGTACAATACAAATGGTGCGTCTTTGCCCTTTAAAATACTCAAAGGATTTGATACATGGTACAGAATGACTGTGGTTCAAAAAAAACTTGATGGAATTATAGCAATCAGTAATTATTTGAAGAATTACTACAAATCATGTAAAAATGTTGTCGTTATTCCCCCGTTGGTTGATTTCTGCGAAGAAAAGTGGTCGGTGGAGGCAGAGAACCTTGGAGAGGGTGTTAATTTCATTTATTCTGGTCAGCCGGGGAAAAAAGACAAAATTGGTGAAATTGTTACCGCGTTTTCCAAAGTTGCAGAAAATGGCAACTGCAAATTATTTGTGGTGGGAATTAATAAAGAGCAGTTTTTGAAAAGCAATCCTCAATTCACGGCAGCGGATGTGCCAGAATCGGTAGCCTTTTTAGGCAGAGTGCCTCATGAGCAGAGTATTGCATATCTGAAGGGCGCCGATTGCTCTTTGATCATTCGTGATTCAACAAGAACAAACAATGCGGGGTTCCCGACGAAGTTTGCGGAAGCGGTTACTGTGGGTGTAGATGTTATAGCAACGGATATAAGTGATCTCAAGATATATTCTAAAAAATCTAATAATGTTATGATTGTTGAAGAAACACTTGAAGAAACGATGGCAAAATTTGCGTCCGTAATGCCTAGAGAAAAAAAGGAGAGAAAACTGTGCGATTTATTTGATTACCGAAAGTGGACGAAAAACATAGAAGCGCTTATTGGGTAAAATAAGAAGAAGTAAAGCTAAAAAATTGCCTTGATGTTTAAAGAGAATGGAGAAAATGACATACAAAATATAAAGGCTGTATGATAAAGAAAGTACACTTTGTACTGCTTAATGGAGAAAGATACATTATGGAAAAGTGTCCTAGAGTGTTGATCGTGAACGCTCAAAGTATGTATAAGAAGAATGCGACTGGAATAACGCTGCAAAGCATATGGAGCGGATGGGATGCAGATTGCCTTTTTGAAGTGTATTCGGATCCGGTGGTAATGGATCAATGTAATCAAAGGATTAAGAGCTATTGTATTCCTCCTAGCCATATAATTCAATTTTCAAGAGGGAAAGTAGCTCAATCAATCAACAGCAATATAAAAGCCGCGAGCACACAGCAGAGTAGCAACAATAAGATCAAGTCCTATCTTCGTCAATTCGCAGTTTGCACACTTGATAGCATCTCGGTAAAGTTGGATAAATCTACGATTGATGCTATCAGGGATTTTCACCCGCAGGTGATTTATACGTTGGGAGCCAGCGTTTCAATAATGCGTTTGGTGAATCAGCTGTCTATGCAGCTGAATATTCCAGTTATAATGCACTTCATGGACAATTGGGCAGAACACATTCAATGGGAAGATAACCCGCTGTTATCACTGTACAAATCCAGCTTAAAAAAGAAAATGCTGGCGTGTATAAAGCGGTGCAAGCTAGTGGTAACGATTAGTTCTAGTATGGCTGAGGCCTACCATGAGAAATTCCAGAAAGAAACGCTGGTTCTGATGAACACGGTTGATTTATCAAAATTCAAGGGTCCGGCCTCAAAGCCCACTGGAATCACCCATTTTGTCTATGCAGGTGGATTACACCTAGACCGATGGAAAGCGTTAAAAGAAATTGCTGAGGCAATTAAGGAAACCGACGGGAAGGGTATACTGGATATTTTTACCTCAAAAGACAGTATAGAGTTATATCATTCCAATTTTAAGATGCTTCCTGTTGCTTTCCATGAAGCGGTGCCCCATGAACATATTAACGAAGTATATCAAAAAGCAGATGTCCTTGTGCATACAGAAGTTCAAAGTGAAAAAATGAAGGGCTTTTTCAAATATTCGATTTCCACCAAAATCCCGGAATATCTGGCAACGGAAAAACCAATTTTGTTTTATGGACCACAGGATATGAAGCTGTTCGAGTACCTCTTACAAAATCGAGTAGCTCTAATGGCGAGTGCGAAAGAGGAACTACAGTGTTGTGTAAATCGTTTGGTGTCGGATGAAGACTTTACAGAAATGTGTAAGAACGCACGGTGTCTGGCTGAGAAAAATCATTGCGCAAGTGAAAATCAGATAAAACTGTACAATGCAATTGAAACGGTTCTATTAAATTCATGATAAAAATGAGAGGTTAAGATGGAACAATTTAATATTCCAGTCGTGCTATTCTGCTTCAAGCGAACTGACACGACTAAACGAGTGCTAGAAGCTATTCGTAAAGTACAGCCGAGGAAAATGTACATACTTGCGGATCAGGGAAGGACTGCACAAGAAAAAGAAATGGCAGCAGCTTGCCGTAACATGGTTGAATCTGAAATCGATTGGCCGTGTGAGGTAATTAAAAATTACGCAGCAGAAAACAGGGGCGTTTATAAAAACATTGGCTTGGGAGCCAAATGGGTATTTGAACGTGAGGCAGAAGCTATATTTTTAGAGGACGATTGTTTGCCGGATATTACTTTCTTTTCATACTGCAAGCAATTGCTTGAGCACTATCGTGAAAATGAGAAAGTTTTATGGATTTGCGGCACAAACTACCTCGGCGAGTATCATAATGCAAATCAAGATGACTACATGTTTACCTCACATCTATTGCCTTGTGGATGGGCCTCTTGGTCAAAGAAGTTTCTGAAGTACTATGACGCAGAATTCAATTTGTACACTCCCGAGTATCTCAAGATTGCTCAAAAAACATATGATGTTCCAGCACTGTTTAGGCAGCAAAAACGAAGCATAGAGTCGGAAATAAATGCGTTCAAAAGACGCGGAGTGCCGACATCCTGGGACTTCCAGATGATTCTCTCTTTGCGAGCAAATGGCATGTACGGTATAAGTCCTTCAGGGAATCTGATTCGAAACATTGGAGCCGACGAAAACTCCACTCACGGTGGAACATCCTTGAATAAAGTGATGACAAAACGTTTTTGTGAGGTGCCGCTGCATTCGGTTCCGGTGCAATTAAAATATGTGGATGAGATATGTGTAGACCCGGAGTATGAGAGAAAAATATCGAAGATAATTCTCTATCCACTGAATATGCGAATTGAATTTTTTGCCAAAAGGAATATCGGAGCTTTGATACGAAAAGCTTTTCGTATCGACCCTGATATCCGAATCAGTGATTGGATTGGAGCTAAATTTCATGCCTAAAAAAATCCTTCGGCCAAAACTGGATGAGATTGTGTCCAATATGTGGTGCCTGTACGGAATTTTTATGGTGGTGTATTGTAGCGGACACTACCACATGGTAACGAGTTCCAGTGTGGCATTGTATATGATGCTCCCATTTGCATGTGTATCATTATTGATGTATGTGCGCCAGAATGGATTGAAATTGCCTAAGCACAGTGGTTTATTTTTGCTATTCTGTATATTTACGGCAGCAGTTTCGATGCTGGCGAATTTTCCTTCGGAAACCATTTATTCTCTTGTCTCTGTCATCGTGTTATTTTTTACAGCATTTGCGATTTCGGAACAGATTGAATGGAATAGGTTTCAAAAAATATACGGAGATGTAATGCTGGTTATAAGCGTAATATCTCTAGTGCTTTATCTTGCAGTCAATGTTGCCAAAATACAAATACCATTTTCTCATGAATGCTTTATTGGAACCGAGTCGTATACAGGCAATTATATATTTGCGTATCGGACGATTTACAGCATAAGAAATCAGGGACTTTTTTGGGAGCCAGGTCTTTTTGCAGCCTATCTAATTCTGGCATTAGTTCTTCACATCCTGTACGAAAGTAAGATTTCTATCGTGAGGGTTATTGTGATCACGTTCACTATTTTTACGACACAGTCTTCTGCAGGAATTATACTTCTGATAATAGTTGTACTGTTGCTGATTTTGAGGAATTCAGGAGAAATGGGAAAGATAAAACAGGGCATGATTGTGTGTCTTGGAACAGGAATCTGCTTTTTGGGATTAAGTCAGAATGAATACTTAAGTGCAAAATGGTTGGGAGGAATACAAGGTGCAATAGATAAGATTTCAGGTCAGAGTGTAAATGTTGTGAGTAGACAGAATAGCCCGCTCATAAATTTGAAAATTTTTTCTAACTACCCTATCTTTGGTGCAGGTTACCAAAATGCAACGAATATTTACGTTAATTTGAGAAATAGCTTGGGGACGGTAGATTCACAAACATCAACAACGACCTATCATCTTGCAGCGATTGGAATTGCGGGAATAGTATTTTCAATTGTTGTCTTGATTGGTATTTTACATTTAAAAAAATTTAACCTTGCTTCCCGCATTCTGTTACTGGTTTTATTTTTTTCGCTGATCAATGTCGAACCATACAGTGGATTACTTATTTACTACATTCTATTGTTCTACTTGGTCAAGCAATTCGATATCCCTACGATGTCTCTAAATGAGGGGTGA
>OLXL01000893.1_pt1 | contig 12072 bp, 11 predicted proteins | sample 1673891 | NCBI WGS metagenome assembly OLXL01 (sample SAMEA103958131, study PRJEB25191) | human gut metagenome | reverse complement strand
ACGGCATCCACAATGACGAGGCCAATGACGTGCCCTACTGCTCGCAGCACCCCGGCAACATGCACGGCTGCGGCCACGACGGGCATATGACGATCCTTTTGCTCTTTGCGCGCTGGATCGCCAAAAATCGCGCGCACATTCATTGTAATATTGTCCTGCTGTTCCAGCCCGGCGAAGAGGGCTGGGCCGGCGCGCGGCGCATGATCGACGACGGCGCGCTCGAAAACCCGAAGGTGGACCGCATCTACGGTCTGCACCTGTGGCCGACCGTGCCGAAGGGCAAGATCGGTGTGCGCTGGGACTATCTCATGGCGCAGACGAGCGATTTCGAGATCACCGTCCACGGCAAGAGCGCCCACGCCTCCACGCCGCAGATGGGCATCGACGCCATCGTCGTTGCGGCGGAGCTCATCACGATGGTGCAGACCGTCATCACGCGCGACGTCGATCCGCACCAGGACGCGCTGCTCACGCTCGGCAAGATCCAGGGCGGCACATCGCACAACGTTATCGCCGAGGAGGTCACGATCAGCGGCACGCTGCGCGTGTTCAGCAACGACCTCTACCGCACCCTCAGCCACAAGATCGCCGCGCTCATGCAGGGACTCGAGACGGCCACCGGTGCGCAGATCGACATGGACCGCAAGGTCCGTTACCCCAGCGTGCGCAACCCGCGCGAGCTGGTGGAGCAGTTTTACACCGTGCTCGACTCCATGGACGACGCGGTCCTGGTCGAGCCCGTCATGGCGGCGGAGGATTTCGCCGAATACCAGCAGGAGATCCCGGGCCTGTTTTTCTTCCTCGGCGTGCAGGAGCCGACCGGTACCGCCCCGCTGCACAGCAGTCATTTCAATTTCGACGAGCGCGTTTTGCTGACCGGCGTCGAGACGTTCAAACGGATACTGGAGTGTGAGTCAAAATGTACGAAGAAAAAATAATCCCACCGAAAAAGACCATGCCGCAGGCCGTGGACGGCACGCTACGCAAGTTTGCCCTGCGCGTGCCGGAGGTCATCTATCAGTGCAGCGGCATCATGGTTTTTGGCAAGCGTATCAAGTCGCTCGTGTTCTCGACCGACCTGTCCATCATCAAAAACGTGAACGCGGACGCCATCATCGCGGTCTACCCGTTCACGCCGCAGCCGATCATCACGCAGGCGCTGCTGCTCGCGGCCGATATCCCGGTGTTTGCCGGCGTCGGCGGCGGCCTCACGCAGGGCCAGCGCGTGGTCAACCTCGCCATGTTCGCCGAGATGCAGGGCGCGACCGGTGTCGTGCTCAACGCGCCGACGGCCAGCGCCGTCGTCTCGCACGTGGCCGAGACGATCGACATCCCCGTCGTGCTCACGGTCGAGCGCATCCGCGCCGGCGCGGACATCTTCAACGTTTCCGCCGCGGCGGAAACGCCTGCCGTCGTGCGCCGCATCCGCGAGCAGCACCCCGACGTGCCCATCATTGCGACCGGCGGCCCGACGGATGAGAGCATCCTCGAGACCATCAAAGCAGGCGCCAACGCCATCACGTGGACGCCGCCGTCCAACGGCGAGATCTTCCGCGACATCATGGCCGCCTACCGCGAGAACAAACCGCACCCGTAAAGCGGGCGCAGCAGAAAAAACCGGCCCGGACATTCGGAAATGTCCGGGCCGGTCTGCGTTTATTGTGGCGGGGTCTCTGTGTCTGTGTCTACGGGGTCAAACTGCAGCACATCCTGCACGGTCCGGAATGCGCCCGTGTCGCCCCAGGCGGACGTCATCCGCTTTTCCATCGCCGTCACGGCGGGATATTGCAGCCAGGTCTGCTGGTGCACGTAATACTCCCCGCTGCTGAGGACATAGCCGTCGCGCGCATCCGTGGTGGAGTAGGCGACATAGCCGCGCGCGTGCTCTGCGTGCCGCGGCAGGGAAAAGGCGGCAAAAAGATCGGTATTCGTCTGCTCGCCCCAGAGGACGGTGTTTGCGGTGAACGTCTGCGCGCCCAGCGAGGCGTAGGGCGCGGCGAATGTCTGCCCATCGCGGTCATACAGCACGCGGCCGGTCACGTCCCCGGCGGCGGACCATCCTTCCGGGATGCTCCGGTAGGCCGGGCGGATCTGGATCGCCTCCGTGCCGTAGAAGCCGGGGTTGGTCGTCCAGAGGAAGTGGTGGAACACCATCCACGTCTCCCGCTCGCCGGGGAGCTGCACGGCCACGCCGGTCAGGCGCAGTTCTTTGACGTCGTAGACCGTGTCCTGCACGCTGACGACGCCGCCCTCACCGTCGCTTTCCTTGTGCGAGACGGTTTTGCCGTCGTTGAAGGGGTGATCCTCCGTCACGGCCACGACGCGCAGCGCGCCGTCGCAGGCGGCGATGTCCTCCGGCGTGAGGTCGTTGAGCACAGCCTCCGGAAAGCCGAGATCCAGCAGTTGCTGCCGGATCGCCGCCGTCTGTACCTGTTCGGGTGTGTCCACGGGCTGCCAGTCCATCCGATAGCTGCCGCCGAACAGATACCCCAGTGCGCCGCCGATGCCCAGCACTGCGGCGAGCACGAGCACGAGGCACCGGTCCGTCACCCGCACTGGCTGCGGCGCGATGGCGTATCCGGCCTCGTCCAGCGCGCCAGACAGCCGGTAAAGGCTGCGGAGGATGAATCCATAGCCGATGAGCATTGCGATCGGCACGACCCATCCGCCGTACTGAACGGCGGCGAGAACGCACACGAGCGCGTACCACACGATCAGCGCGAGCGCGCCGCCGGCCTGCGCGGGCAGCCCCGCCTTTTTCTGCACCGCCAGCAGCCCCCGCCAGAAGCAGAAGTACAGGGCGAGGAGCAGCACTGCGTTTGTGACGGTGAGCGTGGTCGTGACGGCGGGCGTGAACACGGCACTTTGCAAAATCGTCGTATTCAGGATCAGCGTGGCGAAAAAGCAGGCCGCGCGGATCACGGTGACGGCAAAGCAGCCGCCGAGCCAGCGGTTTTCCCGCCGCAGCGCGCGAAAGCCGAGCAGCAGCAGCACCGTGCCGATGGCGGGGAGGATGTAGTTTAAGCACCAGAAGTTCAGGGTGATCGCGCACAGCGCCATGCCAAAGAGGATGCGGTTCATGGCGCGCCGCCACGGGGTCACGTCGGCGACGATCTCCTCCGGCGGCAGCTCGGCCACGCTCTGCGCAAGCAGCGCCTCAAAGGCGTCGTCGCGCGCAGATTCCCGCTCGTGCTCACGCATCGCCGTCACCTCCCAACATCGTGCGCAGCCGTTTTTTCAGACGGTACAGCCGACCCTCGACCGCGCGCTCGGTCATGCCGAGCTCGGCGGCGATCTGTGCGGTGGACTGCAGGTAGTAATACTTCCGATAAAACAGCGCCCGGTCGTTCTGACCGAGCCGTGCGAGCGCATCGTGCAGCGCGGCGCGGCGCTCGGCTTGTATCAGCGCCTCCTCCGGGGATGCCTCCGGCGACGGCGCGCCCTCCGGCAGAGTCTGCGTGCCGCCGTGCCGGGCGGCGCTGCGCTGATAGTTCAGCGCCGTGCTGCGCGTGACCGCCGTCAGCCACGCATTCCAGCTCCCGCGCGCCGGGTCGAACTGCGCGATGCGGCTCCAGACGCGCATGGACACCTCCGACAGGCACTCCTCCCGATCCTGCGGGTCCGGCAGGATCGGCGCAATGATGTAGCGCATCAGCGGCCCGTAGTGCAGCAGCAGGGCCTCCATGCCGCGCTCATCCTGCTGCAGCAGCTGTGCGATCATCTCCTGCTCCTGCACGTCCTCGCCTCCTCCCGGCTGTGTTTCTACTCCATTATACACGCCGCGACCGAAAAACCCACGCATATTTTTCCACCTTCGCGCGGGAAGAAAAAAACAGTGCCCGGCTGTGATGCCGGGCACCGTCTGTTTTTATCTGTATCTGTGTTCTCACACGGGCTTGTTCGAGGTCTTGAGCACGACGTCGTGCGCGCCGCCCTCGACGATGCTCACCGAGGACACGAGCGTCAGCCGCGCCTTTTCCTGCAGCTCGTGGATGGTCAGTGCGCCGCAGTTGCACATGGTCGAGCGGACCTTTGCCAGCGTCTGCTGGACGTTATCGGAGAGCTTGCCGGCGTAGGGCACGTAGGAGTCCACGCCCTCCTCGAAGGACAGCTTCTTGCTGCCGCCGAGGTCGTAGCGCTGCCAGTTGCGCGCGCGGTTGGAGCCCTCGCCCCAGTACTCCTTCATGAGCGTGCCGTTGACGTTGACCTTGTCCGACGGGCTCTCGTCGAAGCGGGCGAAGTAGCGGCCGAGCATCACGAAGTCCGCACCCATGGCCAGCGCGAGCGTGATGTGGTGATCGTGCACGATGCCGCCGTCGGAGCAGACGGGCACGTAGATGCCGGTCTCGCGGAAGTACTCGTCGCGTGCGCGGCAGACCTCGATGACGGCGGTCGCCTGGCCGCGGCCGATGCCCTTGGTCTCGCGCGTGATGCAGATCGAGCCGCCGCCGATACCGACCTTCACGAAGTCCGCGCCGCAGTCGGCCAGGAAGCGGAAGCCGTCCGCGTCCACGACGTTGCCGGCGCCGACCTTGACGCTGTCGCCGTAGCGCTCGCGGATCCACTCGAGCGTGCGCTTCTGCCACTCGGAGTAGCCCTCGGACGAGTCGATCACGAGCACGTCCACACCGGCGTCGACCAGCGCGGGCACGCGCTCGGCATAGTCGCGGGTGTTGATGCCCGCGCCGACGAGGTAGCGCTTCTGACTGTCGAGCAGTTCGTTCGGTTTCTGCTTGTGGAGGTCATAGTCCTTGCGGAACACGAACGCACACAGGCGGCCCTCGTCGTTGACGATGGGCAGAGAGTTGAGCTTGTGCTCCCAGATGATGTTGTTGGCTTCCTTCAGGGACGTGCCGTCGGGCGCGGTGATCATCTTCTCGCGCGGCGTCATGAATTCGCGCACCGGCGTCTCGGGCGCCATGCGGCTCACACGGTAATCGCGGCTCGTGACGATGCCGACCAGGCGGCCGTCGGCCGTGCCGTCCTCGGTGACGGCGACGGTGGAGTGGCCGGTCTGCTCGCGCAGGGCCAGAATGTCCGAAAGCGTCGCGTCGGGGCTGATGTTCGAGTCGCTGCGCACAAAGCCCGCCTTGTAGCTCTTGACGCGGGCGACCATCGCGGCCTCGTCCTCGATCGACTGCGAGCCGTACAGGAACGACACGCCGCCCTCCTGCGCCAGCGCGACGGCCAGCCGGTCGCCGGACACGGACTGCATCACGGCCGAGACCATCGGCACGTTCAGCGACAGGGCCGGTTCCTCGCCCGCGCGAAAGCGCGTCAGCGGCGTGCGCAGAGAAACGTTGTCCGGGATGCACTCGCTCGACGAGTAGCCGGGCACCAACAGATACTCATTGAACGTGTGCGACTGGCCGGAAAAGAAGTAAGCCATGGGAAAGACCTCCTTATAACAATATACAGTGTGGAAAGCGGAGCGGGTCGCGCCCCGGTGATGATTTTTGCTATTGTACCGCGAACGGGCGCGCTTGTCCAGCCCGCAGCACGGAAAAAAATCAGGGGTGTGACCGCCTTTTTTTGGACATATGATAAAAACTGCGCACCGCCGCCGGCGGTGCGCAGGGAATCACAGTTTGCGGATCTTGTCCTTCTCCTCGATGAGGGGCAGGTAGTCCATGTACGGCGTGTCGTTGGCGCAGGTGAACTTCGCCTCGGAGCTGAACGCCTCGACCTCTTTGTGCGACTGCTCGATCGGGCGCAGCGTGCCCGCACCGGCGATGCAGCCGCCCGGGCAGGCCATGCCCTCGAGCAGGTAGCCGTCGTACTTCCCGACCTTGGCCATCATCAGCAGCTTGCGGCAGTCGGCCAGACCGGTCGCCGCGGCGACCTTGACCTCCCGCTCGGGTTCCATGTCGTGGATGGCGTTGACGACCGCCTGTGCCACGCCGCCGGAGTAGGCAAAGCGGCGCGCGTCGCGGCTGGAGTAGGCGGGCATCTCCTCCTCGTCCTCGGGCGGGAACGCCTTGTCCATGCCTTTGGCCGCGAAGATGCCGAGCGCCTCTTCAAACGTGAGCACGAAGTCCACGTCGCTGCGCACGCTTTCACGCCGGGCCTCGAGCTTTTTCGAGTCGCACGGGCCGACGAACACGACCTTGCAGTCCGGGTGGTCGCGCTTGATCATGCGCGCGGTGAGCACCATGGGCGTAAAGGCCACGGAGATGTTCTTTTCAAATTGGGGGAAGAGCTTTTTGACCATGTCGCTCCACGACGGGCAGCAGGACGTGACCATGAATTTGTGCTTTTCGGGCACTTCCTCCAGGAAGTCCGCCGCCTCTTCGATCACGCACAGGTCCGCGCCGATGGCGACCTCATACACGTCTGCGAAGCCGAGGCGCTGGAACGCCTTGCGCATCCGCTCGGGCACGCCCTCGGGGCCGAACTGCCCCACGAACGCCGGCGCGAGCGCCACGTAAACAGGCGTATCGCTCTTGACGGCCTGAATGGTCTGAAAGATCTGGCTCTTGTCCGAGATGGCGCCGAACGGGCAGCTGACCATGCACTGGCCGCAGGACGTGCACTTGGAATAATCAATGTCGGCGCGGCCGAGCCCGTCGGAATGGATGCAGTCCATGCCGCAGGCCTTGCGGCACGGCCGCTCGAGGCGTACGATGGCGTTGAACTTGCACTCTTTCAGGCAGCGTCCGCAGCGGATGCACTTATCCGGGTCGATGTGGGCCTGGCCGTTCTGCCGCGAGATGGCCTGCCGCGGGCAGACCGACATGCACGGATGCTCCAGACAGCCCTGGCACACGTTCGTGATCTTCACAACGTTGTCCGGGCAGCGGTTGCACGCGAACTTGATGACGTTGATGAGCGGTTTTTCGTAGTAGATCTCCGGGTCGAGCGCCTTTTCCACGCCGTCCGAGAGCAGGGAAAACTCCGAAAACTTGCGCAGCGGCAGCCCCATGGCCAGCCGCAGCCGCTCGCCGACGACGGCGCGCTCGAGGAACAGACTGTCCCGGTAGGACCCGATCTCACCGGGGATGATCTTGAACGGCAGCTCTTCGAGCCGCTTTGCGTAATCGCCGCCCTCATAGGCCATTCGGGCGATCTCCGTGAATACTTCGTGACGGATACGTACTTTTCCGGTTTCAATGCCGCGCATAGGGTTCTCCTTTGAGAATAAAAAGTGAATTCTTGTTCGTGAAATTTGCAACAAGCACTTGACGCGAGGTCATGCAAAACATTATACTAATACGTGATAAATTTCGCAATTCTTTTTTTGCAATCTGGACAAAAAATAACGATTATCTCCAATTTTGTCGAAAAATCAAAGAAAACGGCGCATGTGTCTGGGAATGACATCCTGTGTTGGGGCAGGTTTGTGACCTGGACACAGAAAGATCTGCCGGATCTGTGGTAGGATGGATGCAATCGAAGCCGCAGCTTCCGCAAATCTTTTCAGCCGTCAGGAGGGAACGCACTATGGAAGAAAACAAAACGAAAGCCAAGATCATCGCAGTCGCCGGCAAGGGCGGCGTCGGCAAGACCTCTCTGTGCTCGGCGATCGTGCGCGAGCTGGTGGAGGCCTTCCCCGGCAAGCGCATCCTCGCCATCGACGCAGACCCGGCCGTCGGCCTGTCCACGGCACTGGGCGTGCACGTCGAGCACACGATCGACGACATCCGCAACGAAGTGATCGAGACCTCGGAGCGCGGCGAGTACCGCCAGGCCATCGAGGTGCTCAACGAGGCGCGCTTCCGCATCTTTGACACCATGGTCGAGTGCGACGGCTTCGCCTTCCTGGCCATCGGCCGTCCGGAGGCCGCCGGGTGCTACTGCTCGGTCAACTCCTACCTCAAGGAAGTCATCAGCATGCTCGCCAATGATTTCGATTATGTGGTCATCGACGGCGAGGCCGGCATCGAGCAGATCAGCCGCCGCGTCATGGAGCAGGTCTCGCACCTGGTCCTCGTCACCGACCAGAGCGCCAAGGGCGTGAACGTCTGCCGCGAGATCAAGGAGGCGGCCGATGACCTCATCACCTACGAGCGCATCGGCATGATCGTCAACCGCGTGGTCGACCCGAGCATGAACGATCTCGTCAAGCTCGACGGGGTGGACGTGCTCGCCTACATCCCCACCGATCCGATCCACGCTGCCAACGACATCCATGGCAAGAGCGTGTTCGAGCTGCCGGAGGACTCCAACATCATGGTCGGCGTCCACCAGGCGCTGCACAACCTGGGCATTTTTTGAGGAGGGAACAACATGAAGGATATGGAACTGTACGACAGCTTTATTCGGGAAACGACCGACCTGCTCGGCGCGCCGACGCAGAAGTGGGCCTATAAAGAGCGCGATGCGTGGAAAGATAACGGCGAGAGCGAGCTCGTGCTCCTGCGCGACGCTGCGTATGAGCTCGGCGGCGGCGCGAACGACGCCGTGAACTTCACCTGCGTCACGTCCGACAGCAGTCTCGTCCCGGCGGACGAGGTGCTGCTCTACGGCCCGGATATGAAGGAGATCAAGGGCGACGTGCCATTTGCCCGCCTCGTGATACTCGGCGTCAAGGACATCGACGTCGAGAACAAAGACGCGACTTACACCGCCATCCGCAACATCGAGTTCGTGAAGTACCATGTCTTCCCGGACGGATACATGATGCGCGTCTCGCCCGAGAGCAGCCGCGAGCAGATCCGCGTGAGCAAGAAGGCCATCAAGAAGGGCATCTCGTTTTACAAGGTCGGCTGCGACTTTATCCGGCAGTATAAGAAAAACCCGAACATCACGAATGTGCGCGTGATCTTCATCACGAAGAACGTCGACTTCAAGACCCTGCACGACACGGCCAAGAAGATCGACGACGTGACCAAGACCATGAACACCATCCTCGAGGGCATGCCCGAGGATCTTGACTGCGCGAGCTGCAGCTTCAAGCCCGTGTGCGACGAGGTCGAGGGCCTCAAGGAGCTGCACTTCGGCAAGGCCGGCAAGAAGGCGCCGAAGGCGTAATTTCCGCAGAACATACACGCACGGCCCCGCAAGCAACCTGCGGGGCCGTGTTTTCATCTTTCATCCAAAGGAGGTGCGCCATGCCGAATTTTCGCATGACGCTCAGCTATGACGGCACGCGCTACAACGGCTGGCAGCGGCAGGGCAACACGCCGGACACCATTCAGGGGCGGCTCGAGGCCGCACTCAGCGACCTGCTGGCGCAGCCGGTCGAGGTCGCGGGCTCCGGCCGTACGGACGCGGGCGTGCACGCCCGGATGCAGACGGCGTCGTTCCGCGCGCGGACCGACCTGCCCGCGCCGGAGCTGCTGCGGCAGCTGCGCGCGCGCCTGCCGGGGGACATCGGCGTGCTCACGCTCGAGGAAACCGCGCCGCGCTTTCACGCGCGCCTGTCTTGCCGCGGCAAGACGTATGTCTACCGCATTTGGAACAGCGAGACGCCGAACGTGTTCGAGCGCCGCTATGTCTGCGCCCTGCCGCAGCCGCTCGACACGGCGGCCATGCAGCACGCGGCGGCGCTGCTGTGCGGCACGCACGACTACACGTCGTTCTGTGCCAACCGGCGCATGAAAAAATCTGCCGTGCGCACGGTCGATGCCATCACCGTCGAGCGGCGGGGCGAGGAAGTGCGCCTGACGTTCTCGGGCGACGGCTTTTTGTACCACATGGTGCGCATCCTCACCGGCACGCTGCTGGAGGTCGGGCTCGGGCAGCGGGACGCGGACACGATGCCGGCCATCCTCGCCGCGCACGACCGCAGTGCCGCCGGGCCTACGGCGCCCGCCCGCGGGCTGATCCTGTGGGAGACGCGGTACTGACCGCCGGGCAGCGCACAAAATCGGAAAGGAGAAACGCGAATGAAAGAAGAATGCCTGATCTGCGGCGCACCGCTGGAATATCTGGAGACGGATGTGCAGATGCAGTGCGAGATCTGCCGCAAAAAAGAGCTCACCAAGACGCGCTGCGTAAACGGGCACTACGTGTGCAGCGACTGCCATATGCAGGGGCTTGACAGCATCGTGGAGCTGTGCCTGCGGGAGACCGCGTGCGATCCGATCGCCATTGTCGAGCGGATGATGGCGCTGCCGAGCTGCCATATGCACGGGCCGGAGCACCATGTGATGGTCGGAGCGGCGCTGCTGACGGCGTATCACAACGCCGGCGGAGACATTGACCTTTCCGACGCGCTCATGGAGATGCTGCGCCGCGGCAAAAGCGTGCCCGGCGGCGCGTGCGGCTTCTGGGGCGCGTGTGGCGCGGGGATCAGCACGGGGATGTTCGTCTCGATCATCTCCCGGTCAACGCCGCTGACCGACGAGCCGTTTGCGCTGTCGCACAAAATGACGGCGGCCGCGCTCGGGCAGATCGGCGAGATCGGCGGCCCGCGCTGCTGCAAGCGGGACTCGTTTCTGTCCATTCTCACGGCGATCGATTTTGTGAAGGAGCACTTCGGCATCGCGCTGCAAAAGCCGGAGGTCGTGTGCCGCTACGCCGCGCAGAACAATCAGTGCATCGGAAAGCGCTGCCCCTTCAGCGCGGCAAACCACTGAGCGCTTGCCGGCGCACAGAATGGGAACTTGCGGAGAAATTATCATGATTCGAAAATTGCGAAAAGCAGATATCAACCGCGTCGCCGAGATATGGTTAGACACCAATCGCAAAGCACACGCTTTTATCCCCGCGTCCTACTGGGAGCGCAACTTCGCCTCCGTGAAGGAAATGCTGCCGCAGGCGGAAGTCTATGTGTATGAAACGGATCAGGGGATACAGGGCTTTCTCGGTCTGAACGGCGAATACATCGAGGGCATTTTCGTTTCGGAGGAGGCGCAGTCGCACGGCATCGGGAAATGCCTATTGGACGATGCAAAGGACAGGAAGCCGGCATTGCGCCTGAACGTGTATCAGAAGAATACGCGGGCGATCCGTTTTTACCGACGGGAGGGGTTTCAGATCCGGCGCAGCGGACTGGATGCAGCCACTGGCGAACCGGACTATGAAATGCTGTGGCGGCGGGAATAGGGACTCCGGCTTGCCGACCCGCCGGGAGCGCGCAAAATCGGAAGTTGTAGTAAAGGAGGTTTACAATGGGGTTTTGGATTTTTATGTTGATTATGGATTTGCTTCTTCCATTTACGATGATTGGTTTTGGAAGATATTTTATGAAAAAGGCTCCAAAGGAAATAAATTCAGTATTTGGATATCGGACTTCGATGTCTATGAAGAACAAAGACACATGGGAATTTGCTCATAAATATTGTGGTAAAGTTTGGTATGTCTGTGGAATGGTTATGTTGCCGATAACAGTAATATTCATGCTTTTAGTAATTGGAAAAAATGAAGATTGTGTTGGGAGTATAGGAGGAATTATCTGTGGTGTTCAACTTATTCCTTTAATTGGGTCTATTCTCCCAACAGAAATAGCATTAAAAAAGAATTTTGATAAGAATGGAACAAGACGATAAATTCCTGTTTGCGTGGGTGGCTATATTCTAATAGAAAAAGAATTTTTTGACATTTCCACAGATGCGTGATAATATGATTATAGAAAAAGAGTGCTACCGATAGACGGTTAGTCCACATACTTAATCGATTAAAAATAACCGTTCAGTTTGCGAGGCTGGGGCGGTTATTTTTGTGTCTTATTATTATCCTTGCCGAATGTGTATCCGGCACAAAAGCAGGTGATGCCGAAGCTCACAACTGCAATGAAGTCCACAATACTCATTGGCTTAGCCCTCCTTTCCAGTGGATTCCCTTTCGGGTTTCTATGTAATCAGAGGGTCACAGTCCCTCTGTTGAAGGACTAACCGCCTACCGTTATGGTAGCACCCATGTTCTGATTATAACAATAAAAAATAATGGGTGCAATAAGAAAATGGCAGAGGAAGTAGTAGGTGTTGATGACGAAGTATTTAGAACAAGGCGTCCGGTGCCAAAACGGTGCCAAGAAATCAGGCAAATAAAAATAGACCATGTAAATCAGCCATTTTTTACTGTATTTTGGATAGAAAAGCATAAAAAATGCAGGATGAAACGGGATTAAAGTATCGTGAAGGTGGACGTACTGTAGGATCAGGACGTGTTGCTACAATCATCGAGTAA
>OLXL01000885.1_pt1 | contig 12166 bp, 16 predicted proteins | sample 1673891 | NCBI WGS metagenome assembly OLXL01 (sample SAMEA103958131, study PRJEB25191) | human gut metagenome | reverse complement strand
GCTACCTCCTCCAGACCCACTGCAGCAGCCGGGCCGTCAGCAGTCCCGCCGACACCGACAGCACCGACGACAGCCACACCGCAGGCAGAATGTCCAGCGGCGCGGTGCAGCCCTGCGCGCTGCGAACGGCGGCCACGGTGGTGGGCAGCAGCTGGATAGACGCGGTGTTCAGCACCACCAGGCGGCACAGCTCGTCGCTGGCGGTGCCCCCGCAGCCCACGGCCATGCGCTGCGCCGCCCGAATGCCCAGCGGTGTGGCGGCGTTGCCCAGCCCCAGCAGATTGGCGGACACATTGGCCGACACCGCTGCCAGCGTGTCCGCGTCCCGGCTGGCACAGGGCAGGATGCGCCGCAGCAGCGGGCGGAACAGCCGGGCCAGCCCCGCTGTCAGGCCGCCCCGCTCCAGCACCGTCATGACCCCTGACCATAGGCATAGCGCCCCCGCCATGGACAGCGTCAGCTCTACCGCAGCAGACGCACCCTCCATGGCCGCCGCCGTCACGTCCGCCAGCGTGCCGTACACCGCGCCGCACACCAGCGACGCCGTGACGAACAGTGTCCAGACAATAGCCATCGTCATGCACATCACCTCCCGCTTCGGAATATGGTATGCGGCGGCGCTGCGCATTATTTGCGGAACGGCGCGGCTTTTTGGCGAACAGCGGTTGACAGAATTGGCAAAATGTGTCATAATACGACCACATGACACACGCACATTTGTAACAACTGCATAGGGGGGGATACCACAGTGAAAGCGACAGGGATCGTCAGACGAGTGGATGAGTTGGGCCGTATCGTGCTGCCCATCGAGCTGCGCCGGACGCTGGACATCGCGGAAAAGGACACGCTGGAGATCTACGTTGAGGGATCGTCGATCATCCTCAAGAAGTATCGGCCCAGCTGCATCTTCTGCGATGGTGCCAAGGACGTGTCGGTTTTCCACGGGAAAAATATCTGCGCGAAGTGTTTGAGGGAGCTTCGCGAGGGCAACTGACCATGTAATAGCGCCGGAAACGTTACCGGCGCTATTACATTCCTAAAAATGCAGGAAAGCATGCATGAACAAAACCCCTCCGCCGCGCAGGGGTTTTGCGTTATAGGGGGATATGTCAGCGCTGCAGTGCCGCGCCGTACAGGTCGTTGCGGTTCAGGCCGGTGTCATCGGCCACCTGCCGGACGGCGTCCTTCATTCGCATGCCGCCCTCCCGCAGGCGCAGTACTCGCTCCGCGCCCTGCTCCAGCGTCAGCTGGGGCCCGTCCTGCTTTTTACGGCCCGCCACCACCAGCACATATTCGCCTCGGGGCTCGTTGCCGGCGTAGTAGGCGGCGGCCTGCGCCAGTGTGGTGCGCGCCGTGTCCTCGTGCAGCTTCGTCAGCTCCCGGCACAGGGCGATGGGACGGTCGCCCAGCACCTCAGCCATGTCCGCCAGCGTAGCCCGCAGCCGGTGGGGCGCCTCGTGGAACACCATGGTGCGCACCTCGCCGGTAAGCTCCTCCAGCGCGGCACGGCGCTCTTTTTTGCCGGAGGGCAGAAAGCCCTCGAAGGTGAAGCGCCGTGTGTCCAGCCCGGACACCGCCAGCGCCGCAATGGCGGCGCAGCAGCCGGGAATAGCCTGCACCGTCACACCGTTCTCGGCGCACAGCGCCACCAGCTCCTGTCCCGGATCGCTGATGGCCGGAGTGCCGGCGTCCGTCACCAGCGCGCAGGTCTCGCCGCTCAGCAGACGGGTGAGGATGGCCTGTCCCGCCGCCGCACGGTTGTGCTCGTGGTAGCTGACCAACGGCTTTTTGATGTCGAAGCGGTTCAGCAGCTTCACAGACACGCGGGTGTCCTCGGCGGCGATGAAATCCGCCCCGGCCAGCGTCTCCACGGCGCGGGGAGACATATCCCCCAGATTGCCGATGGGCGTGGCCACCAGATACAGCATACCAGCCATGTGTGTTACCCCTTATCCTTGAAATAAATGCGCCGCAGCTCCTCCGTCTCCGTGCCGTCGGCGTTCTGCAGCAGCAGCGGCGGCTGCACCGTCAGACCGGTGCGTCCGTCCTTGCGGCAGGCCAACAGCACCAGCGACGGCGCGGACACGCCGTTTTTCTGGACGAACCGCAGCACCTTCGGCTCCAGCCGGTACCGGCGCAGCGTCTCCAGCAGCTCCGCCAGCCGCTCCGGGCGGTACACGAGACAGAACTGCCCGCCGCTGCGCAGCAGGTACGACGCGGCGCCGCACAGCTGGGCCATGGTGCACGTCAGCTCCGACCGGGCATCGCCCCGGCTGCCCGACGCGGTCTTTCCGCCGCCGGCGGGGAAGTAGGGCGGGTTGGACACCGCCAGATCGAAGGTGCCGGCCTGCGGCAGCTGCTGCCGCTCCCGCAGGTCGCAGGGCAGCGTCACCAGACGGCCGGTAAGGCCGTTGGCCGCCGCCGTCCGCTCTGCCAGCGCGCAGGCCGCCGGGGACAGCTCCAGCCCGGTGACAGTGAGGGACGGCTCCCGTGCCAGCAGCAGCAGGCCCAGCAGGCCGGCGCCCGCGCCCAGGTCGCAGACCCGCCAGCTCCGCCGCAGCGGCGGGAAGCTGCCCAGCAGGAACGAGTCGGTGGAGGGCTTAAACGCGCCGTCGCCGAAGCAGAACGTCCAGCCGCCGGGCCATAGGGTGTCCCATCGTTCCATACGCCGCCTCCTTTTTGTTACAGTGTAGCACACCGGCCATGCGCCGTCAACAGAGCAGGGGCGGGCCGTCAGGCCCGCCCCTGTGGGATACGGTTTTGCGATACCGGTCAGCGGATGCGGATGTACGCCTTGATCGTTCCGCCGCCGCTCACCGTGCCGGTGATGGTGGCGTACCGCCCGCTGGTGGTGCCGGTGACGGTGATCTTGTCGCCCTCCAGCGTGCACACACCGCTGCTGCCGCTGTCGATGCTCCACTTCACGGAGGCGGTGGTGCCCTTGACGCCCAGCGTCCAGACCTCGCCCTGCTTGGCGGTCATCTCGAATTCGCCCGTCTCGCCGGTGGCGGCCAGCTCGCCGGTGTAGCCGCCCTCGGACGTGGCGGTGATGACCAGCTTGCTCACATCCACCTTGGTGGTGGTATTGTTATCGGGCTTGGTGGTGTTGTCGTCGGGGGCGGTGCTGTCCCCGGCGGCCTTCACCGTCACGCTGCAGGTGGCCTCGGCGTCGCCCACCTTGGCGGTGATGACGGCGTTGCCGGCGGCCAGCGCCGTGACCTCGCCGCTGTCGCTGACGGTGGCCACGGTGGGATTGCTGCTGCTCCAGCTGCACGTCTCCGCCGTCTCCTCGTTGACCTTCAATGCCGCCTTCTCGTCCACGTCCAGCGCCAGCACGGCGCGGTTCAGGGAAATGGTGTCTGCCGGCTCGACAGGATCGACGACATCAGGATCAGGCGTGGGCGTCACATTCTCCACCGGCGGTTTTTCACCGCCGATGGCGTCCTTGATCTTCTCACCGAACAGCAGCCACACCACCAGCAGCACCAGCAGGATCAGCACCAGCACCACCACGGGCCCCAGAATACTGGGCGCCTTGCGGCGGGGCGCTTCGGCCCGGCGGCTGCGGCGCTTGCGCACACGGCCGCCGTAATAGGCGTCGTCCTCCTCACAGAAGGGGCAGGTCTTATAGCTATCGGAGAACATCTCTCCGCACTTGGGACATTTGATCAGACTCATTATAGAAAACCTCCATACCGGGCATTGGATTTACATAATACATATCATACTCATTTTTGTGCCGCCCGTCAACTGCATTTCGAGGAAATTCATCCTTTTTTTACAACACTTCACGCCGGCACTTGCTTTTCCCGGCCGCGCTTCTTATAATAGAGCCAGAGAAATGCGGGGAGGCGCAACTATGAACACCATTTTCATCGGCATCGCCGGCGGCACCGGCAGCGGCAAGACCACGCTCACCGAGCACCTGGCTGCACGCTTCGGCAGCGACATCAGTGTGGTACACCACGACAACTACTACAAGCGGCAGGACAGGCCCTTCGCCGAGCGCTGCCTGCAAAACTATGACCATCCCGACGCCTTCGACACCGACCTGATGATCGAGGACCTGAAGGCGCTGAAGCGGGGCGAGACCATCCACTGCCCCGTGTACGACTACGCCATCCACAACCGTACCGACGAGACGGTGGAGATCAAGCCCACCAAGGTGGTCATCGTGGAGGGTATCCTGATCTTCCAGAACAAGGCGCTGCGTGACCTGTTGGACATCAAGATCTTTGTGGAGACAGACGCCGACGTGCGTATCCTGCGCCGCGCCCTGCGGGACGTGGAGGAACGCGGACGGTCGCTGGAGTCCGTGGTAAATCAGTACCTGACCACCGTGAAGCCCATGCACGAGCAGTTCGTAGAGCCCACGCGGAAGTTTGCGGACATCATCGTGCTGGAGGGCGGACACAACCTGGTGGCGCTGGATATGATCATGCAGCGCATCGCCGGACATATCAAGGAGAACTGACATGGCAAAGACCCCTCGGCGTATATTGGCTGTCCTCTGCCTGCTGGCGGCAGTGTTCTTCCTGCTGCCGCTGGGCATAGGTATCCTGCACTTCGGCATGGTCTGGCCGGCGGCGCTGCTATTGCTGTGCGCCGCGTGGCTCACATGGCCGGACTTCTTCCGCCGCTTGCTGCGGCCAAAATGGCTTCGCGCGCTGGTGGGCTGCGTGATCGCCGTGTGTATGACGGCCATTCTGGTAACGCTGGGTAAAATGGCCATGGCCGCCGCGGACCGGCCCGCCGACGGACAGGACTGCACCGTGGTGGTGCTGGGCTGCCAGGTGTTCCCGGACGGCCACCCCAGCCTGATGCTGCGTGGCCGCATCAACGCGGCCTATGACTATCTGACCGCACACCCGGACGCCCTGTGCGTCGCCTCCGGCGGGCAGAACGGCAGCGAGCCCATCAGCGAGGCCCAGTGTATCCGCGACACGCTGGTGTCCATGGGTATCGCGCCGGAGCGTATCCTGCTGGAAGACCAGTCCGCCTCCACCGAAGAGAACCTGGCCTTCTCCGCCGCGCTGCTGCGGGAGAAGGGCCTGTCCACGGACGTGGCCATCGCCTCGGACAACTTCCACCAGCTCCGCGCCGCCATCTGGGCGCAGCGCAGCGGACTGACACCGTATTCCGACGGCTGCGCCAGCCCCTGGTTCCTGACCGCCGGCTACTGGGCGCGGGAGACAGCGGCACTGCTGTACATGGTAGTCACCGGCGGATGACCGGACGTTTCCCGGGATTTCGCAAGTTAGTGTATGCTAACTAAAAACCTTGAATTTCCACGGAAAATGGGGTTGATTTTTTCATTTTTCATGGTACAATGTGTTTACAATCTTAATGGAGGTACTTACTATGGCTTATCAGATCGGTTCTGCTTGCGTGAGCTGCGGCGCTTGCGCTGATGCTTGCCCCGTGGGCGCTATCTCTCAGGGTGATGATCGTTATGTCATCGATGCCGGCGCTTGCCTGGACTGCGGTTCCTGCGCTGACACCTGTCCCAACGGCGCTATCAGCCCCGCTGAGTAATTGAACCAAGCACAACGATGAGGAAAAGTGACCGGCGGTGCCGGTCACTTTTTTGTTGTATCCTACCGATTTTTGTATTACAATGGTGTCATCATGGTATCATTGTGATACCATCAGTTGATAAGGACAGACACACCTTTGTCAACGGATAGTACAGCTATGTGCAGAGGAGGAAGCGGCATGGAGCACTGGGATGAGCTGTGGCCGGGCGGTTTTCGCTTCCGCTTTGACGACAACGTGTTCAAGCCCTCCACCGACACGTTCCTGCTGGGAGACTTTGCCGAAGTGCGGCGTGGTGAGCGCGTCTGTGACCTGGGCGCCGGGATCGGCCTGCTGGGCCTCCTGCTGCTGGCGCGGCAGCAGGAACTGCACATCACCAACATTGATATCGACAGTGCTGCCTGTGCGCTGGCGGAAGAAAACGCCGCCGTCAATGGTCTGGAGGACCGCGTTGCCGTGCTGCGGGCCGACCTGCGGGATCGGACAGCTCTGCCAAAAGCCGGGAGTTTCGACCTGTGCGTGGCCAATCCGCCCTATTTCCCGCCCCACACAGGACGGGTGGCGGAGGGAAGCCGGGGCACGGCCCGGTCCGAAACCGCCTGCACCTTTGACCAGTTGTGTGCTGCGGCAGCGTATCTGCTCCGCAGCGGTGGACGGTTCTGCCTGGTCCACCGGGCGGAACGGACGGCGGAGCTGATGGACGTCCTGCGCCGCCACCGGCTGGAGCCGAAGGTGCTGCGCTTCGTGCAGAAGGACGCACAGACGCCGCCGCGGCTGGTGCTGCTGTCCTGCCGCCGTCACGGCGGGGCCGGACTGGCGGTGCACACGCCGCTGCTGCTGCAAGCAGACGGCGGCGAAAGCGGCGAGCTGCGCCGCATCTATTTCAAGGACAGGGGGTAATTCCCAATGGCAGGTATCCTGTATCTGGTGGCCACGCCCATCGGCAACCTGGGCGACTTTTCGCCCCGCGCCGCAGAAACGCTGGCCCAGGCAGACTTCATCGCGGCGGAGGACACCCGCGTCAGCGTGAAGCTGCTGAACCATTTTGACATCAAAAAGCCGCTTGTCAGCTACCACGAGCACAACCGCGCTGCGGCGGGTCAGGCCATTTTGGAGCGTCTGCTCTCCGGCGAAACGTGCGCGCTGGTCACCGATGCCGGTACCCCGGCCATCAGCGATCCGGGGCAGGAGCTGGTGGCCCTGTGCGCCGAAAACGGCGTGACGGTACAGGCCATTCCCGGCTGCTGCGCCGCCATCGCCGCCCTGGCCGTGTCCGGGCTGGACACCCGGCGCTTCACCTTCGAGGGCTTTCTGCCCTCCGGTAAAAAAGAGCGCCGCGCTGCCCTGGAGGAGCTGACCGGTGAGGCGCGCACCATGGTGTTTCACGAGGCGCCCCACCGCCTGCGTCAAACCCTCGCCGACATGGTGGAGCTGCTGGGAGACAGGCCCGCCGCCCTGTGCCGTGAGCTGACAAAGCTCCATGAAGACACGGTCCGCACCACACTGGCCCAGGCCGCGACCTTCTACCGGGACAACGAGCCACGGGGGGAGTACGTTCTGGTGGTAGCGGGCCGGGAGAAGCAGAACGCGCCAGCCCTGACGCTGGAAGAGGGCGCAGCACGGGTGCTGGCTCTGCGGGACGGCGGCATGAAACTGAAGGAGGCCGTCCGCCGAGTGGCGGACGACACCGGCCTGCCCCGCAACGCCCTGTACGACGCCGCGCTGAAAGCATAAGACGAAAAAACAGTGCCGCCCCAGTGGGCGGCACTGTTTTTTCTTGTTTTCAGGTCTTTTGCAGCTCGCGCCTGCACTTGGCACAGACGCTCTTACCGCGGAACGCGGATATATCCTTGTTGCCGTCGCAGAACACACAGCCCACATGGGCGCGGCGCAGCACGATGCCGTCGCCCTCCACGCTGATCTCCATTGTCTCACGCTCGCCGATATCCAGCGCGCGGCGCATTTCGATCGGGACCACGATCCGGCCAAGCTCGTCGATGCGGCGGACAATACCGGTAGATTTCATGTCCTCTCCCCCTCTATGCAGTAATAACAAAATCCCCACAAATTTTATACCTGTATTTTAACATATTCAACGAAGCATGTCAACAACAATTCGAAACGTGTCGAGAATTTTTGCAAATAACCGCACAGACCGCCGCGTAGACTTCTCCCGTAAGGAGGTGCGCGGTGTGGTGATGGGGATATTCTGGACGCTGATGGTAACGGTGTCCCTGGTGTACGGTGCAGTCAGCGGCCGTCTGTCGGCGGTGACAGCGGCGGCACTGGAGGGTGCCGCTGCTGCGGTGGAGCTGGTACTGGTCATGGCTGGGGCACTGTGCCTGTGGTCCGGTGTACTGGAGCTAATGCGGCGCAGCGGCATGGCGGCGGGACTGAGCCGCCTGCTACGCCCGGTCCTGCGGCGTCTGCTGCCCCAGGCAGGGCGGGACGAGGAGACGCTGGATGCCCTCAGTGCTAACGTCAGCGCCAATCTGCTGGGGCTGGGCAACGCCGCCACGCCGGCGGGTATACAGGCCGCCAGGCGTATGGCGGTGGGCTGCAGCGGCACCGCAAGCGACGAGTTGTGCCGTCTGGTGGTGCTGAACACCGCCTCGGTGCAGCTGCTGCCCTCCACCGTGGCCGCCCTGCGGGGCGGACTGGGCAGCGCCGCGCCGCTGGATATCCTGCCGGCGGTATGGCTGTCCTCGGCGCTGTCGGTAACAGCGGGCCTGGCCTGCGCCCGGGTACTGAGCCGGGTCTGGAGGACATGAGATGGAGCCCTTTTCCGCCTGGATACTGCCGCTGCTGCTGTCCGGCGCCGCTCTGTGGGGCGCCCGGCGGCGCGTGGATGTCTATGACGCCCTTGTCACTGGAGGAAAAAGCGGCCTGCAGGTAGCGGTATCCATCCTGCCGGCGTTGGCCGCCCTGCTGACGGCGGTGTAAATGCTGCGGGCCTCCGGCGCATTGGATGCCCTGACGGCTCTGCTCTCCCCGGCGCTCACCGTTCTGGGCGTACCGCCGGAGACGGCGCCGCTGCTGGTAATACGCCCGCTGTCCGGCTCCGGCGCGCTGGCTGCCGGCGGCGACATCATGCGCCAGTACGGGCCGGACAGCTACATCGGGCGCTGCGCCGCCGTGATGCTGGGCTGCACCGAGACGACGTTCTACACCGTCGCCGTCTATTTCGGCGCGGCGGGGATCAAGCGGACACGCTACACCATTCCTGCCGCCCTGACGGCGGACCTGGCTGCCTACCTAGCCGCGGCCTGGGCCGTCCGACTGTTCTTTGAGACGTGAAAAAGCCACCCCTCACGGGGTGGCTTTTTCATAGTTTACATCTTCTCCGGTGCAGAGCAGCCAATGAGCGTCATGCCGTTTTTCAGCACGGCGCGGGCGGTGTCCGCCAGCTTCAGCCGTGCCAGCAGCACGTTCTCCGCTTCGCCCTTGATGCGGCAGGCGTTGTAGAATTTGTGGAACGCGGCAGCCAGCTCCACCAGATAGCGGTTGATGAAGCTGGGGTCATAGTCCCGGGCGGCCAACTGCACCACGGCAGGGTACTGGGCCAGCTGCTTGATGAGGGCCTTCTCCTCGTCGGCGATCAGGACGGACAGATCAGCCTCCGCCGCGGCGGGAACGGTATATCCCTCCGCCGCCAGCGCCTTCACCAGCGTGCAGATACGGGCGTAGGCATACTGGACATAGTAGACCGGGTTCTCGCTGTCCTCCCGGACGGCCAGACCCAGGTCGAACTCCATCTGCGTCTCCGGCTTGGCGTTGAAAAACCAGCGGCAGGCATCCACAGGGATCTCGTCCAGCAGGTCGGTGAGACTGATGGCCTTGCCGGTGCGCTTGGACATACGGACGGTCTCGCCGTCGCGGACCAGCTTCACCAGCTGCATCAGCACGATGTCCAACCGGTGCCGGCCATCCAGGCCCAGAGCGTCCATAGCACCCTTCAGCCGGGCCACATGGCCGTGGTGGTCGGCGCCCCAGATGTTGATAACCTTGTCAAAGCCGCGGACGGCGAATTTGTTGCGGTGGTAGGCGATGTCGGCGGCAAAGTAGGTATAGAACCCGTTGGCGCGGCGCAGCACGTCGTCCTTCAGGCCAAGCTTTTCGATAGCCTCGTCGCTCTTGCCCTCCTGCCGCAGCTGGGCGGCCAGGATATCGGAGGTCTTCAGCCACAGCGCGCCGTCCTTCTCATAGGTATAGTCCCTGTCCGTCAGCGCCTGCACTGTGTCAGCCACATAGCCGCTGTCGTGAAGGGAAGACTCGAAGAACCACTGGTCGTACTGAATGCCGTACCGGGCCAGATCGTCCTTCATCTTGGGGATATTGACGCTGAGACCGAACTGGGCCAGGGCGTCATGGCGGGTCTTTTCGTCGCAGTCCAGATACTTATCGCCCTCATTCTCGTAGAAAGCCTGGGCCAACTCCCGGATATCGTCGCCGTGGTAGCCGTCCTCGGGGAATTCCACCGCGTCCTCGCCCTTGATGATCTGGAAGTACCGGGCCTCCAGACTCTTGGCGAACTTTTCGATCTGGTTGCCCGCGTCGTTGACGTAGAACTCACGCCACACGTCCGCACCGGACTTTTGCAGCACGCTGGCCAAAGTGTCTCCCAGCACGCCGCCCCGGGCGTTGCCCATGTGCATGGGGCCGGTGGGATTGGCAGAGACAAACTCCACCATGTACTTCCTGCCAGCCAGCGTGTCGTTCTCGCCGTACTTCTCCCCTGCCGTCTCAATGCCGGAGACGGTGTCGGCGAACCACTTGCCGCCCAGGCGGAAGTTCATAAAGCCGGGGCCGGCGATCTCCACGGAGGTGAAATAGCTGTCCGTCAGCGTCATATGGTCGATGAGCGTCTGGGCTACCTGACGGGGGTTCATCTTCATAGCCTTGGCCGCCGCCAGGCAGAAGGTGGTGGTATAGTCGCCGTTGGCGGTGTCCTTGGGGATCTCCACCGCCGGCTCGGCGGTGATACCGGCAGGCAGCAGCCCTGCGGCCGCAGCCTTTTCATATGCAGCCACTGTCAGCTGCCGTACCTGCGCCTTGGCGCTTTCGATCATATTCATGCGTCCTTCTCCTCTTTTGTCAAAGTCAGTGCCAGGTGCAGGGCGGACAGCGCCTGCGTGCCCAGCAGCAATGTATACGTCAATGTGATATGGCCATCGCCCTTTCGGGGCAGGTGCCAGGACACCTCCTTCGTGTCCACGTGCAGCGTCAGCGCACCGCCGTCGCCGCCGGCGATCTGCGTGACCGTTTGCCGTTGAGGGTCCAACAGCAGACCGTAGCCGCCGTCCTTGGACTCGGTGATGACAACGGCCCGGCGCTGCTGCGTCTCCAGCCGCATCTCCGAGGCCACGGCGCTTCTGTCCAGTTCGTTCTGCGCCGTATAGCGCAGGCGATAGCCATAGTCGGTCTTTTCCAGCGTCCCTGTGCCCCGGAAGGTCAATTCGTCCACGCCGCCGGCAAAGTCACTGTGGCTGCGGACCAGTACCTGTACCTTGTCCATGTCAGTACCTCTCGATGTCTACGTGCTGTACCGCGCTCTCCAGCGGCCGCCGCAGAAACTGCCCTGCCAGCGCACCGAAGTCCTCCGGCCGGTCGCTGGCATACAGTGTCAGTGTGCCGTGGTCACGTTGGGCCAGCGCACCCCGGTCTGACAACGTCTGCCGCAGGACCCGCGCCGCCGCAGCGCCGGAGTCGATGAGCGTCACACCAGGGCTCATGATGTCCGCAATGATCTCCGTCAGCAGCGGATAGTGGGTGCAGCCCAGGATGAGGGTGTCGATCCCCGTGGCACGCAGCGGCTCCAGATACTCCCGGGCCACCGTCTCGATGACCGGATCACCGGGGCGGAAGCGCCCGTTCTCCACCAGCGGCACAAACAGAGGGCAGGCCTTGACATACACCTGAATGGCGCCGTCCAGCGCCGCCAGACAGCGCTCATAGGCCCCGGAGCGCACGGATGCCGCCGTGGCGATCAGGCCCACTCGCTTATTTCGGGTCGCCGCGGCGGCCGCCGCGCAGGAGGGCTTCACCACACCGAGAACGGGGATATCGTTCTCGGCCGCCAGCACCGGCAGAGCGTTGGTAGATACGGTGCCGCAGGCCACCAGCAGCGCTTTCACATCAAAGCTCCGCAGGAAATGTACATCCTGCCGGGCGTAGCGCAGCAATATTTCCGCCGAGCGCCCGCCGTAGGGCACACGGGACGTGTCGCCGAAGTATATAATGTTCTCAAAGGGGAGGATGCTGCGTATCTCCCGCACGGCGGTCAATCCGCCGGAGCCGGAGTCGAACACCCCGATAGGCCGCTGATCCATATGCGCCCTCCTTTTTTCTGCCGCCGCGGCGGCAGTGCATAGTTTAACTCATATATTGTACTATGTTTCCCCTATCGTTACAAGCTAAAAATTGGCGCACCTGTTCATTTTTTTCTGTGGCAATCCCTTCGGGAACGTGCTATAATCGTGGAAATGAATTTCTGCCCGTGATGGAGGTGGTATGATGGAACTGAACATGACGGAAAAGCAATTCCGGCGTCTGCTGGATCTGGTGTATATCGGCAACTGGGTGCTGAACTCCACCCGTGGCGACGACCGCATCAAGGAGTACGACCAGGTGG
>OLXL01000857.1_pt1 | contig 12462 bp, 9 predicted proteins | sample 1673891 | NCBI WGS metagenome assembly OLXL01 (sample SAMEA103958131, study PRJEB25191) | human gut metagenome | reverse complement strand
TAAAATAGGAATCAAACAATTCATAGATAATCACTTAAATAATTAATCAGATAACTTAATCATTCGATGAATTTTGTAGAAGAATTAAGATGGCGTGGCATGCTCCACGATATGATGCCGGGTACGGAAGAACTTCTGGCTAAGGAACAAGTGACTGCATACATTGGTTTCGACCCTACTGCGGACTCTTTGCACATCGGGCACCTTTGCAGTGTGATGATATTGCGTCACTTCCAGCGTTGCGGACACAAGCCGTTGGTACTGATTGGCGGTGCTACGGGTATGATTGGTGACCCTTCCGGAAAGTCTGCCGAACGCAATCTGCTTACGGAAGAGACGTTGCAGCGCAACCTGGCCGGTATGAAGGCCCAGCTCTCCAAGTTCCTGGATTTTGATTCGGATGCCCCCAACCGTGCCGAGTTGGTGAACAACTACGATTGGATGAAGAACTTCACTTTCCTCGATTTTGCCCGTGAAGTGGGTAAGCACATCACCGTGAACTATATGATGGCGAAAGATTCTGTAAAGAAGCGTCTGAACGGTGAGGCACGTGACGGTCTTTCCTTCACGGAATTCACCTACCAGCTGTTGCAGGGGTACGACTTCCTTCATCTGTATGAAACCAAAGGCTGCAAGCTCCAGATGGGTGGCAGCGACCAGTGGGGTAACATCACCACCGGTGCCGAACTGATTCGCCGTACGAACGGTGGGGAGGTATTTGCACTGACCAGCCCGCTGATTACGAAGGCCGACGGTGGCAAGTTCGGCAAGACAGAGTCCGGAAACATCTGGCTCGACCCGCGCTACACTTCTCCATATAAGTTCTACCAGTTCTGGCTGAACGTGAGCGACGAGGATGCCAAACGCTACATAAAGATATTCACCGCACTGTCCAAGGAGGAGATTGACGCTCTGACGGCCGAGCACGAGGCTGCTCCCCATTTGCGCGTCCTTCAGAAGTGCCTGGCCAAGGAAGTGACTATCATGGTTCATTCCGAAGAGGACTATAACGCTGCTGTGGATGCATCCAACATCTTGTTTGGCAATGCAACTTCGGATGCACTGAAGAAGTTGGACGAAGATACGCTGCTGGCTGTATTCGAGGGTGTTCCCCAGTTCGAAATATCCCGTGATGCACTGGCTGCCGGTGTGAAGGCGGTGGATTTGTTCGTGGATAATGCTGCTGTATTCGCTTCCAAGGGCGAGATGCGTAAGCTGGTGCAAGGCGGTGGCGTTTCTCTGAATAAGGAGAAACTGGCTGCTTTCGACCAGGTGATTACGACAGCCGATCTGCTGGACGAAAAATACCTGCTGGTACAGCGCGGCAAGAAGAATTACTATCTGATTATCGCCAAATAGCGGTATCCTAAAGAGAAGTAATTAAGGAAATAATGCTTCGGCAGTAAAATTAGCCCCGAAATATTTGGATATTTCGGGGCTTCCTTTTATCTTTGCACCGCTTTTTAACAGAAAGCCCTATGTTTGGACTATGGTGTAATGGTAGCACAACAGGTTTTGGTTCTGTTTGTCCAGGTTCGAATCCTGGTAGTCCAACTACGATACAGCTAATTGCAGCTAAAAACCCACTAAAATCGCAAGTTTTAGTGGGTTTTTTTGTTATTCTTTCCCCCTCTTGTTGGCACTATAGGTATAGATTTTTTCTTTTTACGAATCTTTGAACGATATTGCTATATAATTGACACAAATTTATACGGTTTCTCCATTTTCTTTTGTTACATTTGCATCGTGTACGCAAACGATGTGTATTTGATGGCTGAAGTTATAACCTATTAAATGTAGTGCAATCATGAAAACGAACTATGAAATTCGCTATGCTGAGCATCCCGATGATGTGAAAAGCTACGATACGAAAAGCATTCGCTGCGATTTCCTTATAGGGAAGGCATTCTCCCAAAATAAAGTTTCCATTGAGTATAAACTACTTGCAAATCGTACATAAATAGAATATCACTTATTTAAACTTAATAATTTAACGTTATGAATCCGTATTTGAATTTTTCTTTGGAAGGTAAAGTAGCCCTTGTTACAGGTGCTTCTTATGGTATCGGTTTTGCTATCGCTTCAGCTTTTGCAGAGCAAGGAGCAACTATCTGTTTCAACGATATCAACCAGGAGTTGGTAGACAAAGGCTTGGCTGCCTATACTGAAAAGGGTATCAAGGCACGCGGTTATGTATGTGATGTGACAGACGAACCTGCTGTTCAGGCCATGGTAGCCCAGATTGAAAAGGAAGTAGGCTCTGTTGATATCCTCGTAAACAATGCCGGCATCATCCGCCGTGTTCCTATGCACGAGATGGAGGCTGCTGACTTCCGTCGTGTAATCGATATCGACCTCAATGCTCCGTTCATCGTATCAAAGGCTGTTCTGCCTGCCATGATGAAGAAGGGCCACGGTAAAATTATCAATATCTGCTCTATGATGTCCGAACTGGGTCGTGAGACTGTGTCGGCCTATGCCGCTGCCAAGGGTGGCTTGAAGATGCTGACTCGCAACATCTGCTCTGAATATGGTGAATATAACATCCAATGTAACGGTATCGGTCCGGGTTACATCGCTACCCCGCAGACTGCTCCGCTGCGTGAAAAGCAGGCCGACGGTAGCCGTCACCCGTTCGACTCGTTCATCTGCGCCAAGACTCCGGCAGGCCGCTGGCTGGCTCCGGAAGAACTTACCGGTCCGGCAGTGTTCCTGGCATCGGAAGCCTCTAATGCGGTAAATGGTCACATCCTCTATGTAGACGGAGGTATCTTGGCTTATATCGGAAAGCAACCGAAATAAATTTAAGGATAATTGAGAAGGTGATAAAGTGGCAGGATAATGTCACTTGTCACCTTTTTCTTTTGGGCGCGGATTACGCGGATTTCGCGGAAAGGATAAGGAAAATCCGTATAATCCGCGAAATCCGCGCCTAAAAGAAAGTTATACAACTGATTAGGAAAAAGCAATGATTATATGAGAAACTTTCTTTTATTATGTATGGCGACCCTCTGCTGTCTTGCTTGCAACGATAGCAAGATAGTGACTGTTACGGTAACCAATCCGTTAGCGATGGACCGTTCCGATGAGATGGTAGAGGTGTCCATGACCGAAATCTCAAACCTTCTGAATCTGGCAGACACCGCACAGATTGTGGTTCTGAATGTCGAAGGGGAGCAGGTGCCTTACCAAGTGACCTACGATGACAAATTAATCTTCCCTGCTACGGTAGCCGCCAATGCATCGGCTGCATATACCGTCCAGGCCGGTACTCCCGTCGATGTGGAGGTAAGGGCTTGTGGGCGGCAGTATCCCGAACGTCTGGACGACATGGCCTGGGAGAACGACTTGGTAGGCTTCCGTGCCTACGGTCCTGCATTGCAGGCAAGGGGTGAACGCGGTTTCGGCTACGACTTGTTCACGAAGCGAGGCACTGCTGCACCGGTACTGGAAGACATGTATGCCAAGGAACTGGATGCAGACTCCTGGAAGCAGGTTAATGAATTGCGCAAGACAGACCCGAAGGCAGCCGATGAGCTGGTACGCACATTCTCCTATCATATAGACCACGGTTATGGCATGGACTGCTATGCAGTAGGTCCAACATTGGGAGCTGGAGTGTCTGCATTGATGGTGAATGATACCATTATCTATCCGTGGTGCTACAAGACGCAGGAGGTGCTGGACAATGGTCCTTTGCGTTTTACGATGAGGTTGAAGTTCAATCCGCTGGCTGTGAAAGGGGATACTGCGGTGGTGGAAACACGTCTGATTACGCTGGATGCCGGTTCTCATCTGAACCGTACTGCCGTTTCGTATAGCAATCTAAAGGAATCTTTGCCCATTGTTACCGGTATTGTGCTGCACGAACCGGACGGTGCTGTGGTGGCTGATGCCGCCGGTGGCTATATGACGTATGTAGACCCCACTACCGGACCGGATAATGGTAAGATATTTATGGGGGCCGCTTTCCCTGCCGTTGTGAAGGAAGCTAAAACCGTGCTTTTCCCCATAGAGGAGAAGAAGATGCGTAACAATGCGGACGGTCATGTACTGGTTGTCAGCGACTATGAGCCGGGCGCTGACTACGTGTATTACTGGGGCTTTGCCTGGGACCGCGCGGACATCAAGACTGCTGAAGCCTGGAACCGATACATGGCTGATTTTGCACAGAAGGTGCGCAATCCGATGACGGTGAGTATCCGCTAAGTTGATTTTCTTCCTTTTCAGACGGAGAAGATTGAGAAGTTGGAGGTTTGTAACTGTCCGGACGAATGACAAATGTTCTCAGAATAAGCTCTTCCCCTTGTAGACAAGTTCTGCAACGTTTTTGGCCTCCAGTTTTTCCATCAGGCGCTTCCGGTAAGTCTGTATTGTATTGATGCTGAGAAATAGTAATTGGGATATTTCAGAAGTGCTCAGTCCTTGCGAGAGATAGGCGAGCACTTCTTTTTCACGTCTCGACAATTCGGGAAGTGCATATGGTAGGGTGTTTTGTTTTTCCTTGTCCAGTTCGCTGAAAACATTGCTGAAGTATCTGGTTCCGTTTTTCAGTGTACTGATGGCGTCTCTCAATTCGCTGGTGCTGGCATTTTTTGAAACAGCTCCGTTGATGTTTAGGGTGGATAATTTGGCTATGATCCAAGGTTCTTCATGCATGGTATAGATTAAAATGCCGCATTCGGGTATCTGGCTGTGAAGGTGGGATATGAGTTGGAATCCATTCATATCCGGTAGTTCAAGGTCAATGATGCAAAGGTCGAATCTCTCTTTGAGGGTCAGTTGTTCCACGTCTTTTGCACAAGTGGCTCCTTTGCACGTCACTCCTTCGAGTTGCGAGGCCAATGCGATGATGCCTTCAGCAACAATCGGGTGGTCATCTATTACCAGTATTCTGTATGTTTCTTTGTTTGGTTTCATTCGTTTATGTTAAGCAGTAGGGTGAAAACGTTGTTTTCTGTTGACGAGCATACATTGGCGGTAGCGTTGATGGCTTTGATACGGTCGTTTACGGTGCGCAATCCTATGCCGTCATTGTTGTTTGTTGCTGTTTGTTGCTTGTTTGCATTCTTACCGTTGTCTGTAATTTGCAGGGTATATTTATTTTCATTGTCGGCACGGAGACTGATGACTATATGACTGGCTGAGGCATGTTTCACGATGTTCATGGTGAGTTCTTGTACGATGCGGTACAGCTCATAAGCGGTTTCATTGGGAAGATGGCGTGATGCGTTGTTCTCCGTTGGATGATAGCTGACCTCTATGCCGGTGTTCTCGGTCAGTTTGGCAGCATAACGGTCGAGTATCTGGTCTAGACTGAGATGCTCGAATTCGGGAGGCATCAGTTCGTGTGAGATATTCCGCACGTTGTTTCTCAGTTTGCTGACGAGTGAGGCCAGTTCCTGCTCATTCCCTTTGCCGGCAGAAGTTTCTATCTTCATTTGCAGCCCCAGCAGGTCGTTGGCTATACCATCATGCAGTTCCTTGGCAAAATATTTGCATTCCTCTTCCAACCCTTCAATGTAGCGGCGTGCCGAGTTCAGTTCGTTTTCTTGCTTTAGCAGTTCAATCTTCTTTTCGGCTATTCGTTTCTTGTGGCGGAGCGTCAACAAAGTAATGAGAGCAAGACCAGACAGAAGGGCTACAGCAATGGAGGCTTTTAGCAGGAAGGCTTGGTGTTCCAGTTGTTCTTGTTGCAGGTGGGCTATCTCCAATTCCTTTTCTTGTGTGTGATATTTCACGTTGAATTCTGCCATTTGTTGCGTCAGATTGTGCTGTGCCAGCGTATCAGTCCACATGCGGGCACTATCCATATAGGTGTAGGCCAGTTTGGGGTTTCCCAAGGCATCGTAGCATCGTGCCATTTGTGTAAATAATGTTTTGGGCTCGGTACCGGTTTTCCGGTTACGCAGCCAGTGGAAGTCCTTCAAGGCGCGGGCATAGTTTTTGCGGTTTGTTTCGGTGGCTGCCCTCGATTGTATGAATCCTATGGCAGCGATGGAGTTGGATGGTACCCGTTGTAGTAGTTTGTTCCCCAATTTCAAGTAGTGGTCTATGGAATCGGGTTGTTCTTTTCGTTCAAAGAGTCTCAGCATGCCGGGCAGGCAGCGTATCTTCCATAAGTCTTCGTTTCCCTCTCCGTGGCAGGCAATGTTCCAGGCTTTGCGGTTGGATTTTTCAGCATCATCCAGCTTGTTCAGCTCAGCCTTTATGGTTGCTCTGATTTGCCAGGTGGTGAAAGCTACGAATGGGTCTTCGGTTCTGGCGGCATGTTCGGTGGCCATGTCGGTATACTTTTCAGCTTCGTCCAGCTGCCTGATATTGAAGTATAGGATGGACACATTGTTGCAGATGTGGGCTATCCAGCTTTCGTCCCCATATTGCAAGGCACTGTCCAGTGCTTTATTGTAATAGTAGAGTGTAGAGTCATTCATTTGGTGCTGACGGTAGAGGAGGCCCAAATCGTTGTATACGCTGATGTGCTTTTCCAAATCATCTATCTGCGGCAGGTAGGGGAGCACATTTTTTTTCATGGCAAAGGCTTCTTCTGTCTTTCCCACATAGACCAGCAGTGTGGCTTGTTCGTTCAGCAAGATGGGATACATGAAGGAGTGCTTTACGTTCCGGGTGGCAAAGGCGCTGTCGAAGCTACGTTGCGCTTCATCGTAGTGTCCTTCTTCCATGAGATTGGCTGCCCGGTTGTAGAAGTGTGCCAACAGAGTGTCTGTTGGTATTTCTCCGGCGTGAAGCAGGATAGTGGTTAAAGAAAAGAGGAGTGATAATAGCTTAGTATGGCGTACCCTCATATCGGTATATTTTAGTGGAATTCAATCTGTGCTTAGTTGTTGCAAATATACGTCTTATTCATTTTGCTTTTTATTGGAGATGCTGAATTTTTTCTGTATGTGGCTGAAAAATCACCTTTTTCAGTGACAAGGAGTGAAAGGAAAAGTTTATTACTTTGCAAAAAATATTAAGCTTTGTCTGGGAATGATAAATGGCCAAAAGTATCTGTCCGGGTTTGAATGGCAGAGTCTTGTTGTCGTGAGATACGGACGGCATTCCTTATACTTTTGTTATTATGGATTTTCCTTAGAGGGATGGGGATAAAACAAGATTTGTAACTTATGAAAATGTTTAAAATGATGGCTGCCTCCATGTTGGGTGTGGCGTTGTGCTTGGGATTCACTGCTTGCAGTGACGATGACGAAAATGAGAATGGTGAGGGTGGCGAAAACACCGCCACTGTGGTCAATCCTTCGCAAGTGTTTACGGGAGGGCTTCCGAAGTCGGTTTCGGGCATGGCGATTTCTCACAATGAAGAAGGGCTGGTGACGAACATTACAACTGAGGATGGGGATAAAGCCGTCTTTGAGTACTTTCCCGCTACTACAAAGGCAGATGTTGCAAAGGACCGAGCAAGAATCACCGTGACGGATGAAGAGGGCGATGTTACAGAACTGAACTTGCAGCTCAACAGCGATGGTTATGTGGAATTTTGCAACTCAATAGACCACGCTGGTACTCCCGATGCCGATGAGTTTACTTGGGAGATGGAATACGACACTGAAGGCCATCTGGTTGTAATGAAACGCTCTGAAAGCGATGGTGAAATAACGAACATCACCTATAAGGATGGAGATGTGGTGAAGACTTCCACACGTTATGTAGCTAGTGGGGATCTCAATGGTGACGGAATTATCGACAGCAATGACGAGTGGGAGTATAGTGCTGCCATAGACTATACGACGGATAATATAACAGCTCCTATCGAGAATAAGGGCTGCCTGATGTTGTTTGATGAAATACTGGATGTGGATATGGACGAGATGATGCCTATTATGGAGGCATGCTTGGTAAGGCTACGAAACATCTGCCGCTTGTAGGGCATTATACATACAATGGCGAGGACTCTGTGTCCGATATGTATTTTACATGGACATTGAATTCCGACAGTTATCCTACGGAACTGGTTGTAAAAGACCAGTGGGATGAATACAGATGTACATTTACTTGGTAATTATAAAACATCTGTTTATTCTTGTGGAACAGGACATGAGCCTATAAAATGTAAGGGGTTGCCTTTTGCCGAGACAACCCCTTCTTATTTTATGTGGAATTTATTGTGACAGCAGATGTTGGTAACTTTCTGCTGTTTCAAGTTTATAATACTTTGAATTCATATCCCTCTTCCTTCAGGAAGTCAATGGCGCGCGGCAATGCGTACTGCAGGTTTCCGTTGCACCAGGATTTCAAGGAATCGTGGAAGGTGATGATGGAGCCGTTGCGGGCGTAGCGCATCACGTTGGCTAGCACTTGCGGACCGCGCAGCTTCTTGCTGTAGTCGCGGGTCACGAGGTCCCACATCACAATCTTGTAGGTTCGTTTCAGCGTGAGATACTGGTTGGCGAACATATGGCCGTGGGGAGGGCGGAACAAGAGAGGGTAGAGAACCTTCTCCACATTGCAATTGATGTCCCCACCCATTTCCATGAAAATCTTCGCCTGTTCGGTATTTCCCAGATAATTCTTGGCCGTGTATTCAAATCCACGGATATGGTTGAAGGTGTGGTTACCGATGCGGTGCCCACGCTCAACGACCATCCGGAATTCGTCCGGATGCTTCCGTATGTTGTCACCTACCATGAAGAAGGTGGCTTTGATGTTGTGCTTATCCAGCAGGTCGAGCACCCAGGGAGTTACTTCGGGGATAGGGCCATCGTCGAAAGTCAGATAAACGGCTTTTTCATTGGGGTCCATCCTCCAGACTGCACCGGGATATAGTTTGCGAAAAAACTCAGGAGGTTGTTCTATAAACACGTGATTAAGGATTAAGGGATTAGGGATTAAGGATTAGGGGTTAATGATTAAGGATTAGGGGTTAAGGATTAGTTATTAATGATTAGTGATGAACTGCACAGGCTAATCCCTAATCCTTTAATCCTTAATCCCTAATCCTTATTCTCACTCCTTCATTCTGTCCACATACATATTATACAGTTCTTCCACCTTCGGCTCGTAGATTTCGGCGAGCTTGGAGTTGTACTTCTTCATGGCCTTCACCTCGGCATCGAGTACAGCCCAGTGGTATTCAAATTCACGGGTAGAAATCATGAAGCGGTTGTCGTCCAGGCTCAGATACCAGGTCAGGTACTCTACAGCCTTGTCAGCAAGGGCTTTCATCATCTCGTCCGCCTTGGCGGTTTCGCCCAGTTGGTAGTAGGCTTCCGCCATCTGTACGGCACCGTTCTGCCAGTCGTAAGGCACGTTGTAGGCGGGAATCATCTTTTCGGCATAGTCCAGGGCGGCTTTTGCCTTGTCTTTCTTGCCCTCACGCATCAGCTGCTGCACGAGTTGGGAGAAGATGCGACGGTGAGAGTGACACATGCGCATGGCGTTCTCGTCGATATAGATGCCCGGCTTGTCGATGCCACCGAACTTGAACTTGTTCATCAGGTTGTCGTACATCTTTTCGGAGTCTATTGTCACGCCCGTCTTACTGGTGTCGAACGGAGTGAAACGATAGGCAAGACCTTCCTGAACGAAGTGGTTTTCCATATTCAGCTGGTTCTCCCTGCCTACGCTGACAGCGATATAGATGGGGCGTTCCCAGTTGGCCTCGCTTAGCATTTCGAGCATCATCAACTCGCTCTTGTAGAGGGCGCGTTTGCCTTTCAGCGAAATGTGCATGTAGTCGGGGATTGAGTCGCCCGGTATCATCATGCCGCTGCGGCGCACGGCTTCCTTGTCTACCTTGATGACAATGCTGTCGGTAGGAATCACCTTCAAGTCCTGATTCTTGTTGCGCACCCAGTTCTTGAGGATATTCTTTAGCTCATACGGGTTGTCACCGAATTCTTTCTTTACATTGACCAGTGCTTCGGGATTACCGTCCAGTGCCTGCTTCTCGGCTTCGGCATAGAGCTGGTCGATGCTTTTCTTGTACTCAGGCTGGATGGGGACGTATTCGTTGGTGCCTTCTACGTACTCCATTCGGTCCCACGTGATGGGGAGAGAAGGACTGTCGTAGGCGGGGCGCTTCATCTGGTCGATGTACCAATCGGTCTGCAGGTACGAGAGGTTGCAGGTGCGGGCGTCGGTACGGAAACCTTCGGTCTCCTGGTTGTACCAGAGGGGGAAGGTATCGTTGTCACCGTTGGTATAGATAATCGGATTGCCGCTTTCTTGCAGGGACATCAGGTAGTTCTGCCCGAAGTCGCGTGCCATGTAGCGGTCGCTGCGGTCGTGGTCGTCCCAAGTCTGGCTTGCCATCTGCACGGGGACAAGGAGGCAGGCTACGGAAACGATGGCGGCAGCAGGCAGTTCCTTCATCTTGGCATAGTCTTGAAGCAGACGGACGAGTCCTGCCACACCCATACCAATCCAGATGGCGAAGGCGTAGAACGAACCGGCGTAGGCATAGTCGCGTTCGCGCGGCTGGCTCGGAGTCTGGTTCAGGTAGAGCACGATGGCAATACCGGTCATGAAGAAGAGGAAGAAGACCACCCAGAATTGCTGGATGCCTTTCTGCCCACGGTAGGCTTGCCATAGCAGGCCGATGATACCCAGCAGCAGGGGCAGGCAGTAGAATACGTTGTGTCCCTTGTTGTCTTTCAGTTCCTGAGGCAAGAGGCTCTGGTCGCCCACCAGCCAGTTGTCGATGAACGGGATACCGGTAATCCAGTTGCCGTGTTCGATTTCTCCGCTACCCTGTATGTCGTTCTGGCGTCCGGCGAAGTTCCACATGAAGTAGCGCCAGTACATCCAGTTGAGCTGGTAGGAGAAGAAGAACTTGATGTTTTCCCACTGTGTGGGCATGTTTACCATAATCATGTTGCCGCATTTGTCATAGGGCACATCGTAACCCTTGATGTCCTGCCAGGCATGGTATTGTTGTGTATGGGCACTGCTGTACATACGCGGGAACAGCATGTTCTGGGCGTATTCGTACTCAATGCGTCCGGGGATTTCGATGTACGAATCCTTTTCGTCGGGCGTAGCTTTCTCCTTGCGGATGAACTTCGTGCCGTTGTACTTGATGCGCGGTTCGCAGTAACCGTCTTTCACGTCCAGTGCCACTTGCGAGGAGAAGGCAGGGCCATAGAACAGCGGGCGTGTGCCATACTGCTCGCGTCCCAGGTATTCGCCCAGTGTGAAGATGTCCTCCGGAGAGTTCTGGTCCATCGGCGTGTTGGCGGTGGAGCGGATGACGATAAGTGCATACGAGGAATATCCGATGACAATCATCATGGTGCAGAGCAGCGAGGTGTTCAGCGTGCGTGCCGATACGCGGAATTTCTCTTTGACGGCTGCCTGCGTCTTCGGACGGAGGTAGAGCCACAATGCGGCAATGACAATGACACCGATAACTACCGAGCTGGTACCGTGTCCGTAGAACGGGATACCCAGCATGGCGATGGTGAGTATGAACGAGAGTGCCATACGTGCCTTGTTGCGTTCGGTATAGCTTTCGTAGATACCCCAGATGAGGCAGGCTGCCAACAGAATGATATATACGATGACACCCGTGTTGAAGGACATGCCCAGCGTGTTGACGAAGAGCAGTTCGAACCAGCCGCCCACTTTCACGATACCCGGCACGATGCCGTAGAGTACGGCTGCTACCAGTATGCCCGAAGCGAGCAATGCCAGCAGGGAACCTCGGGCATTGGCGTTGGGTACTTTCTTGTAGTAGTATACCAGTACGATGGCGGGCAGGCAGAGCAGGTTCAGCAAGTGCACGCCGATGGAAAGTCCCGTCAGGTAGGCGATAAGAATCAGCCAGCGGTCACTGTGAGGCTCGTTGGCAACGTCCTCCCATTTCAGTATGAGCCAGAATACGACGGCAGTGAACAGTGAGGAGAAGGCATACACCTCGCCTTCCACAGCGCTGAACCAGAAGGTATCGCTGAACGTGTAGGCAAGTGCGCCCACCAGACCGCTACCCATGATGGTAACCATCTGGCCGCGTGTGATATTGTTTTCGTCTGTCACCACAAGTTTGCGTACCAGGTGCGTGATGCTCCAGAAAAGGAACAGGATACATGCGCCGCTCATCAGCGCGCTCATGTAGTTCACCATCTTGGCCACGGTGGAGGCATCGGAAGCAAATTGTGAGAACAGGTTGGCTACCAGCATGAAGAACGGTGCGCCGGGCGGGTGTCCTACTTCCAGCTTATAGCCGGTGGTGATGAACTCCGGGCAGTCCCAAAAGCTTGCAGTAGGTTCGATGGTCATGCAGTAGACCGTCGCTGCAATAAGGAAGGTAATCCAGCCTACAAGGTTGTTTACGGTTTTGTACTGTTTCATTCAGATGAAATTCGTTATTATTCAGTTTTGTTTTTTACAAGCTGTTTTGCCATCGCTTAGTCAACGTATTGGCATATATGGGCGCAAATATAATGATTTCGCTTCTAAATAGGTGACAATAAGCAGCATTATTAGGATAGGTTAAGGGATTTG
>OLXL01000844.1_pt1 | contig 12595 bp, 8 predicted proteins | sample 1673891 | NCBI WGS metagenome assembly OLXL01 (sample SAMEA103958131, study PRJEB25191) | human gut metagenome | reverse complement strand
CAATGACCTTGCCCTGGAGGCCCTCGTCGGTGATGACCTTCGCAGCCGCCGCGATGCCGACGGTCGTCGGGGCGTTGATGAGCTTCAGGTTCGGATAGTTCTGGAGCAGAGCCTTGGTCTCGTCAACGGACTTCTGCTGCTCGTCGTCGCCGTAGGCGATCTCGACCAGATTCATCTTCGCGTATTTTTCGTCCTTCAGGATCTCCTTCATGGCGTCGATCCATGCGTTCTGGTTGGTAGCGATGGAGGTCGCGGACAGGATCGCCCAGTCGCCTTCGCCGCCCAACAGATCATAGGTGGCGTCTACGAGGCACTGCGCCACTTCCTGAACGCCCGCCTGATTGATATGGGTCATACGCGACGCGGGATTGCAGGAGGAGTCGCAGGACACGACCTTGATCCCGGCGTCCATGGCGGCCTTCAGTGCGGTCTCCAGCGCGTCAAAGTCGTTGGCCGCAATGGCGATGCCGCTGACCTTCTGCGCGACCAGCTCGTTGATGAGCGTGATCTGCGCCTCGGCGGTGATCTCCGCGGGGTGCTTGACGATGGCGTTGTAGCCGGCGTCTTTCATGACCTCCTCGAAGCCGGCGGCTTCGCGCTCGTTGTAGGGGTTGCCGGCTGCCTTTGTGATGATGGCGTAGGTCTGCGTGTCATTGCCGCCGGTCTTTGCAGCACACGCCGCAAGGCCCAGCACCATGACGAGGGTAAGAAGCAATGCGATCAGTTTTTTCATGATTTTTCCTTCTTTCCTTATTTTTATATAAACGCTCGGGGCGCTTATACCGATTTCTGCCGCTGCGCCTCGACGGCTCTGCGCGCGGCAATGGAGTCGCGGATATTGGGGAGCATGACCACCAGGATCAGGATCGCGCCAATGATCATCAGGATCGTCTGTGAGTTAACGTTAATCAGGCCGAGGCCGTATTTCAGCAGGCCGATGGTGAAGATGGAAATGACCGTGCCGGGGAAGTTGCCCTTGCCGCCTGCCGTGGAAATGCCGCCGAGGACGACCATGGAGATGGCCTCCAGCTCATAGCCCGTGGCGATATCCCAGCGGATGGAGCCCATCCACGATGCGTACAGAATGGCGGACAAACCGGAGATCAGGCCCGTCATGGCATAGCAGATGATGCGGACGCGCTGCACCGGAACGCCGGAGTAAAGCGCCGTGGTGCGGTTGGAGCCGATGGCGTAGACCTGACGGCCAAAGACCGTCTTATGCAGCACAAATCCAAAGGCCACCGCCGCAAGGCAGAACACCAGGAACACATACGGCACCGGCCCGAGCCGGGCGTAATAGATGTTGTAGAACCAGCGGCAGTTGTGCAGGCCGCCGGAGGATTCGCTGCCAAGGATCATCTGCGAAATACCGCGATAGAGCGTCATGGTGCCGAGCGTGACGATCATGGGTGCAAGCTCTGTGAATTTTGCAAGGATCAGTCCGTTGAGCAGACCGCAGACAAGGCCGCAGCCCAGCGCGATCAGGATGGCCGCGCCCATGGAAAGTCCGCTGTTATAGCTGATGCCCAGCAGCGTCGCGGAAAGCGCGACGGTGGATCCGACGGAAAGGTCGATCTCACCCAGCACCAGCAGATAGGCCATGGGGAAGGCGATGAAGCCCTTGGGCAGGAAGGTGCTGATGGCCGTGAACAGGCCGGAGGCGTCCAGATAGTTGGGCGAAATGCTCATGTTGAAGATATTGACCGCGAGGAACAGCAGGAGCAGCAGCGATTCCCAGCGGAATACGACCTGCTTCCACGAGCGCTCGCGCACGGCAAGAATATTGCGTCTGGCTTTCGTTTCCATGATCAAATCTCCCTCACTTTCAGGGTATTGCGATCCATGGCGCGCCGGACGATCACGTTGACAATGATCGCCACCAGAATGATCGCGCCCTTGATGGCGTCCTTCCAGAACTGTGAAATGCCGATCAGCGGCAGCGCCTTGCAGATGACCGCCATCGTCAGTGAGCCGAGCAGGACGCCGGCCACGCTGCCCTGACCGCCGTTCAGGCTCACGCCGCCGAGCACGCAGGAGGCGATGGCGTCCATCTCCATGCCCGCGCCCATATCGCTCATGGCCGAGGCGTACAGCGCCGTGTACATGGCGCCCGTCAAGCCCGCGAACGCACCGGCGATCGTATAGACAAAGAAGCGGATGCGGCTGATGCGGATACCGCTGACGGCGGCCGCCTCGGGGTTGGAGCCGACGGCGTAGATGCGCCGTCCGAAGGTCGTCCACTTCATGACGACGAAGAAAACGATGTAGCAGACGAGCGTGATGAATACCAGATTGTTCATCAGGCCGCCGGTCAGCGTATTCGTCTGCGCAAATTCCTTGAACGAGCTTTGGAACTGATACGCGGAGACCCACGCGCTGTTCGAGACAATATAGGTCGCGCCGCGGTAGATATTGCACATGCCGAGCGTGGCGATGATCGGCTGAACGCCGCCCTTGGCGATAATCAGGCCGACCAGCATCCCGCAGAGCGTGCCGATGGCGATGGAGACCAGGAACATGACCAGCGTGCTGGAATACACGCCGTCGCGCATCATGAGCGAGGCGCACATGCCGGAGAAGGCCAGCGTCGCGCCGACGGAGATGTCAATGCCGCCGATCAGCAGGACGCTCATCATACCGAGCGAAATGGTGATGGTCGTGGAGTAGTTTTTTAGCAGATCCGCGATGGTCTTTGCCGTAAGGAACGTATTGTTGCGCAGCTGAATGACGGCACAGAGCAGCACGAGCACCGCAACGAGGCTCAATTCCCGTGAGCCGGAGAGCTTTTTCCAGAAGCCTCCGAAGCCTTTTTTCTCTTTCATTCCGATCCCTCCTCAGCCCGATGCCGCGCCGCTGTGCTTGAGCATCGAAAGCTCCAGAATTTTCTCCTGCGTGGCCTCCGTGCGCGAAAGCTCACCGGTCACACGGCCGTCGCACATGACGTAAATGCGGTCGGACATGCCCAAAAGCTCCGGCATTTCCGAGGAGATCATGACGATGGCCATGCCCTTCTGCGCAAGCTCACCCATGATCTGATAGATTGCGGCCTTTGCGCCGACGTCCACGCCCTTGGTCGGCTCGTCCATAATCAGGAGCTTCAGGTCGCTTGCCAGCGCCTTGGCCACAACGACCTTCTGCTGGTTTCCGCCGGAAAGTGAGCTTGCGGGGTCGAACACCGTCACAGCCTTGACGTCGATCTCCTCGGCCAGCTCCTTCGCCGCCTGATTTTCGATCGTTTCGCTGGTGATGCCGCCCTTTTGGGAGAATTTCGCGCCAAGCTCGGGCAGCGTGATGTTGCGGCCGATGCCCCAGTCCAGGATCAGGCCCTGATTCTGCCGGTCCTCGGTCAGCAGGCCGATTCCGAGGCGCATCGCGTCCTGCGGCCTGCGAATATGGACCTCCTTCCCGTCCACAAAGACCTTGCCTGCGTCGTAATGCTCCACGCCGAAAATGGTCTGCACGACCTCGGTGCGTCCGGCGCCGACCAGACCGGTCAGGCCGACGATCTCACCGGCGCGGACGCGGAAGCTGACGTCGCGGAAAAAGCCTGTGCGGGAAAGGTTCTCCACGCGGAGCACCTCCTCCCCGGGCTTGACCTCCGGCTTCGGGAACAGGTCGCTGACCTCGCGGCCGACCATGGCCTTGATCAGCTCCGGCGGCTGGATCTCGGCGACGTTGTAGGTGCCGATGTACTGTGCGTCGCGGAACACCGTAACGCGGGAGGCCAGACGGTACATATCCTCCAGCCGGTGCGAGATAAAGATGACGGATTTTCCGTCGTCACGGAGCTTTTCGGTGATCCGGTAAAGCTCCTCGGATTCGTTCTTTGTCAGCGCCGCTGTCGGCTCGTCCATAATGATGATGCGCGCGTTGGTGGACAGCGCCTTTGCGATCTCGACCATCTGCTGCTGCGCGACCGACAGCGCGCCCATGCGGGCGGTGGGCTGGAAGTCGGCGTCCAGCTGACGCAGGAGCGCCCCGGCGGCCTCGTTCATTTTCTTCCACTGCATGATGCCGTGCTTCCGGATCTCATGCCCCATGAAGATGTTCTCCGCAACGGTCAGATGCGGATAGCTGGTGACATGCTGATAGATCGCGGCAATACCGGCGTTCTGCGCGTCCAGCGGCGACCGGAAATCGACGCGCCTGCCGTCGAGATACATCTCGCCCTCCTCCGCGCGGTGTACGCCGGTGATGACCTTGATAAAGGTCGATTTTCCGGCGCCGTTCTCTCCCATCAGCGCGTGGATCTCGCCTGCCTTGAGCTGAAAGCTGACCCGATCCAGCGCCTTGACGCCCGGAAAGATCTTGGTGATGCCCTTCAGCTCGAGGATATACTGTTCCATCTTGCCTACCCCCCGACTTTGAATTTGCAGCCGCCCGTGTTTGTATGCTCTCTTTTGACGGGCGGCGGATACCGGCCTGCTTCATCCGCTGCGCCTCTGCTCTCTGCGTTGTACGGAATCGTCGAAACAGATATGTGCATATTAGCCTAATATTCTACATAAATCAGATTGCTTTTTATGCTTTTTCCTGATAAACTGAGTATAGCATCAAAAAACATCCTTTGTCTGCCAATAAAGTTGACACAAAATTACGGTATCTTGGCTTTTTACAGGTTTCGGTAAACGTGGAAACAGACAGGAGGATTTCGATGGAACAGATCAAGCTGCACTACGAATTGGATCTTGAGCCGAATTACATATGGCTCTCGCCCACGGCCACACAGGCCGCAAAAAAATCCATTCCCTATGTTCAGGAGCTTGGCGTATTTCCCTGCCGGGAAAAATACTACACCGAACGTGAAAGGCTGCCGTCATTTTTGATCAAATACTGTATCTCCGGCGGCGGGCTTCTGGAATATGACGGGAAGCGCTATGCAGTGCGGAGCGGACACATTTTCTGGCTGGACTGCATGAAGAAGCAGCACTACTGCACCGACCCCGGCGAGGGCAGCTGGTTCATCGTCTGGGTGCATTTCTACGGCGAGGAATGCCGGAGATACTACGACCTGTTTCTCCAGCAGAACGACGGTATGCCTGTCGTGGACGCGGGCGCGGACGAGAGCGTCCGCAGCAGCATCGAAACGCTGGTCGATATCTACCGCAATGCCAACGGCACGCTGACGGACGACGTGCGCGCTGCGTCGCTGCTGACCGGGATCATGTCCAGCTGCATCCTCTATGCCGACATGAGCGCCCGCCACAGTGAGCTTCCGGCCTATGTGCAGGCAGCCAGAGAGTATATCAACTGTCACTATGCGGAAAAGATCTCGCTGGACGTGCTGGCCAGAGAGATCTCCGTCAATAAATTCTATTTGCAGAAGCTCTTCCGCAGAAGTGTCGGGCTGTCGCCGAATGAATATCTGGCGACCGTCCGCCTTCAGGAGGCCAAGCGCCTCCTGCGCAGCACCGATCTGCCGATCAGCCAGATCGCCATGGACGTCGGCTTCGGCAGCATCGGGCATTTTATCGAGCTGTTCAAGGCGCGTGAGCAGATGCCGCCCAGTGTCTACCGCCGCCGCTGGTAGCGTCGGTTACGGCGGCGTAGCACCGGAGGAATCAGGATTCTTCCCCAACAGCATAAAAGGGACTGCCTCCCATGGAGGCAGTCCCTCTTTCTGTATCTTGTGGGCTTATTGCAGCGTCAGCGTCTTTCTGGCCTCCTCGTCAAAGGCCCGGATCAGGATGGCAGCCGCTTCGCTCCGGCGAATGAGGCTCGTCGGATAGAAGGTGCCGCTCCTGTCGGAGCCGTTCAGAACGCCCGCGCGATAGAGTGCGTAGATCTCGTCCGCGTAGCGGTCGCCGGTCTTGACATCCGGCAGCGCATTGGCGTCGATCTCATTGATTACGGCATAGGACTTTGCCGCGCCGTAGAGGATATGCGCAAACTCGGCACGCTGGATCGGCGCGTTCAGCGCCGCAGCGCTGTATCCGAGATAGCTCTCTTCAATAATGCCGTGCTCGACCGCATATTCCAGATAGCTGCGATACCACGGGCTGCCGTTTTTCAGCGTGACCGTGCCGTTTTCAATGCGCTGGTGGAGTGCGGCGGCGAGCTTGATCGCCTGCGCGACCGTCAGCGAGCCGTCCGGGTCAAAGTGCGCCGCGTCCACGCCGTCGATCAGACCGTTCGCCCATGCGTCACGGACCGCGTCCGCATACCATGCCGACACCGGCACATCGACGAAGGGCATATTGCCGACGAATTCCGCGTCGATATATGCCGTGGAGTCCGGCATGATGAAGAAGTAGGTGCCGTCCGCCTTCTCCGTGACCGGAATGCTTCTGCCGCTCTCATCCGTGACGCGCAGCGAGCCGAGAACGTAGCCCTTATCCGGCTCTGCGGCGACCGGAACGGCGGTGCCGGGCATTGCGCTCGGAGGTGCCTGAACATATCCGTGCATTGTCTCCGAGATGCGGATGCGTTCACCGGTCGCAAGCGTATAGACGACGAAGGATGTCGGCGCGGTGGTATAGGCAAGGTAGTTTTCACTTTCGTCCAACTCCGCGTAGATGTAATGCACACCCACGGAAAGCGTCTTCCCCTTCTCGGCAGACCAGAGCGTGCCTCCGGAATTGAGGTTCCTCGTCGAGTAGTAGAAGCGCACGGCCGCATGGTCCGGGTTGGCGCTGAGAGCGGGCGTAGACGGCGTCTTGCCCTGCGCAAAGCTCTCCATAAGGACGGTGATGTCGCTGAGCACAGCCTTGGCGATCGACCATGCGATCTGCTTGTCGTCGCTCGTGCCGTCTGCCCAGACGTAGTTCTGCTTGCTGAGCAGCGAGGCCGTCGCGGTGTATTCCCCGGCGTTCTTCGCCGTGTTTCCGGTGAGGGTGAACAGTGCGTTCTCAGGAAGCACGACGCCGGTCTGCGTCTCACCGTTGTAGACAAGGCCGGTCACCGCCGCAGGCGGCGTGACGGAGGCGGGGGAAATGGTGAAGATCCAGTTCTCATCCCGAAGTGCGGTAAAGCTCCGATAGCAGTCGTCGCCGCTGCCGGAAATGGAGACCTGATAGGTGCCCGCGTCGGTCGGAGGTGTGGCGCTGCCGTTATAGAGCACGGTGAACGTGCCGGTATACGGCGCATAGCCCGCAGGGGCCTCCAGCGCGGTCACGACCGCCTCCTTCGGAGTCCCGTCATAGATAAGGTCGGTAGGCAGTGTGCAGGAGAAGAGCATCGCGGCCGCATCGCCCTTGGTGATGGTCAGCGCAATATCGCGCGTGACAGTCCCGGCTTCTGCATCATAGCCCTCGACGTTCGACCAGTCATAGTATTTCTTATCGTTGTCGCTGAGTGTATAGCGTGCGGATGCCTCGGTCGTTCCGACGGGGAGACGGACGTCATTGCTGTCCACCCAGCTCCAGCCCTCGGGCAGCTTGATCTCGCTCAGCGTTGTGCCGTAGTCGAAGGTGTTGGGGTTCAGCTCCGGCGTGTCCAGACTGGCAATCGCCGGATTGCGCTGCCATTTTAGCCCGACCAGATACTCCTGCTTATGGGTCTCATCGGTGAAGTCCTTCGCTGTGATCTTGAACGAAGCCGAAACGAAACTTCCGACCCGGTGACCGAGACCTTCGGACTCCATATAGACGAGCTTCGACGCTCCCGGCTTCAGTACAGCGGACTTCACATATTTACTACCCGGACTGTTTTCATTTTTCTCAAAATATATGGCGAGGATCCCGCCGCCGGACTTATTTTCCAGCTCTACATTCAGCGCGACCGCACCGGTGTTTGTGATCGTAAAAGTCTTTGTCTGACTCTTGCCCCACTCCTCCGTACCGTAGGTCACGGGATCAAACGTCAAATACCATACATCGTTTGTGTCCTGACTCACACCGGAGAAGCTCAGCCCGAAGCTGCCGCTCTGCACCCAGCCCGCGTAGAGCGTGGTGTCCGCGGTAATTTTCTCCATTGCATAAGCCCGTGTGCACGCTGCGTCGTAATACCAGCCGGTACAGACATAGCCGTCTGTATCATCCAGCATGGGGAGCTTCGCGCCGTAGTTTTTCGGGACAATGATCGGATCTGGATTCGTTCCGTGCCCATTGCTGTCCAATGTGAGCTTCCAGCCGGGAACGAGCTTTATGTACTTGCTGCCCGCATATGTGGTGAGATTCGGATAGGTGATGAATTCCGCCGTTTCGGCGTCCGCGCCGGCGAAGGTCGCCGCCTTTTCGGGATCGACATCTGCGGTACTGACGAGGTCGAACGCTGCCATCGTACCGGATGCGATCACTGTGCCGCCCGTCGCGGTCAGCTTGGCGGTATCGCGAAGTTCCATGGCATACGGCTCGTTGAGCAGCTCGATTTCGCCGTCCGAGATGCTCAGCTTGGCGCTGGAGCGGAGCGAAACAGTCCGCCATGCCGCCGCATCGATGGTATGGCGGAGCTTGCCGCCGCGCATGGTAAAAGTGGTGCTGCCGGTAAGGAAAAGCTCATTGCCGCCGTTTTGTGCGCCGTTGTTCTCGATCGTGCCGCCCGTCATCGTAATGGCCGCGTTCTCCGCATAGACCGCGCCGCCATAGCTATACGTTCCGGAGGCTTTGTTGCCGCTGATCTTGGCGCTGCCGCCGATCTCGACGGAGGAGGGCTTATCCTTTTCCGACGAGCCGACGCACGCATAGATCGCGCCGCCGTTTCTGGAGCTCTCGTTTCCTTCTATGACGGCATTGCCGTCGATCGTGAGTCTAGTGTCGTTCTTCACATAGAACGCGCCGCCATTGCCGCTCTTATTGTTCGTGATTTTGGCGTTGCCGCCGATGTGGACGGTCGCGTTTGAGGCGTAAATGACGCCAGAACCGCCGGTTTCACAGTTTTTGATCTCGCCGCCGGTCATATTGAAGGTATTGCCGCTGCTGGTTATGCCGACGGCAATGCCGCCGAGATCGTTCGGCGTGGTACAGTTCTGAATGACGCCGCCCTCCATGTTGAAGGTCGTGTTCGGCCTGCCGAGGTTGATGACCGAGAGCGTGTATGTACCGCCGAAGCGGTCGATCGTGCCGGATTTCATCGTAAAGGCAGAACCCTTTTTCATAGAAACGGCACCCGCACGGCAGGTTTTCGTGACCGTCTGGCCATTCTCTTCTTCCTGATAGGTGTCGCCAAGATACGCAAAAGTCAGCTTACCGGTCTGTGCCGGGCTGCTGTCCATCAGCGTGAAGGAGGCTTTGTTCGTGTCGTCGCCGACGACGAACATGGCATAGCCGTTGAATTCCTCCTTGTTTTTCGACTTCAGGGTGATCGTGCAGCCGTTCAGATCCAGCGTGAGATCGCCATAGACAAATATATTGCTGGGGGTGCTGACCTCAAAGCTCTGCGTGACCTTGGCATAGTGTGTACCATACTCCAGCGCGCGCAGCTGGCTTTCGCTGCTGATTTCTTCCCATGTCACATCATTTGGAATGTCCTCCGCGCCCGCTGTCACACAGAACAGCGCCAGACAGGCAGCCAGTACGATCAGGATCGCAAAAAATCGTTTCATATGTTCTCCTCCATCTGCACGTTCCGGCTCCGGCTCTCCGCCATCACCGTTTCATACCCTTCCTCCACCTGCCGCACGGTCTGCGCGACCACGGCCTCCGCCGCCGCGTGCAGCTTCATGCTCACCGCCGCGTCCACGACCGGGCGGAAAACCTCCTCCGGCACGCAGTAGATGCGGAAGCAGCAGGCAAGATACCTCCGCAGCTTTGCTTCCATTGTAAAATACAGGTCACAGGGCTTCGCCATGAAACCGCGTGTGACGCTTGCCGACGCGATATCCAGCTCATAAAAATCCCGCGCTGTCGCGCCGGGAAGATAGGAGCCGAAAATGCGCATCAGCTTCTCCGCCGTGTTCTGATAGATGAATTCCGATGTGGACGGCAGCGTATACGCTGCGGCGTAAAGCTCGCGCAGCTGCTCGGAGCATTCGGCAATGTGCATTTGCAGGCTCGTCTCCACCGCGTATACAAGCAGCGGGTCCGCCTCCGCGCCAAGCATCCGCTCGACCATCTCAAACTGGCCGGCGAACATCTGCCTGACCAGCTCCAGCAGCACGCCCTCCTTATTGCCGTAAAGATAAAACGGCGAGCCGTTGGAGACTCCTGCAAGCTCCGCGACCTCGCGGCTCGACGCGCCCGCGTAGCCCTTTTGCAGAAACACCTTCGCCGATGCGCTGAGTATTTTCCGCCGGGTCTGCGCGCCGCGCGCATGATTCGCTTCCCTCATGGTATTCACGCTTTCATTCACAAACTTATTCACGAATAAATTATAACGGAAAACGGCCGCGATTGCAAGAGGCAAAAACAGCGGGATGCGTTCTGAGCAGAGCGCCGCTAAGACGGACAAAAGCCCTTTGCCCGTTTCATGATACAGGTATTCCGTTTTCCTTGTAGAGGCGGACGTCTCTGTCCGCCCGCAGAAAACGCCGATTTTACGAAAAATCCCTGGAAATTCGATACGTTTCAGAGGGCCGGCAGAGTCGTCGGCCCCTACAAAAAGGCTGCATGTTTTACACTGCTTTGCGAAAATCAGGCTTCTTTGCCACACTCAAAAGCGCTCCGGCCGCAGCCGGAGCGCTTCTGTTATTTCTGCAAATACGCTTTCAAAAAACGGATGGCCTCGCGGTAGCCGTCGAAGCCGAGGCCCATATAGGTTTTGACGCAGGCCATGCCTGCATAGGAGATCTGACGGAACGGCTCCCGCGCGCGGACATCCGACAGATGCACCTCCACGGCAGGGATCGCCACGGCCTTGAGCGCGTCGAGGATCGCCACGCTCGTGTGCGTGTAGGCCGCTGGGTTGATGACGATGCCGTCAAATACGCCGTAGGCCTCCTGGATTTTGTCCACCAGCGCCCCTTCGTGGTTGGACTGGAAGATCTCGCATTCGATCTCCTTCTCGCGGCAGGTCTCCCGGATGAACGCCTCGAGCGCAGCGTAGCTGCGGCTTCCGTAGATATCCGGCTCCCGCAGACCGAGCAGATTCAGATTCGGGCCGTTCAGAATGAGCAGCTTCATGAGAGCACCTCCATAATATGCCGGACCGTTTCCTCCGGGCTTCCGTTGTTGTCCGCGCTGTAGTCGCTGAAGCGTGCATAGAGCGGTGCGCGTGCCGCATACATGGCCGCAAGATCGGCATTCTGCGACAGCGGCCTGCCCTTTGACGGCAGACGTGCGGTGTCGCGCTGAAGCCAGACGATCACGCTGTTCTGATGCAGCAGCGGATAATTCTCCGCGCGCGTCACGCAGCCGCCGCCGGTCGCGATCACGCAGCCGGAGCGCTTTCCCAGCGCCTCCAACGCCTGCGTTTCCATGCGTCGGAAGGCCGCTTCGCCGCCCTGCGCGAAAATTTCCGGAATCGTGCAGCCCGCCGCGGTCTCCACGGCCGCGTCTGCATCCAGAAGCTCCCGTCCCAGCCGCTCCGCCAGCAGCCGCCCGACCATGCTCTTGCCGCAGCCGGGCATTCCGATCAGTACGATGTTCTGCATGGACAGCGCTGTCTTTTTCGTGATCTCCGCAATTCTCCCGTCCGGGACGGCTCTGCCGGTAAACAACTCGCTGCTGCGGGCCGCCTGCGCCACGAGCATTTCCAGCCCGCCCGCGTGCGGAATGCCGCGACGCTCCGCCTCGAGCAGGAGCGCCGTCCGCGCGGGATTGTATACCACATCCAGCACGAGCGCACAGTCCGGAAAGCGCTCCAGTGTGACCGGTGCTGTGCCATTGTTGGGATACATCCCCAACGGCGTTGTGTTGACCAGAATCTGCGCATCCGCATGGCGCTCCAGATTTTCGTAATTATCCTCGCCGCTGCGCGAGATCTGCACGACCTCCGCTCCCATCCGCCGCAGCACGTCGCAGGCCGTCCCGGAGGCGCCGCCGCTTCCGAACACCAGCGCTTTCCTGCTCTGCACCGGAACGCCGCTGTGCAGAACCATCTGCGAAAAGCCGAAAACGTCGGTATTGTCCCCGAAGAGCGTACCGTCCGGGCGGCGGACGATGGTATTGACGCAGCCGACGCGCCGCGCCGTTTCGGAAAGCTCCGCACAGAAGGGCATGACGGTTTTTTTGTACGGGATCGTGACGTTCAGTCCGTCAAAGTCTCCGCCGGTCATGAAGCGTCCCACCTCCTCCGGCGTTTTTTCGCAGAGGCGGTACTCGTAATCGCCGAGCATGGCGTGGAGCGCCGGAGAATAGCTGTGTCCCAGCCTTCCGCCCAAAAGTCCGCACCGGAGCATCATATCACCTCGCTGTAGCTTCCGAGATAGAAGCAATTCTCGCTCAGCTCGTCCAGCTCGCCCATGAGCTGCAAAAAGCGCGGCTCGTAAACGGGCGCCTCCAGATCAAAATAGAACATGAATTCAAAGTTTCGCTCCGGCAGCGGACGGCTTTCGAGCTTGTTGAGGTTTACACCCATGGCGTAGAATCTCGAAAGCACCCGCGCAAGCGAGCCGGGCTTATGCGGCAGCGTCATCATCAAGCTCGTCCGGTCCGCGCCCGGATAGATCTCCAACCCTTTGGAGATGCAGATGAAGCGGGTGAAATTGCCGCCCTGATCCTGCACCGACTCCGCAAGCGTATCCAGCCCATAGAGCGCCGCGCACGACCGCGAGGCCAGC
>OLXL01000772.1_pt1 | contig 13391 bp, 7 predicted proteins | sample 1673891 | NCBI WGS metagenome assembly OLXL01 (sample SAMEA103958131, study PRJEB25191) | human gut metagenome | reverse complement strand
GGAGGCGACAGCCTTGTTTTTTAATCGGAACGGCAGCGGAGGCGTGGAGTGGCTGCTGGTGGGCCTGGGTAATCCCGGCAGCAAGTACGAGTCCACCCGCCACAATATGGGCTGGCTGGCCCTGGACAGCCTGATGGAAAAGGAGAAATTCGCCCTGAATAAGCTCCGCTTCAAGGCATGGACCGGTATGCTGGACTACAAGGGACATAAAATACTGGTGATGAAGCCACAGACCTATATGAACCTTTCCGGTGAGTCTGTGGGCGAGGCGGCGCGGTTTTACAAGGTACCCGACGACCATGTGCTGGTCATCTCCGACGACGTGTCCCTGCCGGTGGGCAAGCTGCGTATCCGCAAAAGCGGCTCCGCCGGCGGTCACAATGGGCTGAAGAACATCATTCAGCACCTGGGCACCGATGCGTTTCCACGTATCAAGGTGGGTGTGGGGATGCCCGACCACCCGGACCACGAGATGATCGACTGGGTCATCGGTAAGCCCCAGGGCGAGGAGGCCAAGACCCTCCGCGCTGCCCTGGACCGTGCAGCCGATGCCGCCTTGTCCGTCATTGATGAAGGCCCGGACCGGGCTATGAACAGATTTAACTGACCGGCCGAAGTCCCTCTCCGTGCGGAGAGGGACCGGCACGAAGTGCCGCCGGAGGGGAAAGGAGGGATGCCCCGTGACCGGATTGTTAGACAAGTTATCTGCTCTGCCGCAGCTTCAGGAGCTGCTGGCGGCGCTGCACAGCAGCGCCGTTACCTGCTGCGCTGCCGTGACGGGGCTTGCCCCCGTCCACCGGGCCATGTTCTCCGCCGCGCTGGCGGCAGAGACGAAGCGTCCGCTGCTGCTCCTGTGTGCCGATGAGAAGGACGTTCAGCGTCAGGCGGCGGATATCCGCGTTCTGCTGGGCGTGGAGCCGGTGTGCTTGCCGGAGCGCGAATTGCAGCTGCGCCCCGCCGCTTACAGCCGCCAGTGGGAGAATGCCCGGCTGTCCGCCTTGTACCGCATGGCCCGGGGCGACGCCCCCGTGGTGGTGACCACCGCCGCTGCTCTGGTGCAGCGCTGTCTGTCCCGGGAGGTGCTGCTCGCCGCCGCTTTTTCTCTGGAGGTGGGCGCGCGGTACGACGTGCAGGACCTCTGCCGCCGCCTGACCGCCGCCGGATACACCCGCACCGATCAGGTGGAGGGGGCCGGCCAGTTTGCCCTGCGGGGCGGTATTCTGGACGTGTTCTCCCCCGGAGAGGAGCGCCCGCTGCGTTGTGAGTTTTTCGACGACGAGCTGGATAGCCTGGGCGAATTCGAGACAGCCACACAGCGCCGCGTGCTGAACCGCCGCCAGGTGTGTATTCTGCCGGCGTCCGAGCTGCTGCCCTTTGCCGAAGAGACCACCGCCGCCGACGCCGCCGGGCGCATGGAGGATGCCGCCCGCCGCCTGAAGAAGGAGCACGCCGCCATTCGTCAGCGCCTGCTGGACGATGCCGAACTGCTGCGCCAGGGGATCGCGCCGCCCGGCGCGGACCGCTATATGGCCGCCGTCTGCCCGGACAAGACCACCGCGTTTGACTATCTGGCCCAGGACACCATCCTCTGTGCCGGCGAGGCCGGCCGGGTGCAGGAGACGCTCCGGGCCTTTCTGTTCCAGACCCGTCAGGATGTTACCGCCGCCGTGGAGGCCGGTCTCATGGCCGGCGCCTTCGGCGACCTGACCCTTACGGAGCCGGAGCTGGAGACGGTGCTCTCCCGCTTTGCCCTCTGCCAGCTGGAGAGCCTGCCCACCAGCCGCTATCTGCTGCCGCCCCGCCTGCTGCTGGACGTCAGCGCCAAGCAGCTCTCCGGCTACGGCGGCAGCCTGGATGCCGCCGCCACCGACATCACCCACTATCTGACCGCCGGCTTCGGCGTGCTGGTGCTCTGCGGCGGCGCGGTCCGCTGCCGTAATATGCAGGAGTTCCTCCAGCGGCGCCATATCCCTGCCGCCCTGGCGCTGGAGGGCGATACCGTCCCCGCCCCGGGCCAGACGCTCGTCTCCGTGGGGGCGCTGTCCGCCGGCAGCGAGTGGCCCGCCCTGAAGCTGGCTGTCCTGACGGAGGGGCAGCTGACCCGTGCCCTGTCCGGCAAGGCCAAAAAGCCCCGCCAACCCAAGTCCGACAGCCGCCAGCGGCTGCTGAGCTACGCCGACCTGGAGGTGGGCGACCTGGTGGTCCATATCCACCACGGAATCGGCCGCTTTGCCGGGATGATCCGCCTGCCGGTGGACGGCGTGGAGAAGGACTACATCAAGATACAGTACGCCGGGAGTGACTGCCTGTACGTCCCCGCCACCTCACTGGACCTGGTCAGCAAGTATATCGGCGGCGGGGATGACACCGAAAAGGTGAAGCTCAACAAGCTCTCCGGCGACCAGTGGACCAAGACCACCCGCCGTGCCAAGGCCGCGGCCAAGGACCTGGCCGACGGGCTCATCAAGCTGTACGCCCAGCGCCAACGCTTGGGCGGCCACGCCTTTTCACCGGATACCCCCTGGCAGCAGGAATTTGAGGAGGCCTTCGACTATACGGAGACCGACGATCAGCTGACCGCCATCCGGGAGATCAAGGCCGATATGGAGAAACCCGTGCCCATGGATCGGCTGCTCTGCGGCGACGTGGGCTACGGTAAGACGGAGGTGGCCCTCCGCGCCGCCATGAAGTGTATCCTGGACGGCAAGCAGGTGGCGCTGCTGGTGCCCACCACCGTGCTGGCGCAGCAGCACTATGCCACCGCCGCCGCCCGGTTTCGGGCCTTCCCGGTCACGGTGGAGGTCCTGTCCCGCTTCCGCACCCCCAAGCAGGTCAAGGATGTGCTGGAGCGGGTAAAGGACGGCCGTGTGGACCTGCTTATCGGCACCCATAAGCTGCTGGGCAAGGGCGTGCAGTTCAAAGACCTGGGTCTGCTCATCATCGACGAGGAGCAGCGCTTCGGCGTCACCCACAAGGAGCGTCTGCGTCAGGTGGCCCGACAGGTGGACACCCTGACCCTCTCTGCCACGCCTATTCCCCGGACGCTGAACATGGCCATGTCCGGCATCCGCGACATGAGCACCATCGAGCAGCCGCCCCAGGACCGCCAGAGCGTCCAGACCTATGTGCTGGAGCACGACTGGGGCCTTCTGGCGGATGCCATCCGCCGGGAGTTGGGCCGGGGCGGACAGGTGTATTACCTGCACAATCGGGTGGACAGCATCGATGCCACTGCCGCCCGTCTCCGTGACCTGCTGGGCGAGGACGTTGCCATCGAGACGGCCCACGGCAAGATGGCCGAGGGTCAGCTCAGCGACGTGATGGCCCGCATGGCCGAGGGTGAGATCGATGTGCTGGTCTGCACCACCATTATCGAGACCGGAATCGACATCCCCAACGTCAACACGCTGATCATCGAGGACGCGGACAACATGGGGTTGAGCCAGCTGCACCAGCTGAGGGGCCGCATCGGCCGCAGTCCCCGCCGGGCCTACGCCTATCTGACCTACCGGGCCGGCAAGGTGCTCACCGAGGTGGCCGCCAAGCGTCTGACCGCCATCCGCGAGTATGTAGAGTTTGGTTCCGGCTTCAAGATCGCCATGCGCGACCTGGAGATCCGCGGCGCGGGCAATCTGCTGGGCCCGGAGCAGTCCGGTTACATGATGTCCGTGGGCTATGATATGTACCTGAAGCTGCTGAACGACGCGGTGCTGGAGCAGCAGGGCAAGACCGCCCCCACCCGGGTGGAGTGCTCCGCTGACATCACCGTGGCGGCCTATATCCCGGAGTCTTACGTTCCCGCCGCCCGGCAGCGCATGGATCTCTACCGCCGCATCGCGGCCCTCCGCACGCCGGAGGACGAGTCCGAGCTCACCGACGAGCTGCTGGACCGCTACGGCGACGTGCCGCCGCCGGTGACGGCGCTGCTGCGGGTGGCGCTGCTCCGCGCCGCCGCTATGGACTGCGGCGTCACCGATATCACCCAGAAGGGCCGCCAGCTGGTGTTCAGCTTCGACGACCGGGTGGACCCCGCCGCGCTGCTGGCGGTGTGCACCATGGCGGCCTACCGCAGCCGCGCGCAGCTGTCCGCCGGGGCAGCGCCCCGCCTGACACTGTATATGCAGCCCGGGGAGGAACCGCTGGCCGCCGCCGGCGCGGTGGTAGAGGCCCTGCGGCTCCATCAGGCAGATACACAACAAATGAACGGGGCGCAGACCCCTGAGGAGGCAAAACATGAAGAATAACTTCTGGCGGGCGCGCTGGTGTCCGTCATGCTGGTGGGCGCGTTTGCCCTCACCGGCGGCATGAAGGGCGGTAAGAGCACCGAGGGCCTGCTGTATCAGGCTAGCGGCCTTCACCCGGACGGCGAGATGCTGGTCGTCGACGGTCAGATCGTCACCTGTGAGGAGTACCTCTATTGGGTGGACTACGTCTGTACCTATCTGGCGAGCCAGCTGCCGGACGTGGACTGGAACGCCGCCGTGTCCGAGGGCGGCATCACCTACGGCGACTATGTAAAGCTGGAGGCGGTGAACGCCGCCAAGCGCTTTGCCGTCACCCGCGCCTGGGCAGAGCAGGCGGGCATCGCCCTCACCGACGGCGACATGGCCGCCCTGGCCCTCCAGCGGCAGGAGCTGGTGTCCTTTTACGGCGAGGAGGGCTATCAGCAGCAGCTGGCCCTGATGGGCATCAGCGAGGAGACCTTCGACAGTATGCTGGCCGCCCAGTACCTGAACAGCAGCCTGCAAACGGCCTATGGCCCCGGCGGCAGCCTGTATGACGAGGATGCCGTCCGCGCCTACGCCCAGGAGCAGGGCTATGCCAGCGTCTATGTGCTGACCCTCACCGGCGAAAATGCCGAGACCATGGCCGCCGATCTGCTGGAGCGCTGGCAGAAGGCGGAGGACAAGGCGGCGGAGTACGCCGCCATGTGCGAGGAGCTGCAGCAGGAGGCTGTGGGCGCCGTTACCCTGACCGCCGCTGAGGGCGATCCCCTCAGTGACGCTATCATGGCGCTGGAGCTGGAGGAGCTGACCGCCGTCATTGATCCCTACGGCGATGGCTCCTGCTATGTGATCCTGCGTACCGATCTGGACCTGTCCGTGGCTGCGGACGCCTATTTCCAGCAGGTCCAGAGCGACCGGCTGGCCAACGCCTCCGTGGTGTCCAACGCCAAGCTGTATAGCAGCCTGGACGTGGGGGCTTTCTATGACCGGATGACGGAGCTCCGCGCGGAGATGCAGGCCGCCATGGCGGAGGCTGGTGGTCATACCGCCGATGATGGCCATGACCACAGCGCCGACGCCGGTACCGACACGGCGGGGGAGGACACTGCCGATACCGGAGCTGACGCCGAACCGGCGGCATGAGGATGCGTCATTTCGTCAAAATGACGGGAAACCGCCATTTGATATGCCCGATTTGACGATTTTTTAACGAAGCTGCAATTTGGGATTGACTATTGTTAAATTTGTGACTATCATTAGGGATAGACAGGCGCGAGACTTTGTTGTATACTATCTTCAACATATTTTATAGGAGGTAACTTTCATGAAAGACCTGTATGTTGTCAACTGCTGCCGTACCGCCATCGGTTCCTTTGGCGGCTCCCTGAAGAACACCCCTGCCGCCGAAATGGGCGCCGTGGTGGTCAAGGAGGCTCTGAAGCGCGCAAACGTGGCTCCCGAGAATGTGGATGAGCTGATGTTCGGCTGCATCCTGACCTCTGCCCAGGGCCAGAATGTGGCCCGTCAGGTCTCCATCAAGGCTGGTATCCCCTATTCCGTCCCCGCCTATACCGTGGGCATGGTCTGCGGTTCCGGCATGAAGTCCGTCATCGAGGGTGCCCGTTCCATCCTGGCCGGCGACAGCGACATCGTTGTCTGCGGCGGTACCGAGAACATGAGCGCCGCTCCCTTTGCCTCCATGGACGCCCGCTGGGGCGCCCGTATGGGCGACAAGAAGCTGGTGGACACCATGATCAAGGACGGCCTGTGGGACGCCTATAACAACTATCACATGGGCACCACTGCCGAGAATATCAACGACATCTGGGGTATCACCCGCCGCGAGCAGGACGAGTTCGCCGCCGCCTCCCAGCAGAAGACTGAGGCCGCCCAGGCCGCCGGCAGGTTCGATGACGAGATCGTCCCCGTGATGGTCAAGGTCAAGAAGGAGATGGTTCCCTTCGCCAAGGATGAGTATCCCAAGGCCGGTGTCACCGCGGACAGCATCGCCAAGCTGAAGGGTGCGTTCCCCGTGGGCCCCGAGTCCCCCAACCCCGTGGTGGTCAACACCTTCGAGCCCACCGGCTGCCAGGATGCTCCCGATAAGGGCACCCAGCGCGTTACCGCCGCCAACGCCTCCGGCATCAACGACGGCGCTGCCGCCATCGTGCTGGCCTCCGGCGAGGCTGTGGAGAAGTACGGCCTGAAGCCCATGGCCAAGCTGATCGGCTGGGGCCAGGGCGGCGTGGATCCCAAGATCATGGGCGTTGGCCCCGTGGTGGCTTCCCGCAACGCCATGAAGAAGGCCGGCGTGACCATCGACGATATCGATCTGGTGGAGGCCAACGAGGCGTTTGCCGCGCAGTCCATCGCTGTGGCCCGCGAGCTGCACTTTGACATGAGCAAGGTCAACGTCAACGGCGGCGCCATCGCTCTGGGCCACCCCGTGGGCGCCTCCGGCGCGCGTATCATTGTTACCCTGCTGCACGAGATGCAGAAGCGTCCCGAGGCCAAGAAGGGCCTGGCGACCCTGTGCATCGGCGGCGGCATGGGCACCGCAGTCGTGTTCGAGAAGTGCTGAACTGAATGAAAAAGAAGCGGCTCTTATGAGCCGCTTCTTTTTGTACACCGAAAAAACAGGGAGGCCGCGCAGCGGCCTCCCAAAATCTTTATTTCTTGATCTCACCGTTGGCGGCGGCGGTCAGGTACGCGTTGATGAAACCGTCGATATCGCCGTCCATCACCGCCTGGATGTTGCCCATCTCATAGCCGGTGCGGGTGTCCTTGGCCAGGGTGTAGGGCATGAACACATAGGAACGGATCTGGCTGCCCCACTCGATCTTCATCTGCACGCCCTTCAGGTCGCTGATCTTCTCCGCGTGCTGCTGCAGCTTCAGCTCCGCCAGCTTGGCCCGCAGCATCTTCATGGCGTTGTCCCGGTTCTGGAACTGGCTGCGCTCCGTCTGGCAGAACACCACGATGCCCGTGGGCAGGTGGGTCAGACGCACGGCGGAGGACGTCTTGTTGATGTGCTGACCGCCTGCGCCGGAGCTGCGGCAGGCCTGCATTTCGATGTCCTCCGGCCGGATCTCGATCTCGCTGTCGTCGTCCAGCTCCGGCATGACCTCCAGCGCGGCAAAGCTGGTCTGCCGCCGGGCGTTGGCGTCGAAGGGACTCACGCGCACCAGCCGGTGCACGCCGTTCTCGCTCTTCAGATAGCCATAGGCGTTCTCGCCCTCGATGAGGATAGTGGCGGACTTGATGCCCGCCTCGTCGCCGGCCTCATAGTCCATCAGCTGGTAGGTGTACCCGTGGCGCTCGGCCCAGCGGGTGTACATCCGGTACAGCATCTCCGTCCAGTCCTGGGCCTCGGTGCCGCCGGCGCCGGCGTGGAAGGTGAGGATGGCGTTGTTGGCGTCGTATTCACCGCTGAGCAGCGCCGCCAGCCGGCGCTCGCTGATCTCCTTCTCCAGCGTCTCGTATCCGCTGACGACCTCATCCAGCTGGCTGGGGTCATCCTCCTCCTGGGCCATTTCGCACAGGGTCAGGGTGTCCTCCCATTCACTGACCAGCTTGTCGTGCTTCTTGATCTTGTTCTCCAGGCGCTTCACCTGCCGGCTCACCTGCTGGCTGCGCTCCAGATCGTTCCAGAAGCCCTCCTGCTCCGTCTCCTTCTGCAGCTCGGCCAGCTCCTCACGGGCCTTGGGGATACCCAGTGCCTTCTCCAGCTCGCCCAGAGTGGGCTCCAGCGCCTGCAGCTTCTGTTTATACTCGTCGTACTCGATAACGGCCATATATCGTCTCTCCTTGTGCCTGTAAATTTCCTTAGCCTTACCATTATACCAAAAAACAGCCGTTTGTAAAGGGGACAAAACAGGCGTGCGCGGAGCGCACGCCTGTTTTCACTTACTCAGCTTGAAATAGTCTCCCGAGCCCGCCAGGTTCGTGACCTCCGTCAGCACCAGAATGTTGTCGGCCTCCGCCGCCAGCTCTGCCATGCTGCCCCGGTAGTACCGCAGGTCGATCATGGTGATGGTCTCATAGTCGCCGGTGAGGAACGGTACGAAGGAATTGGCGAAGGAGTCCTTCACCAGCAGCAAGTGCTTCCCGTTCTCCGTGCCGGTGGTGATGACGCACTGGCCGTAGTTGCCGCCCAGAAACAGCTCATACTTATCCTTCTGCTCCAGGGCGGACAGGTCGTACAGCGCGCCGTCTTTCCCGTCGCACACCACGCTCTCCACCGTGATCTCCGGCGCGTAGTACACGCTGTCGTATACGCTGTCCGGCAGCAGCACCTTGGAGTACAGCGTGCCGCGGAAGCTGTCCGTGGCCAGCGTCAGGTCATAGCTGCGGGCGGTGTGCCCCGTGGCCTGTGCCCACAGTGTATAGGCCGCCTGCGCGCCCATGGTGGTCCAGTGGTGGTCTGTGTGGTAGTAGGGATCGTCCACCGCCGATAGCGTTTCCCGGCTGTCCAGCAGCGTGCTGCCCAGAATATCGCCCAGCTGGCCGAAGGCCTTGTCCTCGTTGAAATACGGCGCGTTCTCCGGCAGCATATCCCTCAGAATTCCGGCCGGGCTGGGCACGATCAGCGCCGTGCAGGGCTTACCGCTGGCGGCAAAGAAATCCCGGATATACCCGGCGTTCTTCTCCAGCCTTACCCAGTCAAAGCTGTCGTCGGTCACCTTGGCAAAGTACCTCCCGTCCGCGCCCAGATAGGTGCCGCTGATGTCCTCCTTGCCCTCGGCCCGCTGCAGCACCGACCGGGCGGCGGTCCAGAAGTCCCGGAAGACGATCTGGTCGCTGGTATAGTCCTCCACGTCCTCCATGAAGTCGCCGGACATGATGCGGTCCCAGGTGAGTTTGGGCGTCAGCTGCAAATAGCGGTTCTCGTTCTCCGAGAATGCCCGGTCCGGCGTCAGGAAAAAGCTGCCGACAGACAGCGCCAACAGTATGCCGCCGATGGCGATCAGCGGCGCGATGCCGCTTCGTTTCTTCATAGCGCCGCCTCCTTAAAATCTAAAGTACAAAAACGGGTTGTAACTGTCGCCCACCAGAAACGCCATGCTCACCAGCAGTACGACGACTACCCACACCGTTCGCAGTCCGTCCGACAGGGCGGGGGAGAGGGCCTGTTCCCGCTTTTCCCACAGCCGCTTGGGAAGGCTCGTGCAGCCGATGACGCCCAGGACCAGCAGCAGCCAGTCGCACCGCAGCAGGTACGCCGTGGTGCTGTCGGCAAAGGTTCCGGAGAACATATGCCCCACATACGCGCCCAGAGCGCTGAGATCTGTGATGGCGAACAGCACCCAGCCCATGACGAAGCAGAAGCAGGTGTACACGTGCCCTACGAACCGGGGCGCCTTGTCCAGCCACTTCAGCAGGAACGTCTTTTCCAGCAGCAGCAGTATGGCGTAGTACACGCCCCACAGCACGAAATTCCAGTTGGCCCCGTGCCACAGGCCGGTCAGCAGCCAGACGATGGCAATGTTCAGGAGCTGCCGCCCCTTGCCCTTGCGGTTACCGCCCAGGGGGATGTAGACGTACTCCCGGAACCAGGTGGACAGGCTGATGTGCCACCGCCGCCAGAACTCGGTGACGGAACGGGACTCATAGGGATAGTTGAAGTTCTCCAGGAAGTGGAACCCGAAGAAATGCCCCAGGCCGATGGCCATGTCCGAGTAGCCGGAGAAGTCAAAGTAGATCTGGAACGTGTACGCGATGGCGCCGATCCACGCCGTGACCGCTGTGGGGTCCGACATGGCGGCGATGTCCTCCCAGATGGCGCCCATCTGGTTGGCGATGAGCACCTTCTTGCCCAGACCGATCACCAGCCGCTGCAAACCCTCGCTGGCCTCGCTCACCGACTCCCGCCGATGCTCCAGGTCGTAGGCCACCGTCTTGTACTGCACGATAGGCCCCGCGATCAACTGGGGGAACAGCGTCACGTACGCGCCGAAGTCCACGATGTTCCGCTGGGGCGGCACCAGCCCCCGGTACACGTCGATGGTATAGCTCATGGTCTGGAAGGTGTAGAAGGAGATGCCGATGGGCAGCAGCAGCCCCAGCGCCGGGATGGCTGTGCCCAGCAGACCGTTCAGGTTGCTGATGGCAAAATCCGTGTACTTGAAAAAGCCCAGGATCGCCAGGTTTCCCACCACAGAGATGACCAGCACCGCCTTGGCGCCGCCCGCCCTTCCCTTACTCCGAAAGTGGCCGATGGCCAGACCGTTGCAGTAGTCGAACACCGTGGAGAACAGCATGATCAGAATGTACTTCGGCTCACCCCAGCCGTAAAACAGCAGGCTGAAGACAAGCAGTAGCCCGTTCCGCAGCTTCCGTGGGCAGATATAGTATAAAATAGCCACCAGCGGCAAAAACGCCAGTAAAAATGTGGTGCTGCTGAATACCATGTGATGTGCTCTCCTTTGCGGATAGTCAGAAAAAGGAACAGGGCGGGCTTGCCCGCCCTGTTCAAAACAGATGTCACTTCACGCCGGCCAGCTTACCCATCTGATAGCTGCCGCGTATGGCGGACAGGTTGTTGACGAACAACACGTCCGTCACGCCCTTGGCCTTGGCCAGTGCGCTGACGCTGCCGCCGTAATACCGGTAGTCCACCACATACACCGTCTGGTAGTGGTCCACCAGAAACGGTACAAAGGCGTTGCCGAAGGACTCCTTCACCACGATGCAGCTCTGCCCATTGCTGACTTCGGGGTTCTCGATCACGGTGAAGGGGTTGTCGCCCATGATGAACGCGCCGTATTTCAGGCTGGCCGCTGCGGTGGACTCGTCAAAGATCACCTTGCCGCCGGTGAGTTCGCTGTCCTCGCTGCTGCCGTACTTCATGGCGGCGGTGCTGCTGACGGGATGATAGGCGTTCACCGTATCCGGATCATCCGCCATGGCCTGAGGCTTGCCGCCGTCGTTGTAGAACGAGCCCAAAAAGCCCGTGTACTGGCTCACCTCATAGTCGCTGAGGTCGTGGGGCGTAATGCCCTTGACATTGCAGAACTGTACATAGGCGTAATAGGCGCCCAGCGCCGTCCAATGGTGGTCGGTGCGGAAATAGATGTACTCCGTCCGATGGGCGTTCAGCGCGTCATGCAGGGGCACCGTTTTTATATTCTGCCCCATTCCCGCCAGAATATCCTTTTCGGCCTGTGCCTGATCGCTGCCGGGTATGTCGCTGAGCAGGCTGTCCGGCAGGGTAATGCTGCTGGACAGGGGGATCGCCATGGCGTAGACATTGCTGACGCCGCTGAGGCTGTCCGCCACGGCGTTGACCGTGGACTGGTACTTCTCCGCCAGGGAGCCCACATAGTTGTACATCTCATATCCGGCATTGCCCACGATGTATACGCCGCCGGACTGATAAGGCGTGGCGTCGGTGGTGATCACATTGGAGGCTGCCGGCTTCGTGGTGGTCACGGTAGACTTATCAGTGTTCCCATCGCCGTTCCCGCTTTGACCACCCTTTTGATCGCCCTCCGGGTCCTTCGCGGTGTTGTCCGCATCGCCGGTCCCGTCAGGCTCGCCGTCCGCGGGCTGGGTGACGGCAGGGCTGTCTGTATCCTTGTCCGGCGCCTTTTTACCGCTGAATACATCGGTGAAGATGGCCAGCACCGCCACCACCAGCGCCGCGGCGGCGATCAGAAGCAGCAGCGCGCCGCCTCCGCCCCGCTGCCGCCGTTCATAGCGCGGACTCATCCTACATACTCCTTGATGACCGCATTGGCGGTGTCGGTGTCAGAGGTAACGCACAGCACCACGCAGGTGCCGTAGGTGCCGAAAACCGCGCTGCCCAAGCGCTCGGCCTCCTCGGGCTGGTAGCGCCCGGCCTCCTGCGTCTGGCTGTCCAGCAGTTCCTGCATGGCGATTTTCACCGCCGATGCGTCCGTCTTATCCTTGCAGGACACCACAAAGATCTCCTCCATGGTGCTGCCGTCAGACATATAGGCGGCAGCGCTGCTGCCCTCGGGCAGTTCCAGATAGTCTCCGGCGTCGATAGCGCTCATGGTGCTGTCAAACTGTACACGCTCGGCCAGCGCCTTGCCCAGCCCCTCGGCATCCACCGTGGCGGAGGACTTGTCGCCGCAGGCGGCCAGGGACAGGACCATCAGCATGGCCAGCAGCAGGGTCATAAAACGTTTCATAGAATTGCTCCTTATCATTCACTCAAGACTGTTTTGCCCGCCGGTATATGAGATACCGGCTCAATACATCATTATAATACAAACCGCGCGGAAGTAAAAGGGGGTAAATACAAACAAGCCATTTATTTTCCGCCAAGGCTTTCACTACCTATGACGGAGCGACCCCGCCGCGGGTTCCGAAAAAAAGAGACCGCAAAGCGGTCTCTTTTTCAAAAGTCGATGGTCCCGTTCAGCACCTTCAGGTCGTAGGGCTCGAACACCACCTTGCGGTAGGCGTCCACGTCCATCTGCACGCCCGTCCAGTCGCTGTGGATGTCGCCGTTCTGCTTAATGAGGATGTCGTACAGGATGTCGTAGGTCACGCCGTCCGGGCCTTCCTCCACGATGGTGGAATAGGGCAGGGTTTTGTGGTACGTCATGTGCAGGCCCTTATACTCGAAATGGAAGCCATTGCGCATCCGGCAGCCGTCCAGCCCCCTGTAGGTGAACAGCCGCTTCAGATCCTGCAGGATGCGGTCGTTGTCCTGCTCGTACAGGTTCTCCGGCGTCGTCTCCGTGTAGTCATAGCGGAACTGGATGGGGATGCGGTAGGGCAGGAAGCGCTCCACATAGGCGATGAGCTTATCCGCCGGATAGTTCTTGTACAGCACGCAGTTGATGCGGGTGGGGCAGGCGATCTTCCCCAGCACCGCGTCCGGGCTCTCCTCCACATAGTGTACCAGATGGCGGGAGATGTTCATGCAGGTGATCTTGTGCTTGTTCCGCTCCGTGAAGGCCAGCATCTCCTCGAAGCTGGTGGTCTCCTGCGAGGGGAAGGTGGTGTTGATATACACCTTGTGGGTGGTGGGAATGGCGTCTAGCATACGCTGCAGCGCGTCCAGATCGGCCAGCGGCTCGCCGCCGGTGAACACGAAGTCGCAGCGGGGTGTGATGGCGTCCATGGTGCGGATGCTGGCGATGATCTTTTCCAGACTGAAGCCGGTGCAGTCCGCGTATTCTTTTTTGTTGA
>OLXL01000710.1_pt1 | contig 14150 bp, 16 predicted proteins | sample 1673891 | NCBI WGS metagenome assembly OLXL01 (sample SAMEA103958131, study PRJEB25191) | human gut metagenome | reverse complement strand
GCGGCGGCGTTTGTGCTGACGCTGATCGGCGCGTGCTGGCGGATGAGCGCCATCATCCAGCGAAACACGGACGCAGTCGTGGCACTGACGGCGCGCATTGACCGCATGGACGCCGGAAACGCCAAGGAGCACAACGAGATGTGGGACAAGATCGAGCGCAGCGAGGACACGCTCAACGACCACGAGGCGCGGCTACAGTTGCTCGAACATAAATAACAATCGACACGGGGGACGCTGCCGGGCGCGGCGGTGTCCCCTCTTCCCTATCAAGTGATGAGGTGACACGATGGCATACAACGACGCAATCATAAACAGCGCCGACAAGCAGAAAATTGCCGCGCTCAGTGAGCAGTGGAAGGCTGCACATCAGGCCGGAAATCAGGGCGGCATGAATGAGGCGCACGAGCAGGCAGAGCTTATCCGCAAGAAGTACGGCTACAGCGGCGGCGCGGACGGCAGCGGCTTCAAGATCGTTGGAAACAACACCGTCCTGCCGGAAGCAAAAGACCAGAGCGAGAGCATCAACAAGATCTACGATGCACAGCAGAAGGCAAAGACCGACGCGCTGAAAGCGGCCTACGACCAGAACATGGCGGACTATGACGCGCAGGCCGCAAAGATCCCGCAGACGTACAACGAGGCGCGGCGGCAGGTATCGACGCAGGCGGACATTTCCCGCGCAAACCTAAACGAACAGTCGGCGGGCAGCGGCATCAATGTCGGCGCGGGCAGCCAGCTCGCGCTCTCGCAGCAGAACAGCCGCAATGCCGCTATGGGTAAAGTATCGTCCGCAGAGGCAGACGCGATGTCCGCCCTCGAAGCGCAGCGGCAGAAGGTAAAGACGGCGTATCAGAACGCGGTCGCACAGGCGATCAGCGAGAACGACGCGGCACGCGCGAAGGCACTCTATACCGAGGCGCAGCGTGTGGATAACTCCATCGTCAACACGGCGGTCAAGCAGCTGAGCGTGGACACGACGCTCGCGGAAAACGAGCGCAGTCGGCTCGAACAGCAGGCCGCGACACTCGCCAAGTACGGCGATTTCAGCGGTTATGCCGCGCTCGGCTATTCGCAGGATCAGATCGACGCGATGCAGAAAGTGTGGGGTGCGCAGAACCCGAAGCTCTACTACGAGCGCACAGGCACATATCCGGCGAGCTACACGGCATCAAACAGCAGGAAGGGCGGCGACGGTGGTGACGGCGGCGACGACGATGACACGATCCCTCCGAAAAAAAGACATCTCATACACAACGATGTTAATTACCACAATGACATTGATTTCACGGATCCAAATGCTGTTGCAGACGCCGCGACCGTTTACGAGCGGGTGAAGCAAATGATCTCGCAGGGCACACCGGTTTCGGAAGTGGATCAGTACATTCAGAGTGCATCCGACAATGGCCTCATTGGCGACGACAGCAGAATACGGATGAAATCCATGAACCACTCCAGAAAGTGAGGAAATCAGATGGCGTTTAAAAAAGCGACAATCTCGATTGACGACTGGCTCAAAAGCACAGGCGCGACCGAACGGCCGAGAGCACAGCAGGATGCCGCTGACGCACAGAACCCTGTCACCAAACCGATTTCTGAACCTGTACCGCAGAAGAAGAAAGAGAACATCAGCTTTTGGGAGAAACTGCTGAACGCTTTCGGCGACGCCGGTTACAGCGCGGACACGACAACGCCGCTTGCCCTGACGAATCAGGCAATCACGGATGATTACCGCAAGAGCAATATGCAGGAGAGCAAGACGGCGGAAGCGGGCGGAAATATCGCAAAATCCGCCGTAAAGAGCGCGGAGAGCGCCTACGAAAACGCGGCCGGAACATTTCTCAACAAGCGCAGCGGAACGCAGATCATGGGCGTGACCGTGGCAGACGATGCCGTGCCGCAAGCCGACAAAGACAAGGCGGAGGCCGCGCGGCAGCGCAACCAGGAAAGCATCTACGCCAAGGCAGACAAAGCGGCGGCAGCGGCGGCAGAAGCATCCGAAAAGGCAAAAGATAACCTCGGCGGCAGCAAAGCTGCGGGCGCGTTTGTGGACATTGCAAGCGGTGGCCTGCAGCTCGGCGCGGACATGGCGCTCAATGCGCTGCTCCCCGGCGCAGGTCTGGCAAACATGGGCCTGCGCTCCTATGGCAGCGGGTCGCGCGAGGCACGTCTTGACGGCGCGAGCGAGGGCGAACAGGTGGCATACGGTGCTGCGGCCGCTGCCGTTGACGTTCTGACGGAGAAGATTTTCGACGTGGGTAAGCTGTTCGGCGGCGGCGCTGCTGACGACGTGGCGGAAAAGCTTGTCGGAAAGCTGGCAAAAACGGATGCCGGACGCAGTGTTGTGCGCGCGCTGACAAACGCTGTCGGCGAGGGCGCAGAGGAAGCCGTGGCCGACATCCTGAACCCGGCGATCCGTGCGATCTACGACAAGGGTGCTGCGGCAAAGTCGAGCTACACGACGGCAGAAGGCGCGAAGGAAATGCTTGCGCAGTCTGCGTATGACGCGATGATCGGCGCGGCGCTGTCCACATTCGGCACGGCGGCCGGTATCGTCAAGGGCGTTGACGCGCAGAAAAACGCTGCACTGCGCGCCGGAGAACCGGCCGCAAACGCGACCGCAAGCGTGAACACGGAAGCGAGCGTGAAACCGGCAGAGGCGGAAACGATCGCGGCAGAAGCACAGGCAGAGGCCGCGCCGGCAGAAGACAGTCAGGCAACTGTGCGCGCGCTGTTGAAAACGGGCGTTATCTCGAACAGCGAGGCGAACCGCGTGCTCGCTGACGCTGGGCTTCGCACGGAGTTTGAGCGCCAGACCGGCGAAACGCTGACCGGAACGAAGGCCGACCAGCGCGCGCAGATCAAGCGTGTGGCGCTGACGCAGAACATCACTGGGGAGACCACAAAGAACGAAGAACGGGCAAAGAGCACAGCAGTCGACACCGGCCCGGAGCAGCACACACCGGAACAGCAGGCAAGCATTCAGGAATACCAGAACAGTGTGGACAACCGCGTGCTCGCATTTATCCACAAGTGGAACGGTCTGAAGAACGCGGACTACAAGAAGAAAGCCCGCGTGCGGCTGGACACAGTGTCGGAGCGCGCTGTCAGTGACCTGAAAAGCACGGTTGGCATCGACGCCACGGGGTACAGGCACTCCATCGACGGCAACGCCCTGCAGCATATTGAAAAACGCCACGGAAAGAACGGCGAGGCCGATCACTCCATGGCGAATGAAAACGATATTGCGCGCATCAGCTACGTGCTGGACAACTACGACGAGGTGCGGCCGGTTCTCGATAAGAATGGGGAGCAAAAACACAGCGCCGTATTTTGCAATGCGGACGGAAGCCCTGCCCCAATTGTCCTGTACTCAAAGAGAATCGACGGGACATACTACGCAGCGGAAGCCATTCCGGACGCCGCCGCGCACGAGCTGCGCGTTGTGTCCGCATATCTCGCAAAAAATAAAAACGGAAACGAAGGCGGAATGCTGAACATACCGCAAAGCGACCCGCAGCTTACACCCGAAGTGCCCCCCCGCAGCAACGTTTCCGTTGAGAACAGTATACCCGCTGCGGATGAAAATGTCAATACCATAATTCGGGAAATGCTTCCAGAAGGACAGGGCGCAAAATCCGCGGAGTTTGGCTATGACGAAGCGCGGACACAGATGCACTCGACCGACGGCGTGCTCACCGACGACGAGCGTGCAATGCAAGGGCTGAGGCCGGAAGACCGGACGCACAAAGTCAACCATGACGAAGAGGTAAACGCGAAGGCGCAGGAGCGCTTTGAATCGGACTACGAGGGCGAAAAGGCAGACTTGTTCGGCACAAAGCAGGACTGGGACGACACCGACACGGTGCTTGCGCACAAGATCATCGTCAAAGAAGTGGCCAAGGCGCGCGAGAGCGGCAGCAAAGATGCATACGCCGAAGTGGCAAAGCTCATGAAAGAATGGGATGCGCACGGCACGGAAGCCGGTCAGGCGCTGCGGCAGCGGCGGCAGTTCGCGTCTGACCCGGCGCTAATGGAAGCGGACGCGATCCAACTGCTGAGCGACAGCGAGCGCACGCGCAAAATGTCGGACGAGCAGCGCAAGAAGATTCTCGACAGCGTAAGCCAGAATGCAGAGAAGCTGCGCAGCATCGAAAAAGGCGACGTGGACGGCGTGGTTGACCTCATCAAAGGCATGAGCACGGAGCGGCGCACAAACGGCCTGTGGTCGAACAAGATGGGCAGAACAATGGAAAAGGCGCTTGAGCAGGCAAAGAAACTGCCGGGTGGCGAAGCGTTTCTGCGTGACGTTGCCGCAAGCCAGGTGCGCGGCATTGCGTATGACTACGCGAAACCGTCCACGCTCGAACAGATCAAAGCCTATCGTTATCTGTCCATGCTCTCGAAACCGGCGACGGCTGCCAGAAACCTTGTCGGCAATATGGTGTATGACCCGGTAGAGGCCGTGTCAAACAACATCGGCGTCGGGCTGGACATGCTGCTGTCAAAATACACCGGCACACGCTCCGTAGCCGCGGACAAGAGCTATCTCTCCAAGGCAAAACGAAAAGGCATGGGCGAGGCAACGCTCAAGTCGTACATTGAAACCGGCCTTGACGCAAGCGTTTCCAACGCACAGGGCAAATACGAAACCGGCGGCAGCAGGTCGTTCAAGATGACCGGGAACTTTCTGGAACGGTTTCTCTCCACGTGGGAGAAATACAGCAACTATGCCATGGTCACGTCTGACCAGATGCAAAAAGGCGGCATTCAGGCGGAAGCGCAGCGCGGAATTGACGCGCTGGAAGCCAAGGGCAAGGTGGCAAAAGGCGCGCTTGACGGCCGCGCGGAGGAAACCGCAAGGGAACGCACGTTCCAGAACGAAGGAAAGCTCGCGCAGGCGACGGGTGTCGTGCGGAGAGCGCTGAACGTATTTAGCATTAAGGACAAGCGCGGCGGCAGCTTCGGAGTGGGCGATCTCATCCTGCCATTCACAAACGTGCCCGGCAACATTGCGAGCGCAGCGATTCAATACTCCCCTGCCGGGTTTATTAACGCCGGTGCGGAGGTCGTCAAAGTCTTAAACAAGGCAAAGGCCGGAACGCTGACCGCATCCGAACAGGCGAAGGCTGTGACGGATTTCGGCCGCGCGTTCAACGGCACGATGGGCATCGCATTTTTTGCCGTGCTTGCCGGGGCCGGTATCATGAACGTCGCCGGAGACGACGACAAGGACAAGGAAGCGCTCGAAAAGTCCGAGGGCGTGAGCGGCACGCAGCTTAACCTTAGTGCACTCAACCGGTGGATTGCCGGAGAAAGCACGGAGTGGCGCGACGGGGACGACCTGGTATCTATCGGCTTCCTCGACCCGATCAACGCGCAGATGACCTATGGCGCACTGCTGGCAGACTGCTACAAGGACGAGGGCCTGACGTTTGCAAACGTTGCGGGCGGCAATCTGGAATCTGCTTTTCAGAGCGTGATGGATCTGCCCGCTATGTCGCAGTTTCAGGAGATTGAGAACAGCCTCAAGTACTCCAAAGCGGACACCACGGGCGGCAAGCTTGCGGACGCGACGTTCCGCTATGGCGCGTCTCAGGCAACCAGCTTTGTGCCAAACGTCGTGTCCGGCGTGGCGCAGGGGGTTGACGGGACGGTGCGCGACACCTACAACGGCGACACCGTGTGGGAAAACAGTCTGAGCGCGATGAAGAGCAAGATCCCGGGGCTTCGGGAAACGCTTCCGGCTGCGCTGGACAACTGGGGGCAGGAGAAGAAATACACCGGCACGGCAGCAGAAAACTTCCTGAACGCGACACTGAATCCCGGCAGCGTGACGAAGTACCGGACGAGCGCCGTGAACCAAGAGCTGTACCGGCTTGGCGAGAACATCGACATAAAATATCCGGAGAAGAAAGCGCCAAACAGTGGAAACAGAGACGGCGAAAAAGTGTCGCTGGATCAGGACGAGAGGCGGCAGTACCAGATGGCATATGGCCAGACGGCCTATGACAACATTCAGAAAGTCATTCGGAGTTCGGTATACAAGCAGTCGAGCGACGCGGAGAAAGCGGCCGCGATTCAAAACCTGTTGGAAGTCGCAACATCGGCCGGCAAGAAGAAGGCGAAGCTCGACGGCGGCGACACTCCGGCTTGGACGACGAAAAGCACGGGCACGATCGGCGAGAACGCCGTATACAAGGCGATGCTCGGCACGGCAAAGGACGCGCTGCCGGAGGACAAGCGCACGAAAACCGGCAATGTGCTGCAGTCTGTCCTGAAAACCGCCGGGAACAAGCGCGGCGGCGACAATCTCATGCTCAACATCATGGCGCAGCAGCTCAGCGAGGGCACACAGGATAAGTTCGAGACCGCATACAACGGCGGGTACGAGCTGAAGCAGATCGTGGACTTTTATCAGGCAAAGTACGCGACGAAGCCGGGAACCAGCCAGCGGAAGTACAAGAAAGCAGATTTGTATGCGTGGGCGATGCAAAACGGCTATACCGCGAAGCAGTTCAACCAGCTCTGGAAGCTCTTCTCGTGACAAACACACAACAAGAAAGCAGCACGCATATCCTGCGTGCTGCTTTGCTTTATGTGCTTTCGTTTACGATCCGGTATGCTCATACTCCGCGATGATGCGCATCGCTTCCGCGAGGCTCGGAGCTTCCATCACCGTGCAGCCGGTCGTGACGATATACCGCCCGTCGAGGCCGCGCGCCATGCGAACATTTTTGTTCTCTGCGAACGTGGTCTTGTGCGGTGCTTTTTCTGCTGAGACTGTTTTTTGCGTCTCTGCGCGGCTTTTATTCTCCGCGCTACATTTCACGTCTTTGCGGTCGCGCCCGCTCTCCGTTGAAATTTCCCCGGCACAGGCGGCATATCCGGCGAGGTCGATGAAGTTATCCGCTTTATCGCCTCCGGTTGCGATGCGGCCGAGCTTGAACAGCGCCATCATTGCGCCGACATCGGCTGCACCGAGCGGCTGATCCATGCCGCGCGCACAGAGGTAAACGCTCCAAAGCATGGAGATTGTGCGGAAATTGTCCTCCGGCTCACCGTACTGCTGATTTCGGTCGGTACAGACGCAGCGCTCTGCGGCCTTCAGAATTTCGGCACGGGTCAAAATGCGTCACCGTCCTTTGCCTCCTCTTCCGCTTTGAGCGCTTGCAGATTTCCAAGCACGCCGTCGTAGTCATCCGGGTACATTGCCCGAAGCACGGTACAAAGCTCGTCATCGTCAAAGGCGAGCTTTTCGCCACTGTAGTTCAGCCGGGCGGCGTTGAAGATCGCATCCGTCAGGATGCTGAGGCGGAGCTCGTTGCGCGCGTCGTTGCGCACGCCTTCCCACATTGCGTTTGCTTCCATTGTTATTTCCTCCTGTTTTCAGATGTTCCGGCATCGCCGGTGTCGTTATATTCCAGCCATCGATTTGCGGCAAACTGCGCAGCCTGATAAGCCGCCTGCGGTTTTACGCCGCGGATGTCGGCAATGTCTGCGTAGGTATACCCTGCCATGCGCAGGCACACGGTCTGACGCTGCACCGGCGTGAGACAGTCCAGAAAACAGCTGATATCCGCCGCGGAATCGTCGAAATCTTTGTGCGGTCGATCCTTTGGCTTGACTGCACCGCGCTGCGTGTGATCGTACTTACCGGCGCTGTCAAACGCTGTGTCATTATCGTCCGTGTACAAAATAAGCATACCGGACCGCTTGCGCTGCTGCGCGTACTTCTTGCGGTGCGCGATCTCGCTGCGAATGCACCACATAGCGTGTGTGAAAAACTTTCCGCGCGTTGGATCGTATGTACTTGCGGCTCGGAGCAAGCCCTCGGCAGCGTGCCCATACAGCTCATCGGCGTCCTCGTCCGGCGCGTAGCGGTGGATCGCAAGATAGATCAGACGCTCGTTGTCAGCCGCGAGCTGCTGCTGTTCCGGCGTAAGCGGCGCGAGCGGTTTTCTGCGCATGGCTTCACCCTCCTACAATGTCGATCTCGTACTCTTCCCGCAGAACGCGGATCAGGTCGGGCGCTGATACATAGCCATCGCGCACGCTCTCGCTCAGCGCCTCTACTTCGCGCCAGATGCGCTGCAGCTGCTCGGCTTCCATGCCTTCTTTGTCTAGCAGCGCCGTGAAAAAGATCGCCAGCGTCACCCGGCAGGCATCCGCCGTCGCCGTATCCTTTGCGCGCTGCACGTCTGCCATCGTCGCCGGTCTCCGGCGCGGGTTAATCCGCTTTGGCATCGTCGTCACCGTCCATTCTCGCGCCGCAATCCTCACAATATTTTTTAGTTGGCTTATCCCAACTGCCCTCAGTGGTGATAACAAATCCACACGCAGAGCAGCACCACTCGTCCCGCCAAGATGCGCCCACCGCCCATGCACCACCGGCGCAACGTCGGCGGCGGTCTCTTTGAGATACTCCATCCAATCGCATTTCCCCAAACCACATTTTTCCTGGGAATATCCGTCCGGATATAAACTTCCGCACAGATCGCATATGATTACCATCGCTGTTTCGATTTTCGCGTATTCAGCCATCGCTTTCTCCTTTTTCCGGCAGTACCATCAAGCGCCCGGCCTTCCCAAGCTTCACTATATTGCATAGTTGTTCGACCGGCACGCCAAGCGCAATAGCCGCCGCGCGGACAATAATGTCTATATTTAAGGTGCACTTGTAGTCCTCCGGCTCTAAGCCGAGATCCTCGTAGGCTTTGAGCTTTTCCCACACCTTTCGCTGTGTGCAGCTACCACCGTGCGTGCACGGCAGCTCCCGGCACTGAGCAATTTCGCAGAAATTGCCGTCAAACGTAAGCCTGTTCATTTCAATGTTGTCCTCCTTATCAGATCAATGTCGGTATTTCGTAATTGCACCAGAGCACTTCCGTGCGCCTATTTCCATTCTGGTTATAGGCCTTCCGCTCGATGATGTTCCAGCCGTGCAGTTCACTGTCATACATAGGCGAATGATACCCGGATAGGATGACCGGCCCCGGGTGCGCTTTCAGCGCTGCCAGCAATGCCTCGTGGTCTGCGTCTGTCATTTCGTGCCGATACTGCTTTCCGCTGCGCGTTTCAAGCAAATACGGCGGATCTGCATAGATCAGCACGTTCTCGTGCCGGAAACGCCGAATCAGCTCCAGCGCCGGGCGATTCTCTATCTGTACTTCTTTCAGCCGCTCGGCCGCGGCCCGTATGTTCTCGGGCATATCGTTCCAGCAGTTCAGGCAGTAACTGCGCTCACGCGCATAAACGTCGATTTTGAATCCGGTCTTTTGATACGTCTTGAAGCCGTGCCCCATCCTGCTACGGATGCAGAACCGCACCGCGCGGTCGAAGTCTGTTTCTCCGCGATTCTCGTGCGCATCATCAAAGACTGCGCGCGCATATGGCGTTAAATTGATCTCCCGGGCAAGCCGCTCGGGCTCTGCGCGCAGAACGCGGAAGAAATTCACGATATCCCCGTCGATGTCGTTCACGGTCTCGATCGCCGATCGCGGTTTGCTGAAAAGCACGGCCAAAGAACCGGCGAACGGCTCCAAATAGGATCTGTGCGGCGGCATAATTTGCACGATTTCCTGTGCCATGCCCCACTTTGCACCGGGGTAATTCAAAATCGCATTCACTGATTCGCCCCCATCACTCCACCTCCTGCATCCAGAACTTGCGGCGACAATCTGTGCACCCACCAGATCGGCTTAAATTGCAGACATACATCTTGTCAATATTTCTTGGGCACATCCCGACAATGCCATCATCGTCCATCATGCAGTTCGGCCACTGCTCCAAAAACACGCTTTGCCGCGTCTTGTGCGGATGCTTCTTTGACCACTGTTCCACCATCGCAACGGTTTTTTCAAAAAGCTCAATGGCGTTATCACATTTGTCGCCGTGATACTCACACTTTGTGCAATCGCTGGTCGATTTACACATCCGTCTGAATTCGCTAAAAAATTCTACCACGTCCATATTCACACCCCCGCGTCCCACCGCGCCTGCTGCATAAACGACAACTGCTGCCGCAAGTCGTCGATCGTGCGTTCCTGCCGCGCCACCTCGGCGGAAAACGCCAGCGCCTTGCGCCGCTCGTTACAGAGTATGGTTTCCGCTTTTTCCCGCTGCTCATGCTCCTGCTCGGCATAGTCGATCAGCTTCTGCACCGCGTAGTGCGCTGACGGTGAAAAATTCAGGTTGCCTTTGTCGTTATTGAGCAAATCGCGCACGGCAAAGATGATATCCTCAGCTAATACCATTGGTTACACTCTCCTTTTCGTACTCCGCCCGGTCGAGGGCGGTCGTTGCAACGGCATACGCGCTCCACTGATCGGCGCGGAAGCCGTAGAAAAAGTCTGGATTTGCTTTCGTGCCCTTACCGCTGCGGAAGTCGTGCGACGCGAAGCGGTCAATCAGCGCGTGGCGGATGGTGGTATCGTTCGCGCGGGGGCTGCCGCAGATGGTAAGCTTCTCTTCCTTGCGGGTGATGATGTGGTACGGTACGCCGCGGGCGTCGAGCAGCTGCTTATAGCGCCCGATCCACTCGCACGTCTCGAACACGTCACGCCCGACCGCCATGCCGTAAGATTCGATGATCTCAATCGCGGCAACGGTAAACGCGCCGACGGACACAATGCCGGAGACGAGCGTGTTCTCGTCCTTTCCCCCCTGCACCGGTGCGCGGGTGACAGTATCGACGATGCACCAGCCGGTTTCCCGGTTGCCGGGGTCAAGGGCTAACATGGTCGGCATTCTGCGCACCCCCCTTCATGGCGGCGAGCATTCGCTCCACTTTGTCCAGATCGTCCTTACCGGAGACCGGCGCGCGCTTCTCGCTCTCGGCCTTCACGCCGTCTTTCACAAGCCACTGCCGGATGACGGCGTAGTGGGATTTGTACCGCGCACCTTTGCTGGTGATGTACAGGGACAGGCGCTCGACATATGTTTTGTAGTCGTTCGGGTAATCCCGCCGGAGCTTTGCCAGCTCGTCATCCGCGAGCATGACGTTGTGCATTTCTCCATAGGGTTTCTTTTCCGGAGGCTTTGCGGCGGCTTTTTGCGCCTGCCGCGCGGCTGGCTTTTCCACTCTGGCCGGTTCTGCGGCAGGTGTCGTCTGCGGGCGCTCGGAGTAAGACTTGTTTTCCTCTAGGCAGAGTGTTGCAAACTCTTCCTGATAGTTTGTAGGATGGTATCGGTCACTTTTGAGCGTGTTGTGCATGCGCCAGTGCCGGATGACAATGACGCCGGAATCAAAGACGATGATAAAGCGCTTTGCAAGGAGCAGCTTCAGATCGTCAGCCGCCGCGCCGACATAGTCCGTGATGCGCTTCGGGTTGTTGATGAACCCGTCATCATCCGCGCGCATGTTGAGGTGGAAATACAGCGCCTGCGCGGAGAGCGGCATCTCCAGAAACGCATCACTGTCGATGAGCGAGCGCGCGAACATTCGTTTTTCTGCCATGGCGCGCCCTGGTTAGAACGGCAGGTCGGATTCGTCGTCCGGCAGGGCCTCAAACTTTGGCTCATTCGTGAAGTCGTCCGCGACAACTCCGACGCCGCGCACGACGCCGGGATAGGCGGAGACAAGCTGCTCCACGCTGGCAGAAGAGACCGGGACGGACGCTTTGACAAATGCGTCTGCACGCAGGCGCTCCCCGCTGCGCTCCTCCCCGTCGCGGGTGGTATAGCTGCGCGTTGAGAGCTGCCCACATACGATGACGGCATCACCCTTTTTGAGCTGCGCGGCATTCATAGCAGCCTCATACCAGACTTCGCAGTTGATCCATTCGGTCTGCTTGCTGCCGTCCGGCTGCACGGTGTCGCGGGCGGGAATGCTAAACTTCGTCAGAGGCGTGTTTTTCGAGCCGACGTTGGAAAACTCTGCGTCTCTGGAGAGCCTCCCGGCGACGATGCAGTCGCCGGTTCTGGTGCGAATAATCATGGTTATTTACTTCCTTTCTTTTGCGGTGCTGCCGATGTGGACAAACACGCGCTTGTTCTTGGTCGTGTTTCGGATGGATAGGTTCAGGATTTCGTGACGGTCGGAGCCGTCGTCGTTTTTCACGTACTCGATCTTCTCGACCGCGAATCGGTCATAGCACTTGCGGCCGTTGGCAGTGTAGTTTCCTGCCGGGATCCAGATAAACGGTGCAGTATACAGCTCGCGGCCGATACCCCAGTTAACGCACGCGCGCTTGAAGCTGTCGGACGCGAGGCCCTTTTCCGCCTCCGTGTTGGATTCCTTGCCGGTATCTTCCTTGCTGATCCACTGCCCTTTTTCGCTGTCCCAGATGGAGACGACGCAGTTGGCGTTATCGCGCCGGTGCTCTCGCTGCCAGTCCATTGCGCCGACCGTCTCGTCCAGAATGGTCATGTCGCAGCGTGCGTCTTTGTAGAGCAGGAGGACAAGGCCGTTATCCTTGACCTGCTGCACGCGGCATTCGATCTCGTCCGCGTACAAGCAACGGAATTTGTTCATGGTGTTTCGCCTCCTTCCGGCTCAAACTCCAGCGGGCAATTGTACCCGATGGTGCGTGTGTCAAGCAGATACTCGCCGGTAAGGCGGCACTGCTTGCGGCTGTATGTTTCCAGACACGGGCAGTAATCACAGGCAATGTGCTCGTCCGAAAAGTAGATGCGTGCCCGGGCGAGGATATAGCGCAGGGTTGCGCGGCCAGTCGTCATGGTGCTGCCCTCCGTTTTCTGGGGCGGCTCTGGCTGCGCTTCTGCCGCAGAACGGCGCGGCCGCGCTTGCTCTCGCGCCACTGCGCGAATGTAATGTGCTTATTGCATCCAGGGCCGGGCAAGCATCCCCGCCGATGGCCGGTATCGAGTATGTACAGGCACACCCGTGCGCCGGGTTCGCCCTTGCTGCTGCTGCAGCCGGAGAGCACCTGATAGTGCGCACAGCTGCGGCAATAGCGGCTTTGCGGGATGCCGCCGCGAATGTAGGTGTCACTTACAATGTCCATGCGTCTACCTCCTTCACGCATTCCGGGCAGCCGACGATGTTGCCCCATCGGTCACGCAGCAGCTTGTCCGTCTCCGCACCGCACACCGGGCAAATCGGGCAGGTGTAGGCCGGAGGTTCAATCGGCGGTTCAATATTCAACGTGTAGTGAATCATGTTTTCACTTCCAAATCTTTTCTTGGTCACGGCGATCGGGAACTCTTCGATCTCGCTTGCCCATACTGCCGTTCCAGCGCAGTGCACGTCTTCCCAGCACAGCGGGAAGCCTCCGATGCCGTCAAACAGGCTGCCGAGTGTCGCACCTTCCGGCAGATAGGCCGCCATGCGCCCGAACATCCAGCGCCAGAACGGCAGCGCGATGCTGTTGCCGAGCGCCTTGTACCGTGCGCTGTCGGAGGTCTTGCGCTTCTTGCCGGTGCTGTCGGTGTAGTCGCCGATGTCCGTCCAGCCATCCGGAAATACCTGAAGCCGTTCACATTCCAGCGGGGTCAGACGCCGCACGGCCATGCGATGCATAAGCGTTTCTTCCGCACCGCCGCTCGCGTGCGCTCGCAGTGTGCCATATTGTTCTATATAGGCATTGCATTCTCCGTCAATTCCGATAACCAGATCTGTGCTGTCCTTGTAGTCTCGCTGTTTGCAGGAGCTGGCGACGTCAGCTTCGCGGTAATCGCCAAAGCCCTGCATCTGATACGCCATTTGCACCACGGCAATGCCACCCTGGTTGCAAGCCGGATTTCCTCCGTTGAGGTCCAGCGTCCGGCTGGTGTCCGCTTCATAGATCCAGCTGTGGGGATTGCCTGACATCATGCTGTTGCTGGTGTAAGAGCAGATGCCGTATGCCACAGGTGCAACCACAGTGGGCTTATTCCCGCCGCACTCGGCGTTCAGCGTAGGGGACAGCTCCTCCTGATAGCCGATGCTCCGCGCCTGTTCACTGTTGCCCAGCTTAAAGGCGGCGCACAGCACCGACGGTCCGCTTGCATCGCCGTACTGCCCCATTCTCGTTGTCACTGTTGCAGCCGTATCGCCTGTAAGCGTGGCAGTGTAAAGGTCTGCTGCTACCGGCGCCACTACGATGTTGGGGCCTCTGTCGATGCAGGGGCTTCCGTCCGCTCTTGCGGTGAGACTTCTTGCGACTGCCGGGTTAACACCGCTTTCAGCGCCTCCGGAAGGTCTTTCCCCC
>OLXL01000686.1_pt1 | contig 14482 bp, 6 predicted proteins | sample 1673891 | NCBI WGS metagenome assembly OLXL01 (sample SAMEA103958131, study PRJEB25191) | human gut metagenome | reverse complement strand
CTAACGCTTCCTACTGCCGAGCGCGTTGTGGTCTCTCACCACTTAGTTGTTGCTCTTGCCGGGCGCACTAGAAAAGGCAGTCAGCATGACGCTGATTGCCTCCATAGGTGACTGCTGTCTTCCGACGATACTATCATAGCACAGGTTTATTTGCTAAAACGTGCTATTTTGTGCTGTTTCGTCCTGTTTTGTCCTGTTTGCTGCTAATTTGTCCTGTTGGGTGCTATGCGCTGCTGGTTGTGGGGGCAGCGGGGGTGATGTGTTATCAAGTAGGTGGGCTTGTGGCGGAGGTGCTTGGTAACACGTATATAGTATAGCACAGATTTTTTTCTCAAAGTTTCTCAAACCTTCTCATTTCTTCTCAAACGTTCTCAAAGCTTCTCAACTTTTTGAGGGGGATGGCGTTTTGAAACTAAGGATGACTGTTTCTGTAATTGTGGGGAACTTGGTTCATCATGTCTGGACAGTGCGTAATCGTTGAGATACTCAATTTTATGTTGCGGAAATAAAATATCTATGGTATACTGGAATAAGGTTTCAACCTTGTCATGGAGGTGTCTTTATGGCGATTTGCTATAAAAAGCTCTGGAAAATGCTGATTAACCGCGACATGCAGAAGAAAGACCTTCGCATGGCCGCTGGACTCAGCACCAATGGCATCGCCAAGCTCGGCAAGAATCAGAACGTTTTAACAGGAGTTCTCGGCAAAATCTGCAAAGCTCTGAACTATGGCATCACAGATATTATGGAATTTGTAGATGCAGAGCCAGAGCAAGAAGCACATCACGCATAAGAAAGCAGGTACCGCTTATGACAAGGCTTGAAGAACTATCAAACGGCAGCATCGTTGAAGGTTTGCTTTCGGGTGAAGCGGTGACGGTCGTGTCAACAAAGTGGTATGGTTCGTCCAGCATGGAGGTGTTCTACAAGACGAATCGAGGGGCAACAGGGTCGCAGATTCTTTATCGGGAGGATGAACCTTCCCTAACGGTTCTGGAAAAGAGCCTGCCGTGGAGTTTCGATGTTGGCGGCGATAAGTTGCGTCTCGTCTCAGAAGCCTATCGGATTCACCTCGCGCACCTGTTTGACCCATACCTTGCTGTGCATACATCAGCCATCGAGCCGCTGCCGCACCAGATTTCCGCTGTCTATGAAGAAATGCTGCCGCGGCTTCCGCTGCGGTATGTGCTGGCTGATGACCCCGGTGCTGGCAAAACCATCATGACAGGTTTGCTGCTGAAGGAACTGATTATCCGCGGGGATTTGAAGCGCTGCATGATTGTCTCGCCCGGAAATCTGGCAGAACAGTGGCAGGATGAGCTTTTTCAGAAGTTTCATCTGCGTTTTGAAATTCTCACGAATGATCGGCTGGAATCAGCAGTTACCGGGAATGTATTTACAGAAATGAACTTCTGTATTGCACGCCTTGACAAGCTGGCGCGAAATACGGAGTTACAGGAAAAGCTCAAAGTTACAGACTGGGACTTGATTGTCTGCGACGAGGCGCACAAGATGTCAGCCACCATGTGGGGCGGCGAAGTCAAGTACACCAAGCGCTACCAGTTGGGACGACTGCTTTCCAGCATCACGCGGCATTTTCTGCTGCTGACGGCGACGCCGCACAATGGCAAGGAAGAGGACTTCCAGCTGTTCATGTCGCTGGTTGACCCAGATCGCTTTGAGGGCGCTTGCCGGACAAGCAATCAGTCGATTGACGTCAACGATGTGATGCGCAGGCTGGTCAAGGAAGACCTGCTGAAATTCGACGGAACGCCGCTGTTCCCAGAGCGCATTGCGTACACAGTCAATTATGACCTATCCCCTATGGAAGCGCAGCTTTACACGAACGTAACAACTTACGTTCAGGAGGAGTTCAACCGCGCAGACCATCTGGACGGCACGCACAGAAGTTCCGTTGGCTTTGCCTTGACCATCTTGCAGCGCCGATTGGCTTCATCCCCGGAAGCCATCTACCAATCACTGCATCGCCGACGTGAGCGACTTGAAACCCGATTGGCAGAGGAAAAGCTCGGAAAACGGGCGGCGGAGCTTCCTTGGCAGTTTGACTTGCCGGAAGATCCGGATGATCTGGACGAAATCCCTGCTGCTGACCTTGAAGCGGAGGAAGAACAGATTGCGGATCAGGCTTCCGCTTCCAAGACAATTACGGAACTGGAAGCCGAAATTACCACGCTGAAACGGCTGGAAGCAATGGCGAATGCCGTGCGCACGAGCGGAGCCGACAGGAAGTGGGATGAACTTTCCGCCATTCTGCAAGATGATGCGCTCATGTTTGACGGCAACGGTCAGCGGGAAAAGCTGATTATCTTCACCGAGCATCGCGACACGCTGAATTACCTCTGCTCGAAGATTCGGACGCTGCTGGGCAGAGAAGAAGCAGTCGTAACGATTCATGGCGGAATGCTGCGGGACGAGCGTCGAAAGGTGGAAACGCTGTTCAAGCAGGACAAGGATGTCCGCATCCTGATTGCGACAGACGCGGCGGGCGAAGGCATCAACCTCCAGCGTGCGCACCTGATGGTCAACTACGACCTGCCGTGGAATCCCAATCGGCTGGAACAGCGATTCGGGCGCATCCACCGCATCGGGCAGACCGAGGTGTGTCATCTGTGGAATCTTGTTTCCAAGGAGACACGCGAGGGCGCTGTTTTCCAGCGGCTGTTTGAAAAGCTGGAAGAGGAACGCGCTGCGCTGGGTGGCAAGGTGTTCGACATTCTGGGCAAGACGAATTTCGACAACCGCTCACTTCGGGAACTGCTGATTGAGGCCATCCGCTACGGCAATGCGCCGGAAACCCGCGCAAAGCTGTATCAGGTGGTGGACAAGGCGCTGGACAAGGATGCGCTGCGGAAGCTGCTGGAAGAACGCGCATTGACCGAGGACACGATGGACGTCCACAAGGTAATGGCGATTCGCGAAGAAATGGAGCGCATGGAAGCACACAAGCTGCAGCCGCACTTCATCGAAGCGTTCTTTATCGAAGCATTCACCGTCTTGGGCGGCATCATCCGCAAGCGCGAACCCGGCCGCTACGAAATCATCAGCGTTCCGTACAGGATTCGCTCCCGCGACCAGCTGATTGGCTTCGGCGTGCCGGTGGCATCCAAGTACGAGCGTGTCTGCTTTGACAAGCAATACTGCAACATGCAGGGGCTGCCCATTGCCGACCAGATTTGTCCGGGGCATCCGCTGCTGGAAGCGGTGATTGACCTCATCCGCGAACAGAATGCCGATGTGCTGAAACGCGGTGCGGTGCTGGTGGATGAAAACGACCCCAGCGAGAAAATCCGCCTGCTGTTCTACATTGAGGATGCCATTCAGGATGGACACGTCCTGCCCAACGGCAGCCGCCGGGTCATCAGCAAAACACTGCAATTTGTGGAAATGGACGAATCAGGGCAGGCGCGGAATGCAGGCTACGCACCGTATCTAGATTACTGCCCGGTGACGGAAGAAGAACAGGACGCGGTGCTGGCGTATGCGCACAAGCAGCCGTGGCTGGCGCAGAATCTCGAAGACATGGCGGTAGGCTATGCGGTGGCGAACATTGTGCCGAAGCATTACAGCGAGGTCAAGGCGCACCGCGTGAAGATGGCAGACAGAACTGCCCGCGCCGTCAAGGATCGTTTGACCTGCGAGATTCAGTATTGGGATTTGCGGGCAGCTGACTTGAAGGAAAAGGAAGCCGCCGGCAAAGGAAACGCCAAGCTGAACTCGACCAACGCCCAGCGCCGCGCGGATGACTTGCAGGCGCGAATGCAGCGCCGCTTGGCGGAGCTTGCACAGGAGAAGATGGTGTCGCCCTGTCCGCCGGTCATCGTTGGCGGCGCATTGATTGTGCCGATTGGACTGCTGAACCGGCTGATGGGCAGACCGAACGAGGGCAGCCTGTTCAGCGCGAACCGGGATGCCATCGAACGCGCCGCCATGCAAGCGGTGATGCAGCGGGAAACGCAGCGCGGATATGCGCCGCGAGATGTGTCTGCGGAGAATGTCGGGTATGACATTGAATCCGTGATTCCGGAGAACCAGCGCCACGGCGGGCCTTGCCTACGCTTTCTGGAAGTCAAGGGCAGGCAGAAGGGCGCAACGACTGTCACCGTGACCCGCAACGAAATTCTGACGGCGCTCAACAAGCCGGATGAGTTCATTCTGGCGCTGGTCGAAGTGGACGGCGCGCAAACAACAACCACCTACATCCGCAAGCCCTTCCGCAATCCGCCCGATTTGGGCGCTTGCAGCGTAAATTATGAAATTGCCGATTTGATGCGAAACGGCGAAATAGAAAAGTGAGGAAGCACATGATGCCCACGATAAAGAAACTCATCGAGGTTGCCCTTCCGCTGGAAGCCATCAACGCAGAATCTGCCCGCGAAAAATCCATTCGCCACGGCCATCCCAGCACGCTGCATCTATGGTGGGCACGGCGACCCCTGGCCACGGCTCGCGCCGTCATCTGGTCATCGCTGGTGGACGATCCCTCCAGCCATCCGGAGCAATTTCCCACCGAGGAAGCCCAGCAGCAGGAGCGCGAGCGCCTGTTTGACATCCTGACGCGCCTGGTGAAATGGGAGAACAGCAATGACGAAGGCATTCTGGCGGAAGCCAAGGCGGAGATTATGAAGTCCACAAACGGCAATCCGCCTGCGCTGCTGGATCCCTTCGCGGGCGGCGGCGCGATTCCGTTGGAGGCCCAGCGCCTTGGGCTGGAAGCACACGCACACGACCTGAACCCCGTGGCGGTGATGATTAACAAGGCGATGATTGAGATTCCGCCGAAGTTTGCCGGACGTTCGCCCGTGAACCCGGAAGCACAGCGGCAGGGCGCTGCCAATCAGGGCTGGAAGGGCGCGGCAGGGCTGGCGGAGGACGTGCGCTATTACGGCGAATGGATGAAGCAGGAAGCCTGCAAGCGCATCGGGCATTTGTACCCCAAAGCAAAGCTGGAAGATGGCAGCGAAGCCACTGTGATTGCGTGGATTTGGGCGCGAACGGTGAAGTGTCCGAACCCGGCGTGTGGGTGCGAAATGCCGCTGGCAAGTTCTTATGTTCTATCAAAGAAAAAAGGAAAATGTGCTTGGATTGAGCCGCATGTCTATGGCGAGAAAGTTGAATACACTGTTCATCAGGGCGATAAACTTGGCAAAGTAGTTGAACCCAAAAAGGGTCGCGGTGCCACGTTTGTTTGCCCTTCTTGTGGTGAAACCACGTTGGATGCTTATGTTAAGGATGAAGGAAAAGCCGGGCGCATGGGTGCTCAATTAATGGCAATCGTTGCCGAAGGCAAGCATGGTCGCGAGTATCTTGCACCAACCGCCGAACATATTCATGCAGCCGAAGTAGACAAGCCTGATGATTATCCCGATGGCGCAATGCCCACAAATCCCCGCTGGTTCAGCCCACCTGCATTTGGTATGACTGATTACAGCCAGCTTTTCACCAATCGTCAGCTCACCGCGCTGACGACATTTTCTGCGCTGGTGGGAGAAGCGCAGCAGAAAGCCGAAGCGGACGCTGTGGCGGCGGGTGTGTTCAACGACCACATTGCGCTGTCCGAGGGCGGAAGCGGTGCAAGAGCGTATGGCGAGGCAGTGGGGGTGTATTTGGCGTTTGTGGTGGATAAGATGGCGGATTATCATTCGTCGATTTGTTCGTGGCATAATAGTGGCGAAAAAATACGCAACACTTTTGGACGTCAAGCTATCCCTATGACATGGGATTATGCAGAAGCAAATCCAATGTGTGAATCGAGCGGCAGCTATACAAATATGCTCGATTGGGTATATAGAGTTCTTTTATATTTTCCACACACTGAAAAAATGGGTTTTGTTCGTCAGTTTGATGCTCAAAGTGACAATGGATTACGAAATATTGCAGTTTCTACCGACCCGCCGTACTATGATAATATTGGTTACGCGGATTTGTCGGATTATTTTTATGTTTGGATGCGGCAAGCACTCAAAGGAACCTATCCGAAACTCTTCCGCACGATGCTTGTACCCAAAGCAGAGGAACTGGTTGCAACGCCCTATCGTTTTGAGGGCAGCGTGGAAAAAGCAAGAGATTTCTTTGAAGATGGCATGTTCAACACCTGCTGCCGCCTCCATGATTATTCGCGGGATGATATTCCTGTAACCATCTACTATGCGTTCAAGCAAAGCGAAACGGACACAGAAGATACAACTTCTTCAACAGGCTGGGAAACCATGCTGTCCGCCATCATCCGCGCAGGTTTCTCTATTACCGGCACATGGCCTATGCGCACAGAAATGGCGAATCGCTCAATTGCCAGCGGCACCAACGCCCTCGCATCCAGCATCGTCCTCGTTTGCCGCAAGCGCGACGAAACCGCGGGCAGCGCCACCCGCCGCGAGTTCATCAATGCCCTCCACCGGGAAATGCGCCCGGCGCTGGAAAAGCTGCAATCCGCCAACATTGCCCCGGTGGACTTGGCGCAGTCCGCCATCGGCCCCGGCATCGGCGTGTTCAGCCGCTACAAGAGCGTGCTGGAAGCCGACGGCAAGCCCATGAGCGTGCGCGCTGCATTGCAAATCATCAATCAGGAGCTGGATGCCTTCTACAACGAGCAGGAAGGCGAACTCGACCGCGAAAGCCGCTTCTGCGTGGAGCTGTTCAGCCAGTATGCGTTCAACAACATCAAGTTCGGCGATGCGGACATTCTCGCCCGCGCCAAGAACACCAGTGTGCAGGCGCTGGCGGAACACGGCGTGCTGATGGCAGCAAAGGGACAGGTGCGCCTGAAAACCCGCGACGAACTGCCTGAAAGCGTTGATACGCATGAATCCTGCACTTGGCTGCTGACCCAGCAGCTCGCCCGCGCGATGGAAGTCGGCGGCGTGAAGGCGTGCGCTGCCATTGTGCTGAACATTTTCGGCAGCAACGCCGAGGAAGCCAAGGCGCTGGCGTATCGCCTGTACACCATCTGCGAGCGCAAGAACTGGGCGCAGGAGGGCTACGCCTACAACAATCTGGTCGTGGCGTGGCCGGACATCCAGTCCGCGGCAGCGCAGATGCAGGCGGAAATCCCCGTGCAGATAAAGATGGAGCTACTGTAAGGATACGGAGGAGTAAAGTATGTCGAATCACGAAATCATCAGTCAGGCGCTGGGCATCATGCGTGAAACGCTGTCTGGCTATGTTTTGCAGCAATTGCAGAGCATCCCGGAATACCGAATCAATGACGCATGGTGGCAGTCGGGCGTCTTGCCATATATCCGCGATTCCCGCGATTATGAGCGTCTTGCCTATTTGGCAGACTATGCTGATCGTCAGGATGCGCTGGATGTGTCCAACTGCCTGAGCTTGATTATCAGTCATTGGCAAAACCTGTTCAAATATCGCCTGCCGAACACGGCGCGCTCTTGGGTCAGCGAGATTCTGGATGTTCGGAACAAATGGGCGCATTTCACCGGCACGGACTTCACAGACAAGGAAACTGCCCGCGCACTGGACACCATGTCGCTGTTGATGGGCAGCATTGATCAGGAGTCGCAGCAGAAATTGCAAGAGCTGTATCGCATGGTGGCATATGGCTCTGCGCAGGGGTCGATGGCATCCACTTCCAATGGTATGGATGCCGGCGCTGGCAAAAAGTCACTGGGTGTCATGCAGACTACACCGATGGCTGGTCTCCCCTGCTGGCGCGATGTGATTGAGCCGCACCCCGACGTGGCGCAGGGGCGATACAAGAATGCCGAATTTGCCGCTGATTTGGCGCAAGTGGCTCGCGGAGAGGGCGCTTATGAGTACCGCGACCCGGTGGAGTTCTTCTCCCGCACCTATCTAACCGAAGGCATGAAAGGACTGCTGGTGCAAGCTATTCGCCGCGTCACCGGGAAGGACGGCGAGCCTGTCATTCAGCTGAAAACGGCGTTTGGCGGCGGCAAAACGCACAGTATGCTGGCGCTGTATCACTTGCTGCGCGGGCGTGCGTCTATCGTCAAGCTGCCTAACTTAAAACCCGTGCTGGAAGAAGCAGAAGTGGACAGTCTGCCGATTTGCCGTGTTGCCGTGCTGGTTGGTACAGCCCTTGAACCTGCCAAGAGCAAGCGTCCGGCGGATTTGCCTGGCGGCACCGTCAACACGCTCTGGGGCGAAATGGCGTATCAGCTTGCCAAAGAAGCCGGCAACATGAAGCTCTACGATTATGTGAAAGAATCCGACAAAAAGGGCGTATCTCCCGGCAGCGAAACGCTCAAGAATCTGTTCGATAAATGCGGCCCCTGCGTCGTGCTGATTGACGAGCTTGTGGCATATGCGCGAAAGATTCGCGATCGGACGGATTTGCCCGCTGGTACTTTCGATGACTTGGTTGTCTTCGTGCAGGAAATCACAGAAGCAGCACGCGCATCCCAAAATACGCTTGTTGTTGCGTCTATTCCCGAATCCGATTATGAAATCACAGGCGAGGAAAGCCGCGAAGCCAGTTTTGGACAGCGAGCCTTGGCTGCCATTGAACATACGTTTGGGCGCATGGAATCCATCTGGAAGCCTGTTGCGGCAAACGAAGGCTTCGAGATTGTGCGCCGCCGTCTGTTCCTCAACTGCAAGGACGAAACAGCACGCGACAACGTCTGCCGTGAATTTAGCCGGATGTATCAGGAGAATGCCGCTGATTTCCCGACTGAAGCCAAGGAAGTGGACTACTATGAACGGATGCGTTCCTGCTATCCGATTCACCCGGAAATCTTCGACCGTCTCTATGAAGACTGGGCAACCATTGAGAAATTCCAGAAAACGCGCGGCGTTTTGCGCCTGATGGCCGCGGTCGTCCATGAGCTTTGGATGCACCAAGACGGCGGACTTCTCATCATGCCCAGCTCGATTCCGCTGGATGTACCCAACATTCGTGACGAGCTAACCCGCCATGTGGGCGACAACTGGAATGCCATCGTTGACCATGAAGTGGACGGCAAAAACTCCATTCCGTATCAAAAGGATGTGGAAGTTCCGCGCTTTTCCAAGGATATGGTTGCCCGCCGTGTTGCGCGTACCATTATGTTGGGCAGTGCCCCCAGCACTCGCAGCGACAGCATTCGCGGTCTGGAAACCTCCCGCATTCGCCTTGGTGCTGTGCAGCCGGGACAGAACATCGCTATCTTCAACGATGCCCTGAACACGCTTCAATCCTCTCTGACGTACCTTTACAGCAATCCTTCCAACGACCGCTTCTGGTTTGATACTCGTCCGACGCTGCGCAAAACGGTTGAAGACCGCGCCAGTCAGCGCTCCAACGAAGAAGTGGAAATGGAGATTGAACGTCGCCTCAAAACGATTCGCAAGGAGCGTCCGTTCGGTCGCTTGCACATTTGCCCGGAAACGTCCATGGATGTCAGCGACGAACAAGATGTGGGGCTTGTCATTCTGAAATACAACCAGACCTACAAGAGCAACAATCCCGCAGATTTAGCCATTCAGGCCGCCGAGAACATTCTGAATACGCGTGGTACATCTCCGCGCATCTATCGGAATATGCTGGCGTTCATCGCTCCTGACCAAAACACAATGAGTGCACTTCGCGAAGAGGTCAAGCGCTTCCTTGCATGGAAGTCCATTAAGGAAGATAGCATTGACCTGAACCTTGATGCTGCGCAGAACCGAGAGACGGAAAACAACCTGAATCGAAGCAATCAGACGGTTGAATCTCGCATTCTGGAAACGTACTGCCATCTGCTTGTTCCTTATATTGATCGAGAAATCGACTTGAAGACCGTCATCTGGGATGAAATCAGCATTCGCGGCGGCAGTGACAGCATTGTCTTGAAGGCCGTCAGAAAGATGCAACAAAACGAGCAGCTCATTACCCAATGGGCGCCTGCTCTGCTGAATATGCAGATGGAGAATCTTCTGTGGCAAAACCGCAATGAAATCAACGTTGGTGATCTGTGGAAGCTGCTCTGCACCTATTGCTATCTGCCGCGCCTTGCTTCCTTTGAGGTACTTCAGAATGCAATTCAGGTAGGCGTCAACTCCGAAGAATACTTTGCCTATGCGGACGGTGTGAGTGATGGCAAATACACTGCGTTGAAATACAACCAGTATGTAGGCTTTGTGGATCGCTCCGGCTATTTGGTAAAGCAGCTTGCTGCACTCAAACAAAAGGCGTCGGAGACACATGCTGCACAGCCGGTTTTATCGCAGCCATCGGTCATTGCTGACAATTTCGCCAGCAGTGATGGTGGGCAAAGCACACCTGCAAGCGCCACGCAGACAGCAACAGCTGCGCCCGTTCAGCCGCCAAAGCCGCAGAATTGCCATTTTGAAATGCTGACGACACTTGATGCAACCCGTGTTGTCAAGAATGTAGGAAGCCTCATGGATGAAGTAATCAATCATCTGCTGCAAGTCGATGGGGCCACCGTTGAAATCAAGCTGTTAGTCGATGCCACAATGCCGGATGGAACGCCTGTTACGACCGTTAGAACAGTCAATGAAAACTGCAAAACGCTTAAGGTTGAGAAATTCGGGTTTAATGATTGAGAAAATATCCGTTGAAAATGGTCATTCTAACGCTTAATAGAGTTTGGCTGCTATCCTAAAGAGTATTTTGAGGTGAAGATATGAGAATCGCTAATTTAGAAATTCATAATTTCCGTGGAATTAAATCTTGCAATTTAGATTTTCCCGTCGAATCAAGAGTGATTTGTTTAATAGGTGCTGGAGATAGTACCAAATCAACAATACTTAAAGCTATCGAATGGAATTTATGGCCTACGTGGAATCTTGTGGCCTGCGATAATGATTTTTATAATGGAGATACAAATAGCCCTATAATTATCAGAGGTACTTTTACTGAAATACCCGATGCTTTACTTGCAGAGGACAAGTTTGGACTATATCTACGCAGCAACGGAACTGAATTAAATCCGGATGTGAATGATGAACCTGTTGACGGGGCACCACTATGTATAACAATAGAATTAACCATAAATGCCTCTTTGGAACCCAAGTGGACGGTGGTATGCAATAGAAAAGAACCTAAACCTATTTCTAATGCAGATAGAAAGCTAATACAAATAGGATTTGTTGGCGATAATTGTAGCAAGGATATGGTATGGGGTAGAAACTCAGTTCTTCAGAAATATGCAAATTCAAAAGATACCCTACACGAGGCATATACAGCAGCATTAAGAGATGCCATTAATAAAACAGATTTGTCTTCACTTGACGAAGTATCAGGAGCAATCATCGATATAGGAAAACAATATGGTGTTGGTTTTGATAGTGAATTAAAGAGCAAAATTATGATGCAGAATGGTTCATTTTCATCTACGGTAGGAGTTTTTGAAGGGGCTACACCACTAAGTCAACGAGGAACAGGAAGCCAGAAATTGCTTTCTATTGGTCTTAACATTAAATCATTTTCAGGTAATACGTTACTTTTGATTGATGAGATTGAAACTGGGTTGGAACCATACAGACTTAAAAGCTTAATTGCTGAATTAAGGGCTACACACAAAAATAATGGGCAGGTTATTTTCACCACGCATTCTCCTGTGGCTGTAACTGAATGTACGATTCAAGAGCTTGTGATAATAAACTCTAAATCCGGAACGACTGTTGCTCATACATTGTTTTCAAAAGATGAAGGCAGCAATAATAATTTTCAATCGGAAATCAGACGGAATCCAGAAGCATTCTTATCAAAGAGGATTATCGTTTGTGAAGGCAAGACAGAGATGGGTTTCGTAAGAGCGTTTGACAAGTTTCTGTACGCGACTCAAAATTACAGAATGGCTCACAAAGGAATAAGCATGGCAGATGGTGGTGGCGGAAGCATATTTAAGTGCGCAGGTGTACTGCTTAAATGTGGTTATGATATTTGCTTACTTATGGATTCGGATTTGCCTGAAGAAGAAAAAGAAAAGCAAAAATTAAGAACTGAGGGGATATCTGTTTTTGACTGGGATAAGCTTAATGCTCTTGAAGAACAAGTCTTTTTTGATATACCAACAGAAGCTGCAGTAAAACTCCTAAATTTAGCGAGAGAAAAGAAAAGCACAGCTTCAATATGTGATAGGCTAAAAAAAGTAGATATTATTTGTTCTATTAGCGACGATGAGAAAATATCGTTTTCAAAGCTGGACAATGAAACAAAAAAGAAAATCGGTACAGTTGCAAAAAGCAGCGGAAGTGAATGGTATAAACGTATTGATTTAGGCGAAAAACTTGGTGACATTGTTTTTGAATATTGGGATGAAGTTGACGATGCTTGCGAACTCAAGAAGACAGTTAACGAATTAGCGACATGGGTGATTAATAATGACTGAACAGGAATGGAAAAAACTTATCAATAAGGACACTGCGGCTATTATAGCTCCAGCAGGTCACGGTAAAACAGAAATGCTCTCTGAAATAGTAGAACGTTCATCTGGAAAATTGCTTCTTCTTACGCATACAAATGCTGGCGTTGATGCTATAAAGAAACGAATGAATAAGAAGAATATACCTGCCAATAGATATAATGTTGAAACCATTGCTTCGTTTTGCATAAAATGGTGTTATTCCTATTGTTCCACCAGTAATATCAATAAGAGTTTATCTTCTCTTGTGAAAGAGCAAGCTACTGCGTATTATACTCAATTTTATTCGGGAGCAAAAACTTTATTTTCAAAAAGCTGGGCAGGTGCTGTGCTTAAAGCAACATATTCACGAGTAATTGTTGATGAATATCAGGATTGTACATTAGAGCATCATAGCATCATGCTTCAAATTTGTAAGCACTTACCCCTTATAGCCCTTGGTGACCCAATGCAAGGCATATTTTCATTTGCTGGTCCCCTTGTTGATTGGAGCAATCTTGAATATCCAATTATCACCATTAAAACATATCCATGGAGGTGGGAAAAAACTAATCCTAATCTTGGATGTTATCTATCAAAATTGAGAGAACTCTTGCTTCCATATTCAAATCTGCCTAACTGTAAAATTAAAATTCCGACTACCAAAGATGTGAGTATTGTAGCTTTTTCTGACTTCGATATGTACAAATTGCTTCCACAAATTAAAAATTATGAATCGGTGATATATGTAACTAAATGGCCGAAAAAACAACTGGATATATGCTCTAAAATGGGTGGAATATTTCAGTATGATGAAAAGCAGGAATGCCCAGAATTGTTCGAATATGCAGAGGCTTTTGATAAACTACATGGTTCTAAACTCACTCTTGAATCACTTCGGTTTATGGAGAAATGCTCCAATGGCGTTGCAACGGAATTAGAATCATATATTAATAGGTTAGAAAAATGCAATATTGATTTTTCAAGGATTAAAAAACACAAGGATATTGGTGATGCTATTTCAACTGTTGCTATCAATTCTGACTATATTGCAATTTATAAGTTAATACATGGTTTTGAACAAAAAACTGAATTTAAAATATACAGAAAAGAGCTGTATTATGAAATGCTTCGTAGTATTAAATATGCTATTGAACATAATTTAACTGTATTTGAAGGGGCTAATCATATCAGAAAAGATGCACACCTTCAGAAAAGCTATTCGCAATTTAAATTCTTGTCATCAAGAACGCTGCTGTCCAAAGGTTTAGAGTTCGATTGCGTTATTATTGATACCGCAGACAAATTATCTGTCAAAGAGTTTTATGTTGCAATGACAAGAGCAAAAAAGAAAATTTTCATCATATCTAATACAGACGAGATTTGTTTTTGAAAACAAATTCTACAAGTAGATTAAGCTTACAACAGAAGATGCAGATGTTCCTGATTCAAATTGTATTCAGTTTTCCCGTTTGATCGCGATTATTCGGTGCGCCCTTCACCCGGCGCATTGTGCCGGAGTCCGAACAACATATCCGGTGCCCGTTCAAAAAGCCAACACCCATCTTCTAACTTACCCCACATTTACGATGTTACATGCCGCTGAACCGCTGTTTCATTCTTCGTTCGCAGTTCGGGCAGACCTTATTGCTCTTGCCCATCCTCTCAGGCCTTTTCTTCATAAGTCAGATGTGGTACAATAGCCGTATGCAAGACGAAAGCGCTGAGCGCAAGGCGTACCCGACGGACTTGACAGGCGTGCAGTGGAAAGAAATGGTTCATCATGGAATTGTGTGGGGAGAAAATGCAAGTATAGGGTGTCAACAGATTACATAGCTTCGCCATGAGAGAAAGTGCAAAGAAGGAAATATGCGTATTTTGCGGGTCAATCCCGAATTCTGTGTAAACTGCAAACCGTAGTGCAAATAGAGCAAAATTTATGCAAGACGGGAGCGGCGCAAGCTGTTGCCGCCTTGTTTATAAAATAACAGCGTTTCGAGGGGATGTCAAGGGCTGAAACGACGACATACTAAAAGAACTGGACAGCTTTATTGAGGCGCAGAAGCCGTGCTGTAATCGTCACGTCTTTTCCCCTTCTTTCTGAGTACACCGCTGAGCAAAATCACCTCGACCGGCGAAATTGAGCAGCGGTTCCGCTT
>OLXL01000678.1_pt1 | contig 14596 bp, 11 predicted proteins | sample 1673891 | NCBI WGS metagenome assembly OLXL01 (sample SAMEA103958131, study PRJEB25191) | human gut metagenome | reverse complement strand
CATTATAAAGACCGAGGTACAGGTATGCATGGCACTCGGGGCAGATGGAGACGAGCTCGACAATGTTCAGGCCGCAGCCGCCGGCTGCGCGCGCCGCATGGTAGGCGGGCAGATCCTCGCCCACGTCGTTCTTGTCCTTGACCATCTTGGTGTTCATACCCGGCAGGACCACACGGTTTTTCAGCTCAAGCCCTCTGAGCTTGATGGGAGAAAACAATGCATCGTAACTCATGAAATACACCTTTCTTCATTGGAATGAATCCGAATCTGATTTCCTACACGTCTGCCTGAGAGCGGAGTTCCTTAATCATGTCCGACGGACCCGGGAATGATCCGGCGGAGACCGGCCGCTGGTGGCCAGATTCCGCTCTGCATCAGCTATTGTAGAAATTTTAACACTAGGCCGCAAAACGTGTCGGAAAGAATGTGGCGTAATCATGCGCGGGAAATGTACAAAAACTTCAGTTTTATTGTCACATGGCGGACGAAGTGTGGCATAATACACAAAATCGGCTGCGATTTCTTGTGCAGTTTCGCTTCTTTCCACAGAGAACGCCGGGGAATCGCGGCGCTTTTTCGACATGTTATCGACGGACAATTTCGACAAAATGGGTGCAAAATGTAGTGAAAACGAAAAAAGTGTCTGCCTGCGTGCCATCATTTTCTGAAATTCTTTTTGAAAATGTGGATTATTTAACAAGAAAATGTGCGACATGGCCGCGCCGTTTCCTTTATACTGAAAGCACGAACCATCCGGAGCACCCATGCGCGCCCTCCGGCCGGCATGTCCGGCGGGCGGCCGCTACGTGGGATACACATTTAATAATCGTTCAGGAGGCAATCACATGATAACCGATATGAAAGATGCGAAAATCTTCTCGCCCCTGCAGCTGGGCAGAACGACGCTGAAAAACCGTATCGCCATGGCGCCGATGAGCATGCACTATGAGGCGACCAACGGCACGGTGCCCAAGCAGCTCGCGGATATCTTTGTGCGCCGCGCAGAGGGCGGCGCCGGCTACGTCGTCATCGACGCAGTCACGGTCGATCATAAGTATTGGTACATCGGCAAGACGACCGCGCTGGACAAGGACTCCCTCGTCCCGCAGTTTGCCGCCTTTGCCAAGCGCGTGAGCGATGCCGGCAGCACGCTCTTCCCGCAGCTCATTCACCCCGGCCCGGAGTCCATCTGTGCGCTCAAGGGCATCACGCCGCTCGGCCCGTCCGTGAACACGAACGCCAACGGCGCTGTCAGCCGCCCGATCACCATTGACGAGATCCACAAGGTCGTCAAGCAGTACGGCCAGGCCGCGCGCCGCGCCGAAGAGGCCGGCTGCGGCGGCATTGCCCTGCACGTCGCGCACGCCTATATGCTGCCGGGCGCATTCCTCAGCCCGCTGCGCAATAAGCGCATGGACGAGTACGGCGGCTGCATCGACAACCGCGCGCGCCTGATCCTGGAGATCATTGAAGAGTGCCGCCGCAACATCAGCCGCGATTTCCCGATCGTGCTGCGTGTCTCCGGTTCCGAGCGTGAGCCGGGCGGCAACTCCCTGGATGAAATGCTTTACCTCGCCCCGAAGTTCGAGGCTGCGGGCGTTGACATGCTCGAAGTCTCCGGCGGCGTCCAATATGAGGGCCTTCAGAACATCCTTCCTTCCCACAGCCAGAAGATCGGCATGAACGTCTACGAGGCGTCGGAGATCAAGAAGGTCGTGAACATCCCGGTTTTCGTTGTCGGCAAGATCAACGACGTGCGCTACGCCGCCGATCTGGTGGAGCGTGGTCTGGTGGACGGCGTGTCTATGGGCCGTCCTTTGCTCGCAGACCCCGACCTGCCGAAGAAAGCTTACGAGAACCGCTTCGATGACATCACGCCCTGCGGCTCCTGCGGCGGCCGGTGCATCACGCCGGAAGATCCGCATCATCCGGTCTGCAAGTGCCACATCAACCCGCTCGTCGGCCACGAGTATGACTATCCGTTCAACCCGACCGACAAGCCGAAGAAGGTCCTCGTCATTGGCGCCGGCCCCGGCGGCATGTACACCGCTGTCACGGCGGCCGAGCGCGGCCACGACGTTACCGTCTGGGAAAAGAGCAAGCAGATCGGCGGTCAGCTGAATCTGGCGGTCGTCTCTCCCGGCAAGCAGGAGATGTGCAAGTGGCTCACGCACCTGAACTACCGTGCCAAGAAGGCCGGCGTGAAGTTCGAGTTCAAGAAGGAAGCCACGGTCGAGAACGTGAAGGAATTCGCGCCCGATGCCGTCGTCGTCGCCACCGGCGCGACGCCGCTCATCCCGACCTTCATCAAGGGCGTCGGCGACTATCCGATCATCACCACCCACGATATCCTCAGCCGCAAGGTCACCATCCCGAAGGGCACGGTCTGCATCCTCGGCGGCGGCGAAGTCGCCTGCGAGACGGCCGAAATGCTCATGGCCGACGCGCGTCCGAACTCCTTTGCCACCACCGGCAGCATCGGCGACGTGGAAGTCACGCTCGTGGAGATGCAGCCGCAGCTCATGACCGGCGTCTGCCTGCCGAACCGCAACATTGCGCTCGCCAGCCTGCGCCGCGAGGGCGTTAAGAGCTACATCAACTCCAAGGTGCTCGAAGTGACCGAGCACGAGGTCAAGATCCAGCACAAGGATGGCACGGAAGAGTGGCTCAAGGGCTTTGACTACATTGTCCTCGGCCTCGGCTCCCGCAAGTACGATCCGCTGTCCGAAGAGCTCAAGGCGTTCGTGCCGGAAGTCCACGTGATTGGCGACGCCATCAAGCCGGGCCAGTCCAGCGATGCCATGCATCAGGGCTTCCACGTCGGCTACGAGCTGTAAGTCAGCGTCAATTCTCTTTGCTATTTTTCTTTTCATCCTCTTACTCCTTTCAATCTTATCACAGCGCGAAGGCCCGCCGGATGCACACCGGCGGGCCTTTTGCCACTTTTCGCTTTTTGTAACACAACGGGGAAAATGTTTAAAAGTTTGGAATTCGTTCACTTGTTTTTTGCACAAAAAGCTGTTAATCTATAAACAGAAGTATTGTCGGTTGCCGGTTTGCAAGCCGTATTGTTACCACGAATGGGGGCTAAGCACGTTGAAGAGAAAAAACAGGCCGCTCTGCGAGACACCGCGCAGCGGGTATTTTTGCGGGCCGGATAAGTATCTCCGTCTTCAGGAGCACACCATTAGTGAGGAGCTGTTCCCCGTTATGGAGGTGGACAGCTATTTTGTGCTTGTCCGCAGCGGCAGCGGCAGCTTTATCATCAACGGGGAGGAATTCCCCGTGCAGGCGGGCTGCGTTGCCTGGATCCAGTGCTCGCAGGTGCTGACGATCTGCCCCGAATTCGGGGAGACGCTCACGCTCTGGGTCGCCGCGTTTGATTATCAGCTTTTGAGCTACTATATGTTCAATCAGATCACCAACCTGCGCGAGGTCGAGATCGTGACCGGTCTGCCGGTCATCGGGCCGGAAGGGGACGATGTTCGCCAGATCGCGCGGCAGTTTGAGCAGTTTCGCCACCTGAGCGCGAAAAACAGCTGCGGCTCGGCTGTGATCCGCAGCTCCTTCCTGCGCAAGATCGAGCTGCTGTATAACCGCGCCGCCGCACGCCGCAAGGAGCAGTACTCGCTGCTGGAGATGCCGCTCGGCCGGCGCGCCAGCCTCTATATCGCCACGCACAGCACGGCGGAGCTCACGGCGGCCTCGGTCGCCGAGGCGGTCTCGTCCGACGCGGATGAGACGGCACTCAACCACGCGCTGCTGATTGCCACGGGGCTGAATTTCAGCCAGTATGTCAACCGCGTGCGATTGATCCTGGCCATGTCGTACTTCCTGTATGACAGCCTGCCGTTTGACTACGTGTCGTCCATCTCCGGCTTTCATATGAGCATCACGTTTTTCCGCCGCTTCAAGGCGCTGACCGGCATGACCCCGCAAGGGTACCTCAACGACATGCTCAGCGACGGGAAGGACGGGCGGGTCTACCGCGGCATGATCCTGAGTGAGACACTCATTTCCGCCATCAGCTATCTGTATGAAAATATGTCCGAGCCGATCGACGCGGAAAAGATCGCGCACGATCTCTATACCTCGGAGAATATCCTGCGTGTGCAGCTCAAGACGCGCCTGAACTCCAGCTACAAGCAGATTCTGTTGATGTTCCGTGTCCGCTATGCCGAGGCGCTGCTCACGACGACGGAGCTGCCGACAGTCGACATCGCCATGGAGACGGGCTTCGGCTCTGACCGCACGATGGGCCGCGTGTTCTATGCGCTCAACAAGATGTCACCAGGCGAGTTCCGCAAGCAGAGAGGACAGGGGAGGAAGCAGCATGGCTAACGAACGTTCATCCGGCACGGCATTTTTCAGCTCCAAGGACGAGAAGTCCGTTCTGGCCGGCGCGCATGACTATTTTGTCAACAATGTCCTGCCCAGCGATATCAAGGCGTGCGTGCGCAAGATCAAGGCGCCGACGCTCTATGTCAATAATCACGACGAGACGTTCCTGCTCGTGCGCAGCGGCCACGGTACACTCACGGTCAACGGTCTGGATTACCGCCTCAAGCCGGACACCCTCGTCAACCTCGGGCCGTTTCACCGCTACCGCTATCAGCCGGACAAGGGGGAGACGCTTGAGATCGCCGAGAGCCGCATGAACAGCGGCACATATGTCTACCTCGTGGCGAACCCCTATATGAAGTTCGAGCAGTTTTATGTCCCGTCCGAGCCGCCGGTCGTGGCGCTGCACGGGCTGTATGCCGAGATCGCGAATGATGCCATGGACGGCATTCTCGCGGAGACGGAGCGGCAGTCGCCCGATCAGCTCCAGCTGTGCTTCTGCTATATGATGGATCTGCTCGGTATCGTGACCGAGAAGATGCCGCGGGAATATTTTCACCAGATACCCGGTCGAAAGTGAGAATTAACAGAAAATATCGTCAATGTGGACAAAGCCTCAAAAGCGACAGCGGTCGTCTTTTGAGGCTTTGCCAGTTTTGCCACGAAATCTGTTGTGAAATCTTATTTTTTGTCGTTTTTAACGATAGAAAAACAGGAGGCAACGCCCGGAAGAAAATCGAATCTAATGTTAAAATATTATCGTTCCTTAACAAAAGCATAACTGCTGGTGTGTGTCCGGGGTGACGGGAAAGCTCCGGAAAAGGTCAAAGATTTGCGTTAAGAAAGGACAAAAATCATGTTTGAAAACGAATTCAAAGGTAAGGTCGTTCTTGTTACCGGTGGTAGTCGCGGCATCGGCTTCGCGGCAGTCAAGGGCTTTCTCGCTGCGGGTGCCAAAGTGTACTTCCTCAGCCACTATGAAGAGACCGGTGCCAAGGCTCTAGCAGCGCTCAAGGAGATCAACCCCGACTACGAGGTCATGACCAAGGCCATCGACCTGTGCGACTACAAGGCCGTTCAGGAACTGTACAAAGAGATCATTGCCAAGTGGGGCCGTCTGGACGTGCTCGTCAACAACGCCGGCACCGACAACAGCACCTGGCTGACCAGGCTCAAGCAGTCCGAGTGGGATGCCGTCTGCAACCTGAACATGAAGGCCCCCTACACCATGATGAAGTACGCGATCCCGCACCTGGTCAAGACCAAGGGCTGCATCGTCAATACCGCTTCCGTCGCCGGTGTCTATGGCTGCCCGACCGGCCTGCCGTACCCCGCCAGCAAGGCTGCCCTGATCGCCATGACCAAGTCCGTCGCTTATTCCTTCGCCAACAAGGGCGTGCGTGTCAACGCGGTCGCTCCGGGCGTTGTCAACACCGACATGGTCGCCAATATGCCGCAGTTCGCCAAGGACTCCGTCGGTGATACCATCCCGATGAAGCGCTTTGCCGAGCCCGAGGACATTGCCAACGGCATCCTGTTCCTGTCCTCCAGCGCCGCGTCCTACGTCACCGGCGTCTGCCTGCAGATCGACGGCGGCTACCGTCCGAACAACCTGCCGAAGTAATTTTCCAAAGTCGCTGATCCCGCCTGCTGAGGGCGGGCGGGATCGGCGTATGCCAAATTCAGTGCTGTCAGGAAGTGATGGAGATGCGCACGCAGCATTTTAACATTTTCAATACCGGGACGGAGAGCTTCTTCACACCCGGCACACAGCTGGCGAACATCGCCGCCGTGAAGCCGGATGCGCCGGCGGTCATTTACGTTTCCCCGGAAAACAAGGAGTCCGTCATGACGTGGCGGGAGCTCCACGAGCTCTCGAACCGCATTGCCTGGTACCTGCTTGGTCAGGGCGTCGGCCCGGGTAAGAGCGTGCTCGCCGCGCTGCCGAACATCCCGACGCACATCGCGCTCGCGTTCGGCATCTGGAAGACCGGCGCCTGCTACGTGCCGGTGTCCAACCGCGCGCCGCAGCGCAATCTGATGGAGATCTGCGCGTGTGTGTCTCCGGCGCTCGTCATCACGAACCGCAAAAAGCCGGACGGCTATCCCGGCCTGAGCACGGCGGAACTCAGAACACTGTGTGCCAACTGCCCCGCGGACATGCCCCCCGATGTGCTCGCCATCCCCAATCTTGCCAACTGCTCCGGAGGCACGACGGGGAAGACGAAGGTCATCGAGCAGGACATGCCGGCAGGGGAGAGCGACGAGGGTCTGCGGACCTGGTTCGCCGTGTCCGGTATGCGCTTTGAGATGCGCCAGCTGCTCGCGGGCCCGCTGTTTCACGGCGCGCCGCACTCGGCGGCCTTCAACGGCCTCTACTGCGGCAACACGCTCATCATGCCGGCCAAGCTCGACGCCGAGACGATCGTGCGGCTCATCAAAAAGTACCGCATCGAGTATGTCCAGATGGTGCCGACGCTCATGCAGCGCATCAGCCGCATGCCCGGCTTCCGGAAGGAAGACCTTGCGAGCCTCGAGGTGCTTTGCCATACCGGCGGCGTCTGCTCGCAGGATCTCAAGCGCGAGTGGCTTCAGATCATCCCGCCCGAGCGGCTCTACGAGATGTACGCCATGACCGAGTGCATCGGCATGACGTCCATCCGCGGCGACGAGTGGCTGCGCCACCCCGGCAGCGTCGGCAAGATGCACTGCGGCCGGGTGTCCATCCGCGATGAGGACGGCCACGAACTGCCCACCGGCGAGATCGGCGAGATCTTCATGTCCTGGGGCGACAACAGCCCGCGCGTGATATATAAGAACATCCCGCCGCTGCCGACGGACAGCGAGGGCTTCCGCAGCGTCGGCGACATGGGCTATGTGGACGCGGAAGGCTACCTGTACTTTGCCGACCGCCGCAGCGACATGATCGTCACCGGCGGAGAAAATGTCTTTGCCGCCGAGGTCGAGATGGTGCTCAAAAAGCACCCCAAGGTGGTCGACGCCGTGGTCATCGGCCTGCCGGATCCCGATTGGGGCCATCGCATCCACGCCATCGTTGAGACGAACGGCCCGGTCGGAAATAAGGACCTGATCCGCTTCGCACTCAATTATCTCCCCCCGTACAAGATTCCCAAATCCATTGAATTGGTGGATCACATCCCCGTGAACGAAAACGGGAAAGTCGTGCGCAGCAAGCTCGTCGAGGAAAGCCTCGCCAAAGGCTATTGAGCACGCAGAAGAAACCAACTGTCACACGGCTTCGTGCCGGAATCACTAGACAGGAGAATGTACTCATGGAAAACAACAAAAATTATATGAAAGGCTTTGTGCCCTACGCTATTGCGGCGGCGATCCTGAGCCTTTGCGGCGGCTTCACCGCTTCGGTGCCGACCGCGATCTCCACGGCCTGGGATGCCGACTCGTCCCTGACCTTCATCACGCTGGCTTACTCCCTGGCTGCCGCCGCCATGGCGCCGATCCTGGGCAAGCTCGGCGGCGTGATTGGCCGCAGAAAGATGCTGCTGAGTGCCATGGGCCTTTACACGGTCGGCCAGGCTCTCATCGCCATCTGCCCGCAGAACATCCCGCTGCTGCTCGTGTTCCGCTTCATGGTCGGTATCGGCGCTGCCGGCATCGCCCCGGTCGTCATGTCCTACATCATGATGGAGTTCCCGCCCGAGAAGATGGGCCAGGGCTTCACGGTCTATATGGCAGTTGCCTGCGGCATGGTCATCTTTGGACCCACCGTCGGCGGCATCATCATGAAGGTCATCGGAACGGCCAATGCATGGCGCATCGTCATGTGGGTCTGCGTCGCGCTGTGCGTGATCACGTTCCTGATCTGCTTTGCAAAGGTCAAGGATAACCCGAACATCCCCAAAGGCACCATGCAGGGCTTTGACTGGGCAGGCGCCGTGTTCGTCCTGCTCATGTTCGGTGCGCTCGTCTGCGTGCCCACCTTCGGCCAGCAGAACGGCTGGGCCAGCGCTGCGACGCTTGCGTCCATCGGCGTGGCCGTCGTCGGCCTCATCGTCCTCTTCCTGGTTGAGAAGAAGGCCTCCAACCCGATCCTCAACGGCAAGTTCATGGCTCGTAAGAACTTTGTGCTCCCCGTGCTGGTCATGCTCCTGACCCAGGGCCTTATGACCGCCTGCCTGACCGAGATCATCCGCTTCGGTTATGCCATCGACAAGGCCACCGTCGCTGCGGTTGCCATGAGCATTGAGTACCTCGGCATGGCGATCGGCACCGTCGTCCTCGGCCCCATGGCCGACAAGAAGGAGCCGAAGGTCGTGGCTGCCATCGCGCTCGTGTTTGTCGCCATCGGCTCTCTGATCATGCTCTTCATCGGCGAGAATGCCGGCATCCTCATGATGGGCGGCGCTCTGTTCTTTGTCGGTCTCGGCATCGGCGGCAACGGCACCATCTTCATGAAGGTCGCCCTTCCGGCACGTACAACGTGTTCCGTGATATGACTGCTCCGTTCGGTGTTGCCATCTTCGTGCCCATGTTCGTCACGGGCATGACCAAAAAGGCCGCCACCGGCATGGCAGTGCCCGCAGCTGCCGCCAGCGCGCTGCACTCCGTGGCGCTCGTGCAGCTCATCTGTGTCATCGTCGGTATCGTGGTCTGCTTCCTGATCCCGAGCGTGCACAAGAAGGCAGAAGCTGCCAAAGAGTAATTTCTTCCGACCAATCAACCTCATTCAGTGCGATACGCACAGAAAGGATTGTCATCCTAACATGAAAGAAATCGACAACAAACTGACTCAGAAATTCGACGAGTATCCTTCCTTCGGCGTTCTCAAGGGCGTCAAGGTCTTCGTGACCGGCACGAACATCGCCGGCCCCTTCGCCGGTTGCCTCATGGCCGAGATGGGCGCGAAGGTCCTGCAGGCCGAGGCTCCGACCATCGCCTGCCAGACCCGCGGCACCCTCGCGTGGAGCCAGAACCACCGCAACGAGTACTCCATCACCATCAACTCCGCCAGCCCCGCCGGCAAGAAGATCTTCCTCAAGTGCGTCGAGTGGGCTGACATCTGGATCGAGGCCGGCCGTCCGGGCTCCTATGCCAAGCGCGGCCTGACCGACGAAGTCTGCTGGAAGCACAATAAGAAGCTCGCCATCGTGCACGTGTCCGGCTACGGCCAGTTCGGCCCGGCCAAGAACAAGCCCTCCTACGACGTCTCCGGTCAGGCCATGGGCGGCTACATGTACATGAACGGCGTCTCCCCGACGTCCGGCCCGCTGAAGGTCAACCCGTACCTGTCCGACTACATCACCGCTTACAACGCCTGCATGGTCGCGCTCGCCGGCTACATCAACGCCAAGAACAGCGGCGAGGGTGATTCCTGCGACGTCGCGCAGTACGACACCATGTTCCGCCTGCTCGACAACTACCCGGCCAACTGGTTCAACAAGGGCTACCCGAAGCAGGGCGAGCCCGTGCCCTTCCGCACCGGCAACAAGAGCGACCAGGCTGCCTGCTTCTCGTTCTACGACACGAAGGACGGCAACGCCATGTTCGTTGCGATCGTCGGCCAGGGCCCTGTCACCCGCGGCTATCCGATCATCGGCATGGGCAAGCCCGGCGTCACCGAGGGCATCCCGAAGAACTGCACCGGCTTCCCGCTGTTTGACCCCCGCGAGCTGTGCGCGAAGTTCTGCGCCGAGCACACCTGCGACGAGATCGAGGAGATCTTCAACAAGGCCGGTATCCCGTGCCAGCGCGCTTACGGCCCGGCCGACATCGAGAAAGATCCGCAGTACGAGGCTCGCGAGAACATCGTCGAGTGGGATGACCAGTGCTTCGGCAAGATGAAGGGCATCGGCGTCACGAACATCTTCAAGAAGAACCCGTCCCAGATCGTGGCTTCCGCGCCGTGCTTCGGCGAGCACAACCGCGAGGTTCTCAAGGACTTTGGCTACACCGACGAGGAGATCGACGCGCTCTACAAGAAGGGCGAGCTCGCGACTTGGACGCCGGCGGACACCGCCCGCATCAAGAACTTCGTTGAGTGGCACTTCTTCTGGGATCCGGAGCGTCAGGCTAAGCGCATCGGCCTGGAGTATCCCCCGAAAAAGTAAATCTTAGCGCAAATAGACGGTAAGCTGTCAGCATGGGCTTTTGCCCATGTTGGCAGCTTATCTTGAATCCGGAGGAATCTGTAGAAAAACACAACAAAAAGGAGGCACAGCATACATGAGTTTCAAAAAAATTGACTGCAACCTCACGCAGAAGTTCAGCGAATACCCCGACTTCGGCGTTCTCAACGGCGTCAAGGTCTTTGTGTCCGGCACGGCGATCGCCGGCCCCTTCGCCGGCTGCCTGATGGCGGAAATGGGTGCGAAGGTGCTCCAGTCCGAGGCGCCCAAGATCTCCTGCGGCACGCGCGGGACGACCAGCTGGTCGCAGAACCACCGCAACGAGTACTCTATCACGTGCAACCCGCGCACGCCCGCCGGCAAGAAGATCTTCAAAAAGTGCCTCGAGTGGGCCGATATCTGGATCGAGTCCAGCAAGGCCGGCACCTATGCCAAGATGGGCCTCACCGATGAGGTCTGCTGGGGTGTCAACAGCAAGCTGTGCATCGTGCACGTCTCCGGCTACGGCCAGACGGGCCCGTATAAGTCCAAGGCATCCTACGACGTTTCCGGTCAGGCCATGGGCGGTTATATGTACATGAACGGCGTGTCCCCGACGGATGTGCCGCTGAAGGTCAACCCCTATCTGTCTGACTATGTCACGGCCTACAACGCCTGCATGACCGCACTGTCGGCTTACATCCACGCGCTCAAGACTGGCAAGGGCGAGTCCTGCGACGTTGCGCAGTACGACACCATGTTCCGTCTGCTGGATAACTATCCGGTGCTCTGGTACAACAAGGGCTACCCGAAAGACGGCGAGCCCGTGCCGTACCGAACCGGCAACCACTCCGACCTTGCGGCCTGCTTCTCATTCTACACCACGAAGGACAACAAGCAGCTCTTTGTCGCCATCAATGGCCCCGGCCCGGTCGAGAAGGGCTATCCCATCATCGGCGTCGGCACGCCGGGCGTGACGCCGGGTCTGCCGAAGGGCATCCCCGGCTTCCCGCTCAACACCCCCATGGGGCAGAAGGCGGATCAGGCGCTCACGGATTTCTGCGCGAAGCACACCTGCGCCGAGCTCGAGGAGATCTTCAACAAGGTCGGCATTCCGAACCAGCGTGCCTATGAGCCGGGCGATATCGAAAACGACCCGCAGTACGCCGAGCGCGAGAACCTTGTCGAGTGGGAAGACCAGATCTTCGGCGAGATGAAGGGCATCGGTATCACGAACCGCTTCAAGAACAACCCCTCGCAGATCGTGGCATCCGCGCCGTGCTTCGGCGAGCACAACCGCGAGGTGCTGCAGGAGTTCGGATACACCGATAAGGAGATCGACGACCTCTACAAGAAGGGCGAGATCGTGACGTGGACGCCGGCGGACACCGCCCGCATCCGTCACCTGCCCGATTGGGGCTTCTTCTGGGATACCGAGCGCCAGTGTGAGCGCATCGGCATGGAGTGGCCGCTCAAGGACGAGTGATCCCAATATACCGGACGGGCTGCGGCTCACACAGCCCGTCCGCCGCATTCTATATCAGCAAAGGAGAAACAAATGGGTAGACTTGATGGAAAAGTCTGTTTCGTCACCGGTGCCGGTTCCGGCATTGGCGCCAAGACTGCCGAGCTCTTCGCACACGAGGGCGCAAGCGTCATCATGGCGGATATGCATGAAGAAAACCTCAACAAGGTCGCGGCCAACATCCGGGCTGCGGGCGGCGAGGTCATGACGGCTGTCGTCAACATCACCGACAATGACGCTGTGAAGGCGGCGTTTGCGGCCGGTGTGGAAAAGTACGGAAAGATCGACGCGCTGGCCAATATCGCAGGTGTGCTCGATGTCGCCATGCGGCCGATCGACGATTTTCTTACCAGCGATCTCGACACGACCCTGACCGTGAACGTTAAGGGCACGATGTACGTTACCCGCGCGGCTGTCAAGCAGTTCATCGCGCAGGGCTACGGCACGATTGCGACCGTCGCCTCCGTCGGCGGCGTGAACGGCAACGGCAGCGCAGCCTACACGGTCTCGAAGGGCGCGGAGGTCGCGCTGACCAAGCACATCGCGCTGCGCTTTGCCAACGGCGAGCAGAAGATCCGCGCCAACTGCGTGTGCCCCGGCACGGTCATGACCCCCATGACCACGCGCGCCATGAAGGCCAGAGGCAAGTACACGAAGGCCGCCAAGGCCATGCAGGCCTCCACCGCAAAGCATTCCACGCTCGACGTGGGCACGTGCTCGGATCTCGACATTGCCAAGATCCTGCTGTTTTTGTGCAGCGACGATTCTGCGCCGCTCAACGGTCAGGCGCTCGTTGCCGATTACGGCGCAAACCTTTAAGCAACCTCGGCGCAGCCGCGCCGATCACCGGAAACAATATGACGACCATCAGAAAGGAAGTGTACGGTTATGAGTAACAGACTGGAAGGAAAAGTCGCGCTGGTCACGGCGTGCACCCGCGGCATCGGCCGCGCGATCGCAGACCTGTTCGTCGATGAGGGCGCGAAGGTCTACTATGCCTGCCGCAACATGGAGACCGGTAAGGCTGCCGTTGAGGCCGCCAGAGCCCGCGGCGGTCAGGCCGAGCTTGTCTACTTTGAGGCACACGACCCCGCCACGCACAGAAGCATGATCGACGAGTGCATCGCCAAGGAAGGCCGCCTCGACGTGCTGGTCAACAACTTCGGCGAATCCAACCCCCGCAAGGACCTCGACATCACCAAGTGCACCTACAAGGAGTTTGAAAAGACCGTCTGCGTGGATCTCTCGACCGTGTTCAACGCCTGCCAGGAAGCGCTCAACAAGGCCATGATCAAGCAGCACTCCGGCAGCATCATCAACATCGGCTCCGTCGCTGCCGTGTGCCCCGACCGTACGCAGGTCGGCTACGGTGTCGCCAAGTCCGGCATCAACCACCTCAGCCGCCAGATGGCGCGTCAGGTCGCGCACGCGGGTGTGCGCGTCAACGTGCTCAACCCCGGCATCATCGCCACGGAGGCCGTCGCCAAGCATCTCACGCCCGAGACGCAGTCGCGCTACACGACCAACTGCATGATCAAGCACCTCGGCGAGCCCATCGACATTGCCTACATGGCGCTGTATCTCGCCTCCGACGAGTCGAAGTACGTCACGGCGCATGTGATGAATGTCTCCGGCGGCTGGATGTAATGTCCGCTTTGTCTTCTTTTTATATCCTCTCATTCCAGCGGAAAAGAGCCCGGCGTCAGCCGGGCTCTTTTCCGTTCCCTTCCGAGAAAACGAACCCGCACACGGCGCAGCCGTGTGCGGGTTTTTCAGGGAAGAAAGCGTGAATTTGATTTACATAATGTTTGAAACCGGTTTACATAATCGGAATCTTGATCTTCAGATCGCTCAGCGGGTAGGCTGAGCAGGCGTGGAACCAGCCGAGTTCCTTGTCCATGGCGCGGCGGCCGTCGCCGATGGGGGACACGAAGATGTCGCCGCCGAGCAGCTGGCTGCGGCAGAAACCGCACTCGCCGTTGCGGCAGTGGGTATCGACCGGGATGGCGCTGCGCTCGAGCGCGACGGCGACGGATTCGCTCGCCCTGGCATCGATCACATCTTCGTGAATGCCGCGCACGACGGTGATGCGAAACGTCTTTTCCTCCGTACCCTTCGGGTAGCCCGGCAGGGTGGAGATATCGGCTGGGTTATTCACCACGTCGTGGCGGAAGCGGCGCTGCGGTACGCCCATGTCCTCGAGCGCCTTGCGCACGAACCGGAACATGGCCAGCGGGCCGCAGAACAGGAACGTGCTGTTGGGCGCGGCGTATTTTTCGATGATCTCGCGCGTGATAAAGCCGTGCTCGCCCTGCCAGTCGGGGTCGCCGGAGAGCACATGCACGACTTTGACGTCCGGACATTCGGCGCAGATCTGATCCAGTTCGTCCTTGAGCACGATATCGTCCGACTTGACCGAACCGTAGAGGATCGTCAGCCTGCAGCCGTGCATCTTGCCGTGGGCGATCTCCTTGGCCATGGCGTAAAACGGCGTGATGCCGCTGCCGCCGGCCAGCGCGACGAGCTCGGTCGTGTCGCGCAGCGGCTCCCAATAGAACGTGCCGAACGGCAGCGCGCCCGTGAGCACATCGCCGACATGGACGTTTTCAAAGAAGTAGTCCGGCACGAGGTACGGCACGTTGCGGCG
>OLXL01000622.1_pt1 | contig 15603 bp, 12 predicted proteins | sample 1673891 | NCBI WGS metagenome assembly OLXL01 (sample SAMEA103958131, study PRJEB25191) | human gut metagenome | reverse complement strand
CGTTAAAAATGACGAAAAAGAACCTGCAACTTTTTCAAAAACTCTATATTTAGCGCAACTTGCGTTCTGAAAAAGAATGACAACACAAGATATTGTGTTGTCATTCTTTTTGATTTTACGTAAACCAATCGGCGACGATGGAACAATTGTTTGAAAACGGTGAATTATTCCTGACTTTTGGCAAAAAGTGGCCTGTTTTCAAGGGTTTGCGTCGGAAAAAAATACTTGCAATCCCCCTTGAAATCGCTTATACTCAGGGTGTGTGGTGGGGAAAAGTGGGGAAGATGTGGATAACAGTGCCACATTGGACCACGAAAACCCAAAAAGTAGGGAAGGAGGGCACCGCTATGGCCAGACTCATGGGCAAGTCCAATAACACCATTGACTCCAAGGGCCGGCTGGTGATCCCCTCCAATATGCGGGAAGCACTGGGAGACCGGTTTTATATCACCATCGGCGCCCAGCACTGCCTGACCATTTACCCCGAGGCCAAGTGGAACCAGATGTCCGAGGATATGGACGAGCTGCCCTACACCGAGGCCCGGGCGCTGACGCTGCTGTATGCCAACGCTGTGGAGTGCGAGCCTGACGGTCAGGGCCGCGTTCTGATCCCCGCTGCCCTGCGGAATTACGCAAACCTGAAAAAAACCGCCACCATCGTGGGCATGAATGCCTTTGCCGAGATCTGGGATTCCGCCACCTGGACGGAGCGGGAACGCCAGATGCTGGAAGAGGACGATATGGCCGCCGCCATGGACGCCTTGGCGCGGGCCCGTCGGAATCGGAGCTGAGCTATGGAATTTACCCACAAGCCCGTTTTGCTGGCCGAGTGCATCGAAGCGCTGCATATCCGGCCGGAGGGAATTTATGTAGATGGCACACTGGGCCGTGCGGGGCACTCAAGAGAGATCGCCCAAAGGCTCACCACCGGCCGGCTGGTGTGCATTGACCGGGACCAGGCCGCTATCGACGCGGCCCAGGAGCGGTTGGCCCCCTGGATGGACCGGGTGACGCTGGTCCACAGCAATTTTGACCGCATCGGCGATATTCTCGCCGACTTGCACATAGACGGGGCGGACGGTATGCTGTTCGACCTGGGCGTTTCCTCCCCACAGCTGGACGACGCGGAACGGGGCTTCAGCTATATGCACGACGCGCCGCTGGATATGCGGATGGACCGGACGGCGTATCTCACCGCCCGGGAGGTGGTGAACAGCTGGAGTTATGAGGAGCTGCGGCGCATCCTGTTTGAGTACGGCGAGGAGCGCTACGCGCCGGCCATCGCCAAGCGGATCGTACAGCACCGGGAGCAGCAGCCTATCGAGACGACGCTGGAGTTGGTGGACATCATCAAGTCCGCTATGCCGCCACAGGCGCTGCGGGAGAAGCAGCACCCGGCCAAGCGGAGCTTTCAGGCCATACGCATCGCCGTCAACGGCGAACTGGACGCCCTGCCGCCCATGCTGGAGGCGGCCGCGGCGCATCTGAACACAGGCGGGCGGCTGGCGGTGATCTCCTTCCACTCGCTGGAGGACCGGATCATCAAGAAGACCTTGCAGGAGCTGGCCACCGGCTGCATCTGCCCGCCGGAGTTCCCGGTGTGCGTATGCGGCAGGAAGCCGAAGCTGAAGCTGGTGAGCCGGAAGCCCATCGTATCCGGCGAAGAGGAATTGGCACACAACCCCCGCGCACGCAGCGCCAAGCTGCGGGTGGCGGAGAAGGTATAACAGCAAAGCAAAGCATCGGCGGAAAAGAGCCACATCCGGCGAGTTATTTTTCGCCGAGACGCGGCGCAGACGTGCAGCCATACTTTGTGTATGGCAAGCGGCTGCAACAAAGTATCGGCGGAAAAGAGCCGACGGAGAAAGGAGGGAGTTTTACATGGCCAACTATCGTCACGGCGCCACCTACGGCAGCCTGGCATATGATCTGGACGCGCTGGCGCGGGAAAAGCAGCTGGACGAGGCCGGAAAGCTCCCCCAGAAGAAGGTACGGCCGGCGCAGCCGGAGGTACAGCCGGTACAGCGGCGGCAGAGCGCGGCACGGGCCGCGGTGCGGCCCTCCCCTGTTCTGCTGCTGGGAACGGTGCTGGTGGTGGGCATGGTCATCGCGCTGATGCTGTGCTATGTGAAGCTGACCGGCATTTCCGATAATGTGTCCTCCATCAAGCGGGAGATCTCCGCCCTGGAGGAGGAGCACGTGGCGCTGCTGACGGCGTATGAGCGCACCTTCGACCTGGCCACCGTGAAGGCGGCGGCGGAGGCGGCGGGTATGTCCAAGCCCAGCAGCGGCCAGATACAGTACATCGACCTGTCCGGTGCGGACAGCGTGGAGGTATACGCCGCGGGCGGCGCGGCGGCGCTGAACGGCTTTACCGAAAAGGCAGAGTCGCTGTGGGCGTATGTACTGGAATATTTCCGCTGAGGGAAAGTATAGTATAAGCGCGAGGAGTAAGAAGGCGACTTCTTGCTCCTTGCTTGGTCTATAACAGCAGGGCGCGGCGGCGCCGGAGCAGGGTCCGACGGCAAAACAGGAGGCACTATCGTGGCAGAAAACCAAAATTCCAACCGAAAAAACGAGAACGTACGGCGGGCCAACCGGATCATTCAGACCCGATCCTTTGTACTGATGATCCTGATGGGCGTCGTGATGTTCGTGCTGCTGTTTTTCCGGCTGTTCGACCTGCAGATCACCCGGCATGAGGAATTGCAGGGCAAGGCTGTGAACCAGCAGACACGGCGGACGGTGGTGACGGCTAACCGGGGCACCATCTATGACGCCGGCGGCAACATTCTGGCGATCTCCTCCAGCGCGGAGACCATCATTCTCTCCCCGCTGGAGATCGACAACGCGGTGAACGACACGGAAGATCCCGTCAGCTGGACGAAGGAGTCGCTGGCGGCAGGGCTGGCGGAGATCCTGGGCAAGGACGCCTCGGCCATCCGGAAACGGATGGACAACGTGAAGTCCCAGTATGAGGTCATACAGCTGCGGGCGGACGAGGACACAGCGGCCAAGGTGCGCTCGTATGTGGACGAGAACAAGATCGCGGGCGTACACCTGGTGGCGGACACGAAGCGGTACTATCCTTACGGCTCGCTGGCGGCGCAGGTCATCGGCTTCGTGGGCGACGAGAACACGGGGCTGTATGGGCTGGAGGCCTATTACGAGAAGGAGCTGGAGGGGCAGAGCGGACTGGTCATCTCCTCCAAGGATCAGGCGGAGAACGATATGCTGTATACCTATGAGCAGTATTTCGCCGCCAAGAACGGCAGCGACCTGACGCTGACGCTGGACACCACCATCCAGTACTATCTGGAAAAGGGTATCGAGAGCATGGTGGATAAGTTCTCCGCCGCCAACGGCGCCAGCGGCATCGTGATGGACGCCAAGACCGGCGGCATACTGGCCATGGCGTCGTATCCCAACTACGATCTGAACGACTTTCTGACCGTCAGCGACCAGACGCTGCAGGAGCGTATCGAGCGCGGGGAGAGCACCGTGGCCGATATGCAGCTGCTGCAATGGCGCAACAAGGCGCTGAACGACACCTACGAGCCGGGCTCCACCTTCAAGATCCTGACGCTGTCGGCGGCGCTGGAGGAGGGCGTGGTGGATAAGACCACCACCGTTAACTGCGGCGGCAGCGTGAATATCTCCGGCTACACCATCCACTGCTCCAACAAGAACGGCCACGGCCTGCAGACGCTGGTGCAGTCGGTGGGGAACTCCTGCAACCCGGCGTTCATCAACTACGGACTGCGGATCGGCAGCGAGAAATTCTATGAATATATGCGCTCCTTCGGGCTGATGAACACCACGGGCATCGATCTGGGCGGCGAGGCCGTGGGCGTGTTCGCCGCGGACAGCAGCTTCACCCAGCTGGACCTGGCCTGCTACGCCTTCGGCCAGAACTTCACCGTGACGCCCCTGGCGCTGATCGCGGCACAGGCGGCCTGCGTCAACGGCGGGTATCTGCACACGCCGTATCTGGTGGAGCGCATCACCGACAGCGACGGGAACGTGACCTACCGCCACGATGACACGCCGGTGCGGCAGGTCATCAGCGAGCAGACCTCCGCCACGGTGCGGGAGTGCCTGGAATACGTGGTGGCCAGCGGCACCGGCAAGAACGGTCAGGTGGCGGGCTACCGCATCGGCGGCAAGACCGGCACGGCCGATAAGGGCCAGACCGGCGACGTGGTGGTGTCGTTCCTGTGCTTCGCGCCGGCGGACGACCCGCAGGTCATTATGCTCATCACCATGGATACCCCCAGCCGCGCCACGGGGACCTACGTCTCCGGCGGCAACATGGTGGCACCCACCGCCAGCACCGTCATGGCGGAGATCCTGCCCTATCTGGGCGTGGAGCCCAGCTACTCCGCCGAGGAGCTGCTGGGCATGGACACCACGGTGCCCAACGTCATCGGCATGAGCGTTGAGGAGGCCAAGGCGAAGCTGAAGGACCGCGCGCTGAGCTATAAGATCGTGGGCGACGGCGAGACGATCACTGACCAGACGCCGGCCGGCGGCGCCATCATCCCCGGCAAGTCCAGCGTTATCCTGTACGTCGGCGAGGAGAAGTCCACGGACAAGTGCGTGGTGCCGCATCTCATCGGCAAGACGCCCTCAGAGGCCAACACCACCGCCACGGCGGCAGGGCTGCTGATACGGTTCTCCGGCACCACGGGCAGCGAGTCCAGCTCCGTCCGGGTACTGAGCCAGTCCATCGACGAGGGTACGGAGGTGGAGGCCGGCACGGTCATCACCGTGCAGCTGGGCGACACGTCCGTGACGGACTGACGCCACACGTTTTGCGCCCAACAGAGCACACGGTTCCCTTTTGTCCGCGGACGAAATGTGGTAGAATAGGGTGTATACCATTACGCACAGACGCAAAGGAGAGTTGATGATGAAACTGCGTGAGCTGTTGAACGGGCTGGATATTCTGGAAACAAACGCCGAGCTGGATAGCGACATCCGGGAGGTACGGTACGACTCGCGGCTGGTGGAATCGGGCGATCTGTTCATCGCCGTCACCGGCGCGGAGACGGACGGACATAAATATATTCCCATGGCACGGGAGAAGGGCGCTGCCTGCGTGCTGTGCGAGCGCGCGCCGGAGGACGGCGCGCCCTTCGTCCGGGTGGCGGACAGCCGCCGGGCGCTGGCAGTGGTGGGCGGCAATCGCTTTGATCACCCCGCACGGGAGATGACCATGATCGGCATCACCGGTACCAGCGGCAAGACCACCAGCACCTACCTCATCAAGAGCATATTGGAGCAGAAGGCCGGGGCCAAGGTGGGCCTGATCGGCACGATACAGAATATGATCGGCGACCGGGTGCTGCACACCGAGCGCACCACGCCGGAGTCCTTCGAGCTGCAGAAGCTGCTGCGGGAGATGGCCGACGCGGGCTGCACCCATGTGGTGATGGAGGTGTCCTCCCACGCACTGATGCTGGACCGGGTGTACGGCATACCCTTCGCGGTGGGCATTTACACCAACCTGAGCCGGGACCATCTGGACTTCCACAAGACCATGGAGGCCTATTGCGACGCCAAGGCGCTGCTGATGCGGCAGTGCGACGTGGGCATCTACAACGCCGACGACCCCTGGGCGGAACGGCTGATGGCGCACGCCGCCTGCCCACGGCGGTTCTCCTACGCCGTGAACGGTCAGGCGGACCTGATGGCGAAGAACGTGGCGCTGGAGCCAGGCAGTGTGGATTTTGACGCGGAGGCGGACACGGAATGGTGCCACGTCCACGTGGGCATACCGGCGCTGTTCACCGTGTACAACACACTGGACGCCATGGCCTGCTGCTGGAACCTGGGCGTGCCGCTGGCGGAGTGTGCCGACGCACTGGCGAAGAACCACGGCGTGAAGGGCCGGATGGAGATCATCCCTACGCCGGGAACGGGCTACACCGTGCTGAACGACTATGCCCACAAGCCGGACGCGCTGGAAAAGGTGCTGCAATCCGCCAAGGCCTTCGCCAAGGGGCGGGTGGTGGCGCTGTTCGGCTGCGGCGGCGACCGGGATAAGACGAAGCGGCCCGTGATGGGCGAGATCGGCGCAAGGTTGGCAGACTTTGTCATCGTCACCAGCGACAACCCCCGGACGGAGAAGCCGGAGGCCATTATCGACGACATTCTGGTGGGACTGAAGGGCTATGACACACCCTATGCGGTGATCCCCGACCGGGTGGCCGCCATTCACTACGCCATGGACCACGCCCAGCCGGGCGACGTGATCGTACTGGCCGGCAAGGGCCACGAGGATTACCAGGAGATCGACCACAAGCACTATCCCATGGATGAACGGGTCATCGTGGCCGAGCACCTGAAGGAAACGCAGAAATAAAGAAAAGACCTCCGCGCGGCGCGGAGGGAAGGAGCAAGATAGTATGGGAATTATGGAGATCGTGCTGCCTGTCGCGGTATGCTTTATCGTCACCGCCATCGCAGGCAAGCTGCTGATACCGGCGCTGGTAAAGCTGAAGGCGGGACAGTCCATCAAGGAGATCGGGCCCTCCTGGCACATGACGAAGCAGGGCACCCCCACCATGGGCGGGCTGATGTTCATCATCGGCATCGGCCTCACCATCGTCGTGTTGGGCTGGCAGCGGATGATGGCCGGCAGCTTCGTACACCTGTATGTGTACCTGTTCGCGCTGGTATTCGGCGTTATCGGATATATCGACGACTATCAGAAGGTGAAGCACCACCAGAACACCGGCCTGACCGCGCCGCAGAAGTTTATTTTGCAGCTGGCGGCGGCGGTGGCGTTCCTGTGCCTGATGCGGTACGAGGGGATGCTGAGCCCCAACCTGTATATTCCCTTCTGGAACACCCACATCGTGCTGCCGTGGATCGTGTATCTGGTGTTCGCGGCCTTTGTGATCGTGGGCACCGTCAACGCCGTGAATATCACGGACGGTCTGGATGGACTGAGCAGCAGTGTGACCGTGCCGGTGGGTCTGTTCTTCCTGGTGATGGCGGTGATCTGGCCCGGCTTCGAGCAGCTGGGGCTGTTCTCCGGCGCACTGGTGGGCGGTCTGCTGGGGTTCCTGCTGTACAACCACTATCCGGCCAAGGTGTTCATGGGCGATACGGGGTCGCTGTTTCTGGGCGGTGCCGTGGCGGCGCTGGCCTTCGCCTATGATATGCCGCTGGTGCTGATCCTGGTGGGCATCGTGTATATCTGCGAGACACTGAGCGACATTATCCAGGTGGGCTATTTCAAACTGACCCACGGCAAGCGCATCTTCAAGATGGCGCCGCTGCACCATCACTTCGAGATGTGCGGCTGGAAGGAGACCAAGGTGGTGGCGGTGTTCACCGCCGTCAGTGTGATCGGCTGCGTCATCGCCTATCTGGCCGTGTGCCAGCGCTTCAGCTTCTAAGGCTTCGCACTATTTTCACAGGAAAGGAGGGAGACTATGACACGGGAGGAACAGCGCGCCCGGAAGGCCCAGCAGGAACGGATGCGGCAGGTGGAGCGCCGGCATAAGGAAGCCGCCCGCGGGCAGATGGATCTCCCCTTCCTGATCCTGACGCTGCTGCTGACGGTCATCGGCCTGATCATGCTGTTTTCCGCCAGCTTTCCCCGGGCCTATTACGACACCGGGGACGGCACCTACTACTTCAAGCGGCAGGCCGCCTTCGCGGCGCTGGGTCTTGTGGCCATGTTCATCGTCAGCAAGATCAACTATCAGCGCTGGCGCGGCGCGGGACGGCTGCTGGTGGGGCTGGCGCTGTTCCTGCTGATACTGGTCATTATCCCCCACAACCCGCTGGCCATCACCTCCAACAACGCCACCCGGTGGCTGGGCATTAAGGGCGTGTTCCAGTTCCAGCCGTCTGAGATCGCCAAGTTAGCGGTCATCGTCTACTTCTCCGACACCATCTCCAAAAAGCGGGAGAAGATGCTGACCTGGCGGCAGGGCATCCTGCCCTATGTGGCGCTGCTGGCGGTCATCGGCGTACTGATGATGCTGGAGCCGCACCTGTCGGGCACCGTCCTGATCTTCGCCACCGGCGCGGTGCTGATGATCGTGGGCGGCATACAGGGCTGGCTGGTGGCGGTGGGCGTCGGCGGCGTCAGCGCACTGGCCTTCCTGTTCGTGAAGCTGGCGGAGGCGGGCGTCATCCGATACGGCGCGGCCCGTATCGAGATGTGGCATAACCCTTGGGAGGACTACTATGGCGACGGCTACCAGCTGGCGCAGAGCCTGATCACCATCGGCTCCGGCGGCCTGCTGGGCGTGGGCTTCGGCCGCAGCCGCCAGAAGTTCCTGTACCTGCCGGAGCAGTACAACGACTTCATTTTCTCCGTGGTGTGCGAGGAGCTGGGGCTTATCGGCGCCTGCGTCATCATGCTGATCTTCGCCCTGCTGATCCTGCGGGGCTTCTGGATCGCCCTCCACGCCCGCGACCGGTTCGGCGCGCTGCTGGTGGTGGGCGTGATGACCCATCTGGCCTTGCAGACATTTCTGAACATCGCCGTGGTGTCCGGCTTTGTGCCCACCACGGGCATCTCCCTCCCCTTCTTCAGCTACGGCGGCACGGCGCTGTGTTTGCAGCTGGTGGAGATGGGCATCGTGCTGAGCGTATCGCGACAGATACCGGCGGCACGGGCGGGATAAAAGCACAGGATTTGACAACATTCCGTATTTTATTGCAGGAAAACTACTATTCGTATCAAAATATAGAGGTCGGACCGCCGCGGCGGTTCCAGGGAGCAGCAGAATGAGAGTGATATTTACCTGCGGCGGCACCGCGGGGCACGTGAACCCGGCCCTTGCGCTGGCGGGGTATATGAAGGAGAAGGCCCCGGAGACGGCCGTGCTGTTCGTGGGCACGCCCACGGGCATGGAGCGCGAGCTGGTGGCCAAGGCGGGGTACGACTACGCCGCGGTGGAGGTCAGCAGCTTTCAGCGGAAGCTGAATGCGGCGGGCATACGCCACAACCTGCACACGGTGCGGGTGCTGGCGTCCTCCGGACGGCAGGCGCGGGCCATCCTGCGGGATTTCAGGCCCGACCTGGTGGTGGGCACCGGCGGCTACGCCAGCTATCCCATGGTGAAGGCGGCGGCCAGGGCGGGCATTCCCACGGCGGTGCACGAGAGCAACATGGTGCCGGGGCTGACCACGAAGATGCTGGAAAGCTACGCCGACGTCATCATGGTGGGCTTTGAGGACTGCCGCCAGCACTACAAGCACCCGGAGCGCATCGCTGTCACCGGGACGCCGGTGCGGGGGGATTTCTTCCGGCTGAGCCGGGAGGAGGCCCGGAAAAAGCTATGCTTTGACGACGAGGCACCCCTTGTGGTATCCTTTTGGGGAAGCCTGGGCGCCAGCCACATGAACGAGTGCATGGTGGACTTCTTCCGCCGGGAGGACGCAGAGGGCTATCCCTTCCGCCACATCCACGCGGTGGGCAAGGGCGGCTGGGAGGCCATGGAGCAGAAGCTGCGGGAGCTGGGACTGCCCAAGTCCGACCGGCTGGACGTGCGGCAGTATATCTATGACATGGATGTGGTGATGGCGGCGGCGGACGTGGTGCTGTGCCGCGCCGGGGCCTCCACCATCAGTGAGCTGACGGCGCTGGGCAAGCCCACGGTGATGGTGCCGTCACCCTATGTGACCAACAACCATCAGGAGAAGAACGCGCGGCTGCTGGAAAAGCACGGCGGCGCGGTGGTCATCACCGAGCCGGAGAGCACCGGAGACGGGCTGTACAAGGCCGTGGAGGCCATTCTCTCCGATAATGAAAAGCGCACCTCCATGGCCCGGGCCATGAAGGAGCTGGGTATCCCCGACGCCACGGCGCGCATCTATGACACGGTCATGGCGCTGGTGCGGAAGTAAGGGAGTCACCCCTCTCCCCTGTCCGTTCATACAATGGCATAGCTGTTGGATGGACGGGAAAGGGAGGGCACATGAGGTATATCACCATAGAGGGCGGCACGCCGCTGCGGGGCGAGGTGGCGGTGCAGGGCGCGAAAAACAGCGTACTGCCCATTCTGGCCGCCACGCTGCTCAGCGGGGATGTGTGCCGCATTGAGGGCTGTCCGCACCTGAGCGATGTGGACTCGGCGGCGGATATCCTGCGGTACTTAGGCTGCGCCGTGCAGTGGGACGGAGACGACCTGCTGGTGGACAGCACCACGCTGACGCGGTGCGACATACCCCAGACACTGATGCGGCGGATGCGGTCGTCCGTGATCTTTCTGGGGGCGATACTGGCGCGGTGCGGCTGGGCGGAGTTGAGCTATCCCGGCGGGTGCGAGCTGGGGCCGCGGCCCATCGACCTGCACCTGGCGGCCCTGCGGGCGCTGGGGGCGGATATCGACGACGCAGGCGGGACCCTGCGGTGCCGGGCACGGAGGCTGACCGGCTGCCAGATCGTGCTGGCCACGCCCAGCGTGGGCGCCACGGAGAACACCATGCTGGCCGCCTGCGGCGCGGAGGGCGAGACGGTGATCTGCAATGCGGCACGGGAACCGGAGATCGCGGACTTACAGGCCTTTTTGTGCGCCATGGGCGCGGAGGTGCGGGGCGCGGGCGGCTCGGTCATCACGGTGTCGCCGAGACGCAAGCTGCACGGGTGCGTGCACCGGGTGATACCGGACCGGATCGTAGCGGCCACCTATCTGTGCGCGGCGGCAGCCGCCGGCGGAGAGGTCACGCTGCGGAACACGGAGCACCGGCACCTGGCTGCGGTGACCACGGTACTGGATCAGGCGGGCTGCGGCGTCCGCTGCGGCGAGGGGTACATACAGTTGGTGCGGACAGGGGCGCTGCGGGCCGTACCGCCGGTGCGGACGGCGCCGTATCCGGGGTTCCCCACCGACTGCCAGGCCATACTGATGGCGGCGCTGCTGCGGGCACAGGGCACCACGGTGTTTGTGGAGAATATCTTTCAGAGCCGGTACCGGCACGTGCCGGAGCTGGCACGCATGGGCGCGGACATCCGGACCGAGGGGCGGGTGGCAGTGGTGTGCGGCACGGAACGGCTGCACGGCACGGAGGTCGTGGCCACCGACCTGCGGGGTGGGGCAGCGCTGGCGGTAGCCGGGCTGGCCGCCGAGGGCATGACCACGGTGCAGGGCATCGGCCACATCCAGCGGGGCTACGCGGACCTGGCCGGGGACCTGCGGGCGCTGGGCGCCCGGATCACAGAGCAATAGACGAGACAGCAGAAACAGCGGAGGAGCACGGACGATGGCAAGGCGCAGACGGTACAACCATAAGCGGCGGAGAGGAAGCCTGAGCTTCCTCTACAAGCTGCTGGCTTTTGTGCTGATCTGCACCGCCATCTCTCTGGCTCTAACGCTGTTTTTCCGTATACGCAGCATCGAGGTCAGCGGCAACGACCGCTATACCCGGCAGGAGATCATCGACGCAGCGGGGGTCAATGAGGGGGACAATATGTTCCTGATGAACAAGTACAGCGCGGCGGAGCGCATACGCAGGGCGCTGCCGTATATCGAGACGGTGCAGTTCCGGCGGTCGCTGCCGGACGGGCTTTCCATCATCGTGACGGAGTGCGCGGACCCGGCGGCCATTGTGCAGGACGGGAAAGCGTACCTGCTGTGCGACACGGGGAACATCGTGGACGAGGTAACGCCCGCTGCCGCGAAGCAGCGGACGCAGGTAAAGGGCCTGACGCTGACAGACCCGGCGGTGGGTCAGCCGGCAAAGGCGGCGGAGGGACAGGAGCTGGCGCTGGAGCAGCTGCTGACGCTCATGCAGGCGCTGGACCAGCGCGGCATGACGGCGGACGTATCGCTGCTGGATATGAGCGACCCGGCACAGCTGACGCTGCGGTATCTGGAACGGTTCGACGTGCAGCTGCCCCGGGAGGCCGACTACGGCTACAAGCTGGACTATCTGATGGCCGTGGTGGAGAAGCTGGAGGTCAACGAAAAGGGCGTTATCAATATGATGCAGGAGGGGAAGGCACGGTTCATTCCGGAGTGATGCCGCGCGTACCGCACCGCATCGGGGACGCTGCGTAGGTGCTTCATGCTCCCGGCACAAAACTTTTTCGGTAAATTAAGTGCTTACACTTGACGCTTGCGCCAATTCGTAATACAATACAAGATATAGCATTTACCAGGAGATAATCCGTCATTTTCATACAAATTATGGCAGGAGGAGCAGACATGGCTTTTGGATTGGAAACCGGCCCGGAGAACGTTGTCAGCATCAAGGTCGTGGGCGTAGGCGGCGGCGGAAACAACGTGGTCAACCGCATGGTACGCGGCGGCGCGCAGGGCGTGGATTTTGTGGCCGTGAATACGGACAAGCAGGCGCTGAATGCCTCCAGCGCTACCTATAAAATTCAGATCGGCGAGAAGCTGACCGGCGGTAAGGGTGCGGGTTCCAACCCGGATGTGGGCCGCAAGGCCGCGGAGGAGAGCCGCAACCAGATGGCCAAGGCGCTGGAAAACACCGACATGGTGTTCATCACCGCCGGCATGGGCGGCGGCACCGGCACCGGCGCGGCACCCGTGGTGGCTGAGATCGCCCGGGAGGCAGGCATTCTGACCGTGGGCGTGGTGACCAAGCCCTTCGGCTTTGAGGGACGCCGCCGCATGACCCAGGCGGAACAGGGCATTGAGGAGCTGCGGAGCAAGGTGGACTCGCTGGTCATCATTCCCAACGAGCGTCTGAAATACGCCACCGACCAGAAGATCACCTTTGCCAACGCCTTTGAGATCGCGGACGACGTGCTGCGCCAGGCGGTGCAGTCCATCTCTGACCTGATCCGCGACACCGGGTTCATCAACCTGGACTTCGCGGACGTGACCGCCATTATGAAGGACGCAGGTCTGGCCCACATGGGCGTGGGCCGCGCGGCCGGCAAGGGCAAGGCCGAGGAGGCCGCCAAGATGGCCATTTCCTCCCCCCTGCTGGAGACCTCTATCAACGGTGCACGGGGCGTGCTGATCAACGTCACCGGCTCCATGGACATCGGTCTGGAGGAGGTGGAGCAGGCCGCCACGCTGGTGCAGCAGGCGGTGCATCCCGACGCGCTGACTATCTTCGGCGCCGCCTTCGACGAGACGCTGGACGATGAGATCCGCGTGACCGTCATCGCCACGGGCTTTGACGAGGCGCAGCAGGCCGCCAATGCCGCTGCTGTGACCCAGCCCGCACAGACGGAGAACAGCGGCGCGCCCCAGCCCCTGGACGAGGTGAAGGGCGAGCAGGGTCAGGACGAGATGGACAAGTCCTTCGACGAGATCCTGCGTATCTTCAACAAGGACAAGTTCTGAGAAAACGACAAAAAGAGGCTCTCCGGCTGCGCCGGAGAGCCTCTTTTCATGCGCGGGGGTGGTATTTGGCGGCGGGTTGTGGTAGGATGAGGACATCAAAGGCGCGGGGACGTTTACCGCGCGGAGGCTTGACAGGAGGTGCAGTCGCATGGAGTACAGAAGATTCGGGAACAGCATCGTCGCCAGAATGGATAAGGGCGAGGAGATACTTGCGCAGATACAGGAGATCGCGCAGCAGGAGCACATCAGGCTGGCCAGCGTCACGGCGCTGGGGGCAACCAACGACTTTACCGTGGGCGTGTATAAGGTGGACGAGAAGAAATACTACGCCAACAAGTTTCAGGGAAATTTTGAGATCGTTTCCCTGACGGGGACCATCAATACGATGGACGGCGAGTTCTATACGCACATCCACATGAGCGCGGGAAACCACCGGGGCGAGGTGTTCGGCGGGCATCTGAACCGGGCCGTGGTGAGTGCCACCTGCGAGATGGTGATACAGGTGATGGACGGCGAGGTGGACAGGGCCTATGACCCGGAAACGGGATTGAATGTGTTCAGATTCTGAGGAAATGGCTTACGCCGCGGCGGGCGCTGCTGATAGGCAAAACCACAGTAAGTGCTGAAAACAGAATGTATACAGGGAGACGCAGCATCATGAGAAGTGATGAAATGTTTGTCAGGGCATGCAGCGAGGATGTGCCCTCCATTATCGGCCTGCGGCACAGGATCTGGAGCACCACATACAGGGGGATCTATCCCGACTGCATGATCGACGACTTTGCGTGGGACTGGCACAGCGAAAAGGAGTTGGCGCGGGTCAATGATTCGGCGTATTCCGTGTATCTGATCCGGAAAGGACAGCAGGATATCGGCTATCTGACGATACATCAGGCCGACGGGGTCACTTTGCAGTCGCTTTACATCGTTTCCGAATACCAGCGGAACGGAATCGGTCGTGGAGCATTTGACCTTGTCAGGGCGTACTGTCGGGAACACGGTGCGCAGTCTTTCATCTGCCACTGTGTTCCGGAGAATCATAATGCCCGAATGTTCTACGAAAGAATGGGCGGCACGGTGATCGGAGAGGACTTGACAAACGAGGAGTCGTGGCAGAACTCGGTCACTTACCGATTCACGCTGGCATAAGCGATCTGCGGGGCTGACGGCCTTGGGCGGTTCGCGGCAAAAGATATCCCCCGGCTTCGCCGGGGGATATCTTTTACTCTACAAGGCCGTATTTCGTTTTGATGCGATCCAGCTTTTCCAGCATGGGCTCCGCCAGCACCCACAGGAAGAACACCGTGGCGGCGGCGTGGACGCAGTCCACCGGGAAGCCGGTGAGGTAGTAGCTCACCAGCACCTGCCAGCTCAAGTCCTGACTGTACAGCAGGGCGGAAACGGGGTTCATCAGGCCGCCGTAAACGACGATGGACGCAATGGCACCGAACAGGCACAGCGCTCCCCGGCTGCGGCGAAGCCACCCCTTGCGGAACAGGACGCCGGCCAGAAAGCCGATGATACCGGCGGCGAACATCTGGAAGGGCGTCCACGGCCCCTGCGAGAACAGGAAGTTGCTGGCCAGCATGGTCATAGCACCCACCAGAAAGCCCGTCTCGCCGCCGAAGGCCACGCCGGCGATGATGGTCAGCGCCAGCACCGGCTTGAACTGGGGCAGCATGAAGAAGGCGGCGCGGCCCGCCACGCCCAGCGCACACAGCACGGCGATGACGGTCAGCTCCCTGGCCTGGGGCTTCCGCCCCTCGAACACCATGAAGAACGGCAGCATGCAGGCCAGCAGCACCAGCAGGGCCATAAGGTAATAGTTTTTCACGTCGAAGTAATAGCTGCCCACAAACAGAATGGCCGGGATGCCCACCAAAATCAGGGCGGCAGCGGCCTTGGTGCGTTTGGACAGCCGCCGCTTCTGCACCGGGGTCTGCACCTGTACGGGCGGGGGCGAGCGCCGCCCGATGGCGGCGGCGGTGACGAACAGGGCGGCGATGAACAGGGCGTACTCCCACAGCGCCGACCAGCCGGCGGCGGACACGCTGCCGCCGCCCACCAGCGCCGTCAGGTCGGTGTTTTTCGCGGCGTGCCAGAAGATCACCAGCGCCAGAAGGCCGGACACGGCGGCGGTGAGCTTCCGCCACCACGGCAGCCGGGGCGGCTGCCATGCGGCGGACTCCTCCGCCACCAGAGGCAGCGGCGCGTAGGCCATCGGCGGCACCGGCTCCGGCGGCACGTCGCCGCCGATGAGGGACATGACATCCTCCGCCGTGACGGCTTCGGCGCACAGCTCCCGGGCCAT
>OLXL01000590.1_pt1 | contig 16354 bp, 14 predicted proteins | sample 1673891 | NCBI WGS metagenome assembly OLXL01 (sample SAMEA103958131, study PRJEB25191) | human gut metagenome | reverse complement strand
CTGACAGGCAATGCACCATTGGCGCAAATATAAAAAAAGCAAGCCACGGCAAATTCAAGATAGATTGCATAAGTGCGCTCACTATACCCGTGAGGGCGAGGAACGCTCTCCGTGAGATTTTGGGGTCAATTATTTTCGAGATATTCATGTAAATATTATGACCCGAAAGTCGCACATAATTCATAAAACTATAAAGGGAGGCAGTAAATTGGAGATCTTTATTCCGCAGTTTGTCAGGACGGCTCTTGACAGGCTGAATGAGTGCGGCTACGAGGGATATATAGTCGGTGGCTGTGTAAGAGATAGTTTGCTTGGCAAAAAGCCTCATGATTACGATGTCTGCACAAACTGCACCCCTGACAAAATGCTTGAAGTTTTCGCAAATTTCCGCACTATTGAAACCGGGCTGAAGCATGGCACGCTCACTGTTTTGATAGAGGGCGAGCCGGTGGAGATAACCTGTTATCGCAGTGACGGAGAGTATATAGGGCATAGAAAGCCTGCTCAGGTGACATTTGAAAGCTCGCTGGAGGAGGACTTAAAACGTCGTGACTTTACCGTGAACGCTATGGCATACTCACCAAAAGACGGGCTTATTGACCTTTACGGTGGACAAGGCGACCTTGAAAAGGGCATTATAAAATGCGTTGGCGAGCCTGAAAAGCGTTTTGACGAGGACGCTTTGAGGATATTAAGAGGGCTGAGATTTTCTTCATGCCTTGGGTTTGAGATCGAGGAAAAGACCTCAAAGGCTATACTTGAACAACGTGAGCTTTTAAAAAGCATTTCCGCCGAACGCATTGCGTCGGAGCTTAAAAAGCTTCTCTGTGGAAAGGGTGTAAGGAAGATATTGCTTGACTATCGTGAGGTCATAGCGGTGTTCATACCTGAACTTCGGGAAAGCTTTGATTTCAGGCAGAACAATCCCCACCATTTTCTTGATGTTTACGGTCACATTTGTTTGAGCGTTGAGAACGTCAGACCACAGTGGCAGATGAGGCTTACTATGCTTCTTCACGATATCGGCAAGCCGAGAATGCACACTGTTGACGAGAACGGCATTTCGCACTTTAAAAAGCACCAGTTCCAGGGTGCTTACATGGCGGAGAAGATATTAAAAAGGCTCAGGATAGACAATGCGTCGGCGAAATATATTTATGAGCTTATATGGGAGCATGACAACAGGATACCTGCCACGAAAAAGTCGGTGCGGAGATTTATGGCTCAGCATGACTTTGACTTTGTTATGGATTATCTGGAGGTGCGCAGAGCTGACACATATGCCCAGTCGGACTACAAACGGCAGGAAAAGCTTGCAGAACTTGACCATATCGCAGAGCTTGCAATAGAGATAAAAGAGGACAACGAGTGTATCCACATTTGCGACCTTGACATAAACGGCAAGGATCTTATACAAATGGGCTTTGGTGGAAAGGATATCGGCATTGGGCTGGAGCTTGCATTGAATGGTGTTATAGACGAAAAAGTGGAAAACAAAAAAGAGGAGCTGAAAGGCTACATTGAAAGCAACTTCAAAAGGCAGGATAAAGATAATACTTAAAGGGTCGGCACTTGTGCTGTGGTGCGTGGTGATATTCATGTTCTCGGCAAACAATGCTGACGAGTCCAACAAGCAATCAAATGCGGTGTTTAACACAGTGATAGAATTTGTCAACCCTGTATATGACAGCCTTGACACTACAGCGCAGGCGGAATACAAGGACACCGCCACGTTCATCATAAGAAAGCTTGCGCATTTCAGCGAATACGCCTTGCTTGGAATACTGGCGTTTATAAATCTTGCTATGGTGAAAAAGCTTGGATACAGAGGGCTTTTTGCGGCAGTTTTTTCTTGCATCTACGCTTCAAGCGATGAGATACATCAGCTTTTCGTGCCAGGGCGTGCAGGGCAGGTGCGTGATGTTCTTATCGACACAAGCGGTGCAGTGGCAGGAATTTTACTTGCCATATTAATACGAAAAATATGGCTCAAAAGCCGTGAGAAAAAATCGTGATAACAAAAAATATCCGTGGGGGCATTTCGCTCTCACGGATATTTTATTCTAGCAAAACCTATTGCAAATCATATCGTGACCCATTGGTATCGCCTCATTCAAAGCTTTGGCTTTACTTAAATCACTTTATCTCAAGCCTTTTGGTTTCAGGCTTTACCTCCTGCATCTTTGGCAGGTCAAGGGTCAGGATACCATTCTTGTACTCTGCGGCGATATTGTTGGTATCAATGCCTGTAAGGTCAAAGCTTCTCTGATAAGAACCGTATGTCCTCTCACGGCGGATATACTTGTCTTTCTTATCCTCTGTCTCTGCCTTATGCTCAGCGGTAAGAACAAGATCATTGCCTGAGATGTCAAGCTTGATATCGTCCTTATCAAAGCCCGGAAGCTCTGCTTCCATTACATATTTGTCGCCCTCGTCCTTGATATCGGTCTTGAAGCTCTGGAGTGCATTTTCTCCAAAGAAATCATTCTCAAAATCATGGAATGCGTTAAACAGGTCGTAACTCTTTCTTTCAAATGGTGTAAGTCCAAACATATAAATTCCTCCTTGATGTGTTATATCTTAATTTATCTTGTAAGCTTTATCATTTATTCTGCTCTTCCATTGGTATCATTTCCTTTCTTCATTGTCTTTATGATACCCCTGCTATATGTTCATTGTGTGAAGATATTGTGAACATTAGCTGAATTTTAGCGCTCTCATTATGCGAGTGCTAGCATGTCAGTTTTATGAGTGCTAAAGCAATGTCATGACATGATATGATAATCAGCGGGCGAACGCTGTTCGCCCCTACTGCGTCAACGCCTATCACTGCTTATCGAAGCGGTCTTTAAGAAGCTTCAAGGCTTTCTTTTCTATCCTTGAAACATAGGAACGTGAGATACCAAGGCGTTTTGCGACTTCTCTCTGCGGCAGCTGCGGCTGACCGAAAAGTCCATAGCGCAGAGTGACTATCTGTCTTTCACGCTCATCAAGAGAGCTTTCAATATAGCGGTAGAGCTGTTCACTGCGAATGGAAAGCTCTATTTTGTCGGCAACGTCCTCTCCGTCTGCGATTATGTCGATAAGGCAAAGCTGATTGCCGTCCTTATCGGAGTCAACAGGCTCGTCAAAGTGGATATCGTTGGCAGACTTTTTTTGGGAGCGGAAGTGCATTAGTATCTCGTTCTCCACGCACCTGCTCCCATAGGTGGCGAAGCGACAGCCTTTCTTGTGGTCAAATGTTGACACAGCTTTTATTAGACCGATAGTGCCGATAGAGATAAGATCCTCCTGATCTGTGGAATTTGAATAATACTTTTTTATAATGTGTGCCACAAGACGGAGATTGTGTTCGATAAGCTTATCCTTTGCCGCCTTGTCACCCTGCGCCATTCTCTCAAAACACTCACGCTCCTCTTTCGCAGACAACGGTTTTGGAAATACGCTGCGGCTGTCAAAATGCAGTGCGAAAAATAGAAAATTCCCCGTAAGCAGTTCAAACAGTGCTGAAAACATATTTGTCCCTCCTTATATAAAGTATCGCTCATACGCTTTTTAATCATATGATTTTTAGGGATTGTACTATTCTGATTTTGACATAAGGTCGCAAAATGTTTCTGATTTGTTAAATTTGCTGAAATATTGATTGTCTTGTTTGCTAAAATCACGAATATTGTTAACGTTTTGTAAACAGACGGCATTTTACTTTTATCGTTAAACAAAGGGTGATATAATTATATTAGATAGGTATGTTTTTGGGGGGTGAGCGCTCATGATAAGCATAAAAGGACGATCGGTATTCGGAAGCATTGCAAGAGGAAAGCTGACCTTTTATCATCGTGACGAATTTATCATCAACAAGATAAAAGTGTCCGATCCTGAACTTGAATACAAGAAATATGTCAAGGCTAAAAACGCTGCTCTTGTGGAGCTTGGGGAGCTTTATGACCGTGCAAGGTTAAGCGTTGGGGAAGGCGACGCTCAAATATTTGTGATACACCAAATGCTTATCACCGACGAGCAATACGACAGCAGTATTCGCACAAAGATACTTGACGAGCATTTCAATGCCGATTATGCGGTCGCAAGCACTTCAAGAAGCTTTGCGGAGATGCTTGCACAAATGGACAGCGAATATATGCAAAGCAGAGCGGCTGACGTCAAGGACGTTTCAAACAGACTTTTAAGACACATTTTAAACTGTGCCGACAAGCTTCCCATACTTAAAGAGAATGCCATTATCTGCACCGGTGACCTTATGCCCTCAGAAACCCTGCTCATGGACAAGACGAAGATAAAGGGCTTCTGCACAAGGTCCGGTTCTGTGAACTCTCATACTGCGATACTTGCGAAAAATCTTGGCATACCTGCCATTGTGAACGTTGGAGCGGAGCTTTCTGACGAATACGAGGGCAAGGAAGCCGTTCTTGACGGCTACAGCGGAACGCTTTACATAGAGCCTGATGAGCATACTCTCAGACAGCTTGAATACAAGGAAGCCGTTGAGGGCAGGAAAAAGGAACTTCTCACAAGGCTCAAAGGAAGAAAGAACATCACTCGTGACGGACATGAGATAAAGATATATGCAAATATACTCAACTCTGAGGAGCTTGAATCGGCGGTAAAAAACGACGCAGGTGGGATAGGTCTTTTCAGAACGGAGTTTATGTGCTTTGACAGACCTGCTTTTCCTGACGAGGATTTTCAGTTTTACACCTACCGCAAGGCATTGGAGGCAATGGAGGGTAAAGAGGTCATAATAGGCACTTATGATATAGGTGCAGACAAGATACCTGATTGTGCAGACATGAGTGCTGAGAGAAATCCCTCTATGGGCTGTAGAGGCATACGATTTTGTCTTGAAAGAGAAAGCATATTCAAAACACAGCTAAGGGCGTTATACAGAGCGTCTGTTTATGGACAGCTTTCAATACTTCTGCCTATGGTCATAGACGTGAGCGAGATACTGAGGGTTAAAGAACTTATCGTGCAGGTCAAGGCAGAGCTTATAAAAGAGGGCAGGAAATTTGCCGACAATGTTAAGCTCGGGGCAATGATAGAGACCCCTGCGGCGGTGATGACAAGCGATATCATAGCCAAAGAGGTGGACTTTTTCAACATTGGCACCAACGACCTTGAACAGTTCACCTTTGCACTTGACAGGCAGAACCCATGTTATGACAGGGTATCACCGAAAAATCACAGGGCACTGCTGAGAATGATAAAAATGGTGTGCGACAACGCCCATGCAAACGGCATAAAAGCAGGCATCTGCGGTGAGATAGCAGGCGACCCAACGCTCACAGAGATATTTCTGGAGCTTGATGTGGATATGCTGTCGGTAGTTCCGTCAAGGGTACTGCCACTGAGAAAGGCGGTAAGGAGCATAAGTCTTAAAGACCCGAAAAAGGCAGAGAATGACCTGAAGCTGTTTTTATAAAAAGGATAATTTTCCTCATTTCATATAGGCGGTGGAATACGTTATCGTGCGTGTTCCACCGCCTTTTTGCTTTGCTTGCAAATACGCTAATAAGGAGAGCGAACTGTTCACCACTACAGATATTTAAACAAAGAATGTATTTTATCTTATGGTCTGTATGGTTGTCTTATGAAAATCTTAAGCGTTTCTTAAAGCGGTTGACAATTGGAACGGGCTATGATAAACTTATATACGCCACTAAAAAATACGTCTGAAAAAGATAAAACACAAGGAGGAGAAACTTTGAAACTAAGAAACATAAACAGAGGTCTGGTTCTTGGCGGTGTGCTTGCGCTGGGCGTTGTATGCTACACAGCGTATGATAACAACCAGTTCAAGACTTCCAAGCCTGAGATAGAACAGACCATGAGGGATTATATCGCAGACTTGACAAGTGCAAACGTTGGAAGCAGTGATAAGTTAAAAAGTCAACTTACAGATTTTGTGGATAAGCATTATGCTGACTACACCACTTCTGACAATGAGTACGCTTCGTCAAAGTCAGGACTTCTGGACGAAATAAACCAAGCTGAAGTTGCAACGCAAGGAGGAGATATCACCTCGGCTGAGTATGACATAAAAAAGATGTCAATAAACAAGAGTGGAGCTGACGGAGCAAAGGTCATTATGATATATAATGTGTGCTATGACGTGTCAAAGGGCGACCCGACTTTTCTCACAACCAACGGCATAAACACCATGACAAGCGGTAACTACACAAATTCCGACAACTATGAGCCTAGCAAATCTTCATACAAGGCGATTTTCAGTTATGAATATGCTGAATTTTATCTTTTGCGTACCTCTGACGGCTGGAAGATAGCAACGTCCAGCAACTATGGATATGGCGAGGATTACAACTTTGATGATAACAACAGTGACAGCGTGGCTGATGAAAGCAAGGCTGAGTCTAAGATAGTTCCGGACAGCAGTGCAGAAAAATCCGACAGCGAGGGGGCAGACAGCGTTGAGTGATACTATTCTAAAGATAAAGGGGCTTAACAAGACCCTTGGCAAAAAGCAGATACTTCACAGTATCGACATGGAATGTTACGGCGGCGAGGTCTACGGCTTTCTCGGTCCTAACGGTGCAGGAAAGACCACAACTATAAAGATAGCAGTGGGACTTTTACAGCTTGACGAGGGGGAGATATCCATTGACGGAAAGGATATCAGAAAAGACTTTGAGGGCGCAATGGCGAACGTTGGAGGCATTGTTGAAAACCCTGAGATGTATAAATATCTCTCGGGACTTGAAAACCTACGTCAGTATGCAAGAATGAGAGAGGGAGTAACTGAGGAGCGTATCAAAGAGGTGGTGGAGCTTGTAAGGCTTTCAAACCGCATTAATGACAAGGTGTCGAAATACTCTCTGGGTATGCGTCAGCGTCTTGGCGTTGCGCAGGCTATCCTTCACAGACCAAAGCTTCTTATCCTTGACGAGCCTACAAACGGTCTTGACCCGCAGGGCATAAAGGAGCTTCGTGACATACTTAAAGAGCTTGCTCACAAGGAAGGTACTTGCGTTGTGGTATCGTCACATCTCATGAGCGAAATGGAAATGATGTGCGACAGAGTGGGCATTATCGCAAACGGAAAAATGATAGGCTCATACACAATGGAGGAGCTTATCTCACAGTCTGACAGCTCAATTGCTGAATATGTACTTGAAGTTGACGACCCACAAAAGGCTATGGGTCTTATAAAGCTCGCAGACGAGGGCAAGCGTATCGACAAGGAAACAGGTGCAGTTGTCCTTTCTATCCCTGCGGAAATAGAGAAGAAAAAGATAGCCTCGGTGAATAAGACGCTTATCGAGGGCGGAGTTTCACTTTACACTGTTCACCGCAGAGAGAACAAGAAGCTTGAGGACGTATTCATCGAGCTTACAGGAGGAAAGGAAGGGGGCGTACAGATTGGCTAGATTTTTCAGACTTGTGAAAAACGAGTACATAAAGGTTTTCAAAAAGCTATCAACAAAAATAATGATCGTGCTTATAATAATATGTGCGCTTGGACTTTCAGGCATTGCACTTTTTGCAAAGCACAATATGGAGAGCAATAACTATTCAAGCTATGACGCAACTGGTGATTATCAGGAAACCATAGATTGGCTCAAAAACACAAACGGCGACCCTAACGAGATCGCAATGTGGCAGTATCTTATGGACAACGATATCGACAGCGATGATTGGAGATATGACGTACTGTCAGTCATGTTTGCAGACGGCACTGGTGATATGTCAGGGATAAAGAAATATCTTGACGACAACGATTGGCGTGGCTTCTGTCAATACAGGCTGGATAATGACATACTCACAGAGGGCGAAAAGTGGGAATATCAATACAGACTTGACAAGGATATTTCCTTTGACAAGTCAAACGAGAAGAAAAACGATCTTATCATGACAGTTGCAAACGCAAAAAACACCATTGCGACCATGGGCGACGCAAAGTCTGACGGACAGAACAGCAGAGCAAAGCTGGAGGATAATATAAAACTTGCACTCTATCAGCTTGACAATGATAAGCTCGACAACACAGCAAACCAAATGACGCTGTTTGAAACAGACGAGCCTGAGCAGATAACATTCTGGACAGTGTTCCTCACAAGCACTTCCCTTGTAACAGTAGTTGCACTGCTCGCTATCGTTATCGCAGGCGGCATTGTATCCTCTGAATTTTCACAGGGAACTGTCAAGTTCCTGCTTATAAACCCTGTTAAACGCTGGAAGATACTGATGTCAAAATACTTCACTGTCATCACAGTGGGTTACATAATGCTTTGCATACTTTTCGTTGTGATGATACCTATTACGGGGCTTATGCTCGGCTTTGACGGCTTCTCAACGCCTTATATCTATGTAAGCGGCGGCGAGGTAAAGGAAATGCCTACACTGCTTTATGCGGCAGAGCAATATCTGATGAAAAGCGTTGAAATGGTGGTAATGTCAACACTGGCGTTTGCTATCTCGTCACTTGTAAGAAGCACAGCCCTTGCTATCGGCGTCAGCGTATTCACAATGTGCATAGGCTCAACGGTCACACAGCTTTTGGGTCAGCTTGGGCAGGATTGGGCAAGATTCCTTGTGTTCGCAAACACAGACCTTGCTTCTATCTCAAAGGGCTACTCAATATTTGCTCAGCACAGCCTGACATTTGCCGTAGGCGTTCTTATAGCACACATGGTGGTGTTCCTACTCACCGCATGGGACGGCTTTACAAAGCGTTCTGTATAAAACAGAATAAAAACATCAAACGGGCGGAGAAATTTCGCTCGTTTTTTGTTGCTGAAAAGGGTAAACAAATGAACAGATTATCATATAAACATAAGATTGACAAGGGTGAATAAATATTGTATAATAGTCGAGTTGATACAGAGATCGTTTTAATGGATATTTTACAGGAGATAGATATATGTTTGAAACTTTAGTTGACGTTTTTCTTGACGCATTAATAGACAGCCTTAAGATCCTGCCTTTTCTGTTCGGTGTTTATCTGCTTATAGAGTATATAGAGCATCGTTCTGCCGACAAGCTTGGAAAGGCTCTTAGAAAAATGGGACCTTTTGGTGCGATAGGAGGAAGCATACTTGGAGCAGTGCCGCAGTGCGGATTTTCCGTTGTGGCTTCCAACCTTTACTCAGGCAGGCTCATCACAATGGGAACTCTCATTTCGGTATACCTTGCCACAAGCGACGAGGCAATACCAATGATGATAGCAAACCCTGCATTTGCCGGCAAGCTTTGGCAGCTTATTCTTATAAAAGTAGCTGTGGCTATAATAGCAGGTGTGCTTGTTGACCTTATCTTAAAGCTTATGGGCAAAAAGCAGGACGAAGAGCCTTTCAAGGAGATATGCGAGGACTGCGACTGCGAACACCACAGTATTTTGCACTCGGCACTTCACCACACTGTAAGCATAATACTTTTTATATTTGCGGTAAACCTTATTCTCGGTGCGGTAATGGAGTTTGCAGGAGAGGACACAGTAAAGACCCTGCTTATGTCTGACAGCATAGTTCAGCCGTTCATAGCAGGCATAATAGGCTTTATCCCGAACTGTGCGGCTTCTGTTGTTCTCACTCAGCTTTATATCGAGGGCGTTGTGAGCTTCGGCTCGCTTATCGCAGGACTTTGCACAGGGGCAGGAGTGGGGCTTCTGGTGCTTTTCAAGACCAACAAGCACAACATGAAAGAGAATTTCGCCATAATGGGAATACTTTATGTTTTCGGTGTGGCAGCAGGCTTTGTGGCAAGTCTGTTCTAAAATATGACAGACAGATAAAAGGAGCAATTCGCAATGAACTGCTCCTTTTTGTTTGCAAAAAATCTTCGTATGTATAGTGGGCTGTGATAGGCGGGCGACCAAAGGTTGCCACTACACTACATCATATCCTCAATAAGATAAGGCAGGCTTATGCGGAAGCAAACGCCGCCTTTTTTCATATCGTTTTCTACCTCTATGCTGCCCTCGGAAAGCTCGATTATCCTTTTTACAAGTGCAAGTCCAAGACCGTTGCCCTCTGTTGCACGGGAGCGGTCGCCCTGATAGAACTTATCAAATATCTTCGCCTTTACGTCAGGGGCTATAGACGGACCGTTGTCCCATATCTCCGCTGAAATATTCTTCTCGTTGCGGAAAAGCTTCACGCTTATCTTTCCGCCCTCCGGGGTGAACTTGATAGCGTTGTTGATGATATTCTGCCATATCTGCGCCATAAGCTCCTCACTGCCCACATACATGATATCCTCAAGGTCGATATCAAGGTCGATTTTTTTCTTCGACCACTCAGGTTCAAGCACAAGAAGTATTTTTCTTATCTGCTCGTCAAGAGAAAATCTTGTCTTTTTGCCCACTGTTTTCTGATTATCAAGCTTTGTGAGCCTCAAAATATTTGACGAAAGCTTTGAAAGCCGTGATGTTTCGTCGATTATTATCTGCGTGTATTCCTCACGCTCCTGCTCGGTTATATCGTCAGATTGCAGAAGCTTTGCAAAGCCCTGTATGGAAGCCAGAGGCGTTTTGAACTCGTGGGAAACGTTTGAGATAAAGTCACCTCTCAGCGTTTCCGTACCTGCAAGCTCCTCAGCCATTTTGTTAAAGTTCTGCGCAAGTATGCTGTATTCAGGATCAGACGGCTCTCTTACTCTTACCTTAAAATTGCCCTTTGCTATCTCAGCCGCCGCCGCACTAAGATCTCGTATAGGCTGTATAATGCTTCGGCTCATGAACGCTGTTATAATGGTACCGATAACGATACAGACCATAAAAGCTATGATGACAACAAGGTTTACTACCCAGTAAACGCTGTCGCTTGAAAAGCTGTCTATGATAACGAACTTATCATAGACCTGAGAGATTATAGTTGCATTAGGCACAACACCCTCTGAGGACACATAATATCCCTTATGCACAATATCTGCAAAATGGTCGTGTACTCTTGAATCGTTTTTATCCACCACTGACAGACTATAGGCTGAATTGTTCACAATGGAAACTATCTCGTCCACAGTGAAGCCGCCCTTTTCTTCAAGCTGATCCATTGCCATGGAAAGCTCCACCAACTGCTGTTCGGCATTGCTTTTCATTACAGGACTGCACACCATTACAAGCACTGACACCGATATAGAAGCCGACACCAGCATCACAAAGAAAAACATAAGAGTCAGCTTGAACTGCAAACTTGTTTTATTTTTGGCCTTTTTCTTATCCAAACCCCTCACCCCTCAAGCTTATCCGTCACTGCTTTTTCACAGCCTTATAGCCAAGTCCACGAACCGTGACAATATCGAATGACTCACAGCTTCCGTAACGCTCTCTCAGCCTTTTAACGTGAACGTCAACAGTACGCTCATCAACGTCCTTATCCATGCCCCAAAGCTCGTCAAGGAGCTGACGGCGTGTGAATATCTTGTCAGGGTAGCTGAGCAGTTTAAAAAGCAGTTTGAACTCCATTTGCGGTATCGTTTCCGCCGCTCCGCCGTCAACCGCCACGCTCATAGCGTCATAATCAAGCACGCAGTTTCCCACAGTAAGAGAATGTTCCGACGCCATTTTTGAACGCCTTAAAAGCGCACCCACACGGAGTATCATCTCATTTATATCAATAGGCTTTACCATATAATCGTCTGTGCCGGCAGAAAAGCCCTCCTGCTTGTCCTCGAAGGTCTCCTTTGCGGTGACCATAAGTATAGGCAAGTTGAAATCAGCCTTTCTGAGCTGTCTTGTAAGCTCATAGCCGTCCATATTCGGCATCATTATATCTGAAATTATAAGGTCTATATTCGTTTTTTCAAGAACGTCCAAAGCCTCCAGACCGTCATTTGCAAGAAAAGTCACATAGCCATGCTGTTTAAGTGCGGCAGACATGAGCTTTCTAAGGCTTGCGTCGTCCTCCACCACAAGTATCTGAAACATAAAATATCCTCCCTCGTAAAAAAATTCCCCAATAATGACATTATAGCTTATAATTGTGAACTGGTGATTAACATTTATTTTTTTCAAAAAACTCTCCGAAATCCCCTGAAAATTCATATTCGGTTCACACAGAACTGGTATTATATAATCACAGCAGAAGATACAAAAAAAGCTTTGGTAATTGGTAAAACTTAAAGTCAGGTTTTTGTCTTCTTTCCCTCTGCGATTCCCCAAGTCGCTGATACATTTCCTCGTCTTTAGGTTTTACCAAATACCAAAGAATCCCTTTCATAATTCTATAAAAAATTAATGCTCATTTCAGCCGATGGAAGTGGGTATTAATTTTTTTATTGCTCTTTTAAGACAAGATACGACAAAAAAACCGCAGAAGCCACATAAAATGACCTCTGCGGATATTTTTTGCCTTTATTAGCCGTTAGCTGCAAAGCTTTTCACGAAGCTCAGCCGCCTTTCCAAGAAGCGCACAGATGTAGCTGTCCACATCAGGCTTTGCAAATCCACCAAGCGCTGAGCCTTTAAGCTTTCGCTGACCTGTTTCTCCGGGGATAACAAAGTTATCACCGTTCTTTTTCTTTTCGATAGCCGACTCCAGCATATAGATCTCACTGGTTATGGTGTCGATATATTTTAATGTATCAAGCTTATCATAGCCGCCAAAAAAACACGTTTTCAGACTATCCATTATTCTTCCCCCTGCCTTACTGCTGTTTTGCACAGCAATTGTTATCAAAGCCTACAATCTTTATTTGATTTAATTATATCACAAATACTTAGCTTTGTCAATAGGTTTGAAAATGAATGTTCACATTTAAGTAATTTTATATGAATTTTCGTGGCGTTTTATGTTGAATAATTATAGATATAAAAAACGCAGCCCTTGCAGACTGCGTTTTTACGTTATATAAGTCTTTTGATTATAGTGATGTTGTTGTATCTTGAAAAATACTCAACATTTGAAATAACGATACCAGTGGCAGTGTTCTGGGCGTGTACCATTTTGCCGTCGCCGATATAGATAGCAACGTGGTAAATGCTCGAGATCGACGCTCCGCCAAAGAAGATAACGTCACCCTTCTTCATGTTGTTATATGAAACTGTAGTGCCGTATAAAGCCTGCGAAGCCGCATAGTGCGGAAGATTTATTCCCACCTGTGCGAACGAGAGCATCACAAGACCCGAACAATCCGTTGCACCAAACTGTGAACCGCCCCATACATACGCTCCGCCCACCATGCTTTTTGCATATGAAACAACAGTGTCTATTTTAGAACTGTTTGAATTATCAGGCTTAGGTGCAGGCGCTGCTGTTGTTGTGGTAGTGGTCTTTTTGCTTGTTTCAGGCTTTGGCTTAGCTGTTTCCTGCGGAGTTGTGGTAGTCTGAACCGTAGTTTCGTCAGGCTTTTCCGTCTGAGCCGGCTTCTTCGTGGTAGTGGTCTTTTCACCGCTGTTGCCACTCTTTTTGGTGGTGGTAGTCTTTTTCTTGGTGGTGGTCGTAGTCGTGGTGGTATTCGCCTTTGAGGACACCTCCGAATACTTATTGTCCACCTGCTGTGACTTATTTTCAAGGTCGCTCTTATCGTTCTTTATCTGCTCGATAAGCTTGCCCGACTCCTGCTCCATTTTCAGAAGCTCCGCCTGCTCGCCCGCCAAAGTTTTCTGCTCCTTGGCATATTCCTCAGCCTTTGCTTTGAGCTGTTTTATCTGCTCATCAAGCTCCGCCTTGGTCTTTTCAAGCTTTTTATACTGATCCAAAAGCTCGTTAAGCTCGTCATTATCGTGCTTTGCAACTCTCGTCACAAGCTCTATTCTCATAAGAATGTCATAAAAATCAGATGAATTTATCAGCACGTTCGTGTACGAATCTGCTCCGCCTGCAACATACATTGCACGAATACGCTCCATAAAATCGTCCTTGCCCTGGTTTATTGCAGTTTCCTGCAAGTCAAGGCTGTGCTGAGTGTCAAGCTGTTTGCCGTCAAGCTCTGCCATTTGATCTTCAAGCTCAGAGGAATATTTCTCTGAATTTGCTATCTTTTTCTGTATGGATTTATATTTTTTCTTTATAGCCTCAAGGTTGTCCTGCTCGTCGGCAAGCTTTTTGTCAGCGTCAGCTATCTGCTTATCAAGCTCCTGCTGTTGCTTTTTCAGCTCTTCAAGCTGACTGCTGTATGTATCGTTATCCGCCAAAGCGATATCACTTACGCTTCCGTCAGAAAAACCAAAGGCGGCAAAAGCTATGCACAGAGCCATACAGCCTGCGGCTATTCTTTTCATGGGGTAAATTTTTTTCATAATATCAGTTCTCCAAAATATAAGCGTATTATATATTTTTCACGCTGTAACGTTTATGTAGTCCCTTTTATTATAACGCAAAACCCCGTTCTTGTCAAGAAACCAACCGCTAAAAGCCGTATTTTCGGCATTTTAAGACAATTCGCCACACATATTTTGTGCGTTATTGCACCTATTCTTCCCCGAACATCTCACCCAAGGTCTTTCCTATAAGCTCGCCTGTATACTGTGCCTGAGCGATAGAATTGCCGTGACTTCCCACCTCTATAAGAAGCGAGCCGGTGGTCAAATCCTGATTATAGTGGCGATAGTCGAAAAGAACAGGCCGTGTAAGCCCCTGCCAATCGCTCTCCAAAGCCGACTGCAAGGCACAGGCAAAGTGAAAATTCTTCATATAGTCAGGCATACCCATAATGCCGTCATCACACCCTGATATTATCATAAGCTGAGCCGCTTCCCTGCCCTCTATCTCCGCCACAGGTGCGAGCCTTGTGCCGTCCTCACGCTCTATGCCGTCACGGTGAACGTCAAGGCATACCTTTATAGAGGGGTACTCCTCCAATATCTGCTTTACCGCCATACGGCTTGAATCGTAAGAGCCGTCATAGCTGGGATAATCATGCACAAGTGTATCGTGGATATACGCAACGCCTGCTTTGTCAAGCTGTTCACATATCTTGTCCCCTACCGACAGCATATTCATTTCAGGGTCGGTGGTCTTGCAGGAAAAGGAGCTGTCATAGTGGTCTTTGTCTGTGGGCTCAAAGCTTTCCGTGGCGTGGGTATGATAAATAAGTATCTGCGGCTCAGAGGAATTTCCGTCTATTTGAAAATCATATGGCTTTGAGCTTTCCTCATAAAGCTCATCATTTGAAAGCTCAGTGCAGTTTCTCACCTGACCGCCGCCGTCAAGGTCGAAATACTGCTCGCCGTCATATCTGCCGTAGGTGTATTTTTCTATAACACCGTCATTCCCCTCCATGCTTGCAGGATATGGTATCTTGTCCGTCACGTCCTGAGCAGGCAAAGGGCTTGGCACTTCTGCGCTTACAGAGGGCGTTTGCTTCTCCTGTGGCGCCATATCCATATCCCATATACTGTGCTTTGACACCACCGCCGCTTCAAGTTTACTTGGATATGCGGTCTGCGCAGTTGCTTTGCTATCATCATCAGCGGAAAAATAAGGCTTGTATTCTCCCATAGCCACCCCTGCCGCCACAGCCGCCACCCTGCCGAACCTGCTTGCAGATCTTGCATAAAGCCATATACCCGTGGGCATAACGAACGCCACAATTATAACTGCAACACAACGCAGGCAGACTTTCTTTATATCCAATGCTGTCACTCCCATATACATCTTAGTATTATAATGTATATGCAGGACGAGCCGTCATATTACCTGCCCAGCTTCACCTTAACAGGCTTGCCCACTGTCATAGAGTCATGGGTCACGTTGCAGTCATAGCATAGTATCTTCACGCCCTTTCGGGAAGCTTTCTCCAAAGCCTCTCCGAACTCAGGGTGAGTGTCATAATTGGGCGTGAAATATTTCACATCGCTCATCTGAACGAGTATCATTATATAAGCTTCATACCCCTCGTCAAGACAGTTGGAAAGCTCCTCTATATGCTTCACCCCACGGAGGGTAGGAGCGTCAGGGAAAAGCACAACGCCGTCTTTCTCCAGCGTACAGCCCTTTACCTCCATGAAAATCTTCCTATCCTGCGACTCTAAGTAAAAATCAAAGCGTGAATTGCCGTATTTCTTTTCGGGGTAGACCGAGAAGCCCTCGCCAAAGGGTCTGTTCTCTCTCAGCCACTCCCCTACCGCCTTGTTCGGGGCTTGGCTGTCCATGTTTATGAGTCTGTCACCTTTTTCCACAGCCACAAGGTCAAAAGCGGTCTTTCAAGCCAAACAGTACACCCCTCCACCAAAAGCTCTTTGCATCTGCCCGTATTTTTCACATGGCAGACCTCGGCTTTGCCGTCTATCTCAACGTTGGCGATAAACCTGTTCGGTCTTGATAGAAATTTGCCTTTATGTATATTATCGTATCTCATAATTCGCTCCTTTTATTCTTACTATTCACATTATACCACAAATATGTTTGATTATAAATACCTAAATCATGCATTCTTAGCT
>OLXL01000582.1_pt1 | contig 16572 bp, 20 predicted proteins | sample 1673891 | NCBI WGS metagenome assembly OLXL01 (sample SAMEA103958131, study PRJEB25191) | human gut metagenome | reverse complement strand
CTTGAATATCACATGGAAAATCTGACGGGCGGAACCCCTCCCGTCAGATACCTACTCTGTGTAGTCCCTTGTAAACTGTACTTTCCTGTGATGAAGACTACACAGGCCAACCACCAGATGGTGACCAGTCGTTCATTGTGCCAAGGCGTGGTCTGGAACCTGACTCAGGCCCAGATGATGACCCCATGATAGTGGAACGACGCGGCTCACCAGCGGATTCGGATTCACTTGTATTTGAAGAAGATATGGGTGAATATCCGGACGAATTTCCTGATAACAGCGATGATCCGTTTGTTTCGATGTATGAGATGGCATCGAAGCAGCGTCAGGAAAAACGTAAGAAAAAACAAAAAAAGAAGACCAAGAAGAAGGCCAAGAAGAAGGCCAATGCTTCATCTGAGGGCGTAGATCTTTTGGAACTGGCTGCTTTTGTGGAAGGGGGTGATGAAGATGCACAATTTACCGATGGCGAACAAGAATCGCCAGCAAAGGGGCGGTTTAGGAACCATCTGTTTGCCAGATGGAAGAAAAAATGCTTGAAAAAACGGACTTTCTCTATAGGAAATCCGTGTTATACCATTATAATGATCAATACTATGAAGCGATCGACGCTGAGGGCGTTGTAGCTCTTTACCGTCAATACATAAGTCCAGGGCTTGACGGGGTGAAAAACCTCCGAAATCATCTGGATATTTATAAATGTATGAAGGCGAATCCTCGTTTGAAGTATGAAGATTCGCTTAAAGATAAACCATATTGTCCTTTGAAAAACGGGATCTTGTATCTCAATAAAATGAAGCTGAAACATCATAGCTCCAAGCGTATAACATTTACCGTTCTGGATGCTTGCTATGATGAGGATGCCGAATGCCCGGTGTTCGACGAGTTTCTCGATACGATTACTGAGGGACGTGAAGATTTGAAGGAACGTTTTATGATGGCACTTGGGTATCTTCTGATTGAGCCTTCAAGCGGAAAATATTTCTTCGTTATGGGGTATGCTCCGAACTCTGGCAAGAGTATCTTGGGCAATACCATACAGAAACTTTATCCGGAAAACTCGGTGAGCAACCTCTCGCTTGGTGAACTGGGTGGTAAGTTTGAAACGGAGTCGCTGCTGTACTCCAGAATCAACATCTCCTTAGATCTTCCGCAGGAAGTGCTGAATGCAAGTGCAGTGTCCAAACTGAAGCGGATCACCGGTGGAGACAGCATCGAAATCCAGCGCAAAAATCAGAGGTCGCTAAAGCTCGATCATAATATGAAGTTTTTGTTTGCGACCAATTTCCTCCTGAGAATCGATTCAAACGATCCGGCATTTCTTGACCGGATTATCTTTCTTCCGTTCATGAAATCTATTCCGAAGGATGAAAGAGACCCGGATCTTGCTAAAAAACTCTGGAAGGAGCGCGATGCAATCGTGACGAAAGCACTTCAGTATGCCAGAAAACTGATGAAGCAAGGCTGGCAGTTTCCACCGATTCCTGATGTGGACTGCATGAGAGGGATACAGCGGAAAAACTCGATGGACTATCTTAAAGAGTTCCTTGAAAACCACTGTGAAATGGGGGACTACAACTATTTTACTGCTACATCTGATTTGAGGAGGACGTATGAGGCCTGTTGCGATGAAAACGGCACATGTCCGTGCAGCGCTACAGCGTTCAACAAGTACATGGAGCAGGCTGGCGGTGTTCGTGACCGAAAGCGTCTCACCGCCTCGGAAAACCCGGTGTGGGGGTTCTATGGTATCCGCCTTCGTCCGTAACGTCAGACATTTCGATGATACGTTATATCTGTGAGCCGAAGCACGATCACAAGCACTACGGAGGTGTTACGACGATGGACGTTGACGAAAAGGCGATGGCTTACTGTCTGATCGAAGCTCTTTTTGTGGCAGGACTGCTGAACCTGCCTACCTATCAGAACTTCCTTCGGATGAAGCGTGAGCAGGAGGAAGAACCGCCTGCAAAGGCTTCGTAAGCAACAGAGAAAGGCTCTGGTGGAGGATTCTGCCAGAGCCTTTCTTTTTATCCCCAAAAGCAAGAAAATGGAGGTAAAAACATGCGAGTAGCAGTATATGCGCGTGTCTCAACCGAACATGAGGCACAGATCAATGCACTGGGAAACCAGTTGGAGTGGTATAAAATTGAAGGCTCCCGGCACTCGGACTGGGAAATCGTGGAGGTCTATGTGGATCAAGGCATCACCGGAACACAGGCACAGAAGCGGCCAGAGTTTTTGCATATGATAGAGGATGCAAAGAAAGGTAAATTTGACCTTATCATTACCCGTGAGGTGAGCCGGTTTGCACGAAATACAGTTGATACGTTGTCCTATATCCGTGAGTTGAAGGCTGTGGGCGTGAATCTATTTTTCATCAACGATGGTATCAACACGGCCACCGATTATGGTGAGCTTCGGTTGACGATTATGTCTTCCTTGGCACAGGATGAAAGCCGAAAAATTTCAGAGCGCGTCAAGGCGGGGCAAGAAATCAGTCGGGAGAAGCATGTTTTGTATGGCAACGGAAATATCTTGGGATACCGCAGAGAGAATGGAACCTATGTTCCAGATCCGGATCAGGCACAGACCGTAAAACTGATTTACCAGATGTATTCGACTGGAAAGGTTGGGCTTCAAAAAGTGGCAGCAGAATTATACAGGCTAGGCAGATTGGATGCAAGCGGCCATGTTTCGTGGGACGCTTCCAAGGTGAGCCGGGTGTTACATAATGCGACCTATAAGGGTTGTATCTGCTACAATAAATCCCACAGTGACGGCTACTTGACGCAAAAACGTGTCAAAAATCTGGACGAAAGCAGCTACGTCTATGTGAAAGGCGATTTTGAACCGCTGGTGTCAGAAGAAACGTGGGACAGGTGCCAGCAGATTCTGACTTCAAAATCAGAACGAGTAATCGATGAAAACGGAAAGAAGCACAAGTATATGCGGAACACGCCGAAATCCATCTGGACGGCAAAATTGCGTTGCAGTTGCGGTGCAGGATTTATTCAGTTCAAGTGGCGTGTGAACCGGGATGGTGCTGTAATTCATGGATTTCAGTGCTACCGCCGTACACGCAGGCCGAGCATCAGCTACTTGCAGGAGCATGGCCTTGATTTGAGCATCAGCTGCCAAATCAAGGCTATCAGTGAGTGGAAGCTGGACTTGATGGCGGCAAAGGTGTTTGAACATCTCACATTTGACAAAGGAAAGACAGTTAAAGAGGTCTATAAAATCCTGAGCCGCTGTATGGCAGAGGAAAAGACGGTTCGTATTTCCAGAAAGGCAATGCTGGAAAAGAGCATCGCTAAGCAGAGAGAGCGGCTGGACAAGTATATTGACCTGTGTGCAGACGGCATCATCACCAAACAGGAACTTATGGAACGTCGCAAAGGCTTAGACAACCAGATCGCAGATCTGCAATCTCAGTATGAGAGCGTAGAACAGGAGGATGAACGCAGTGGAGCACTGGACATGAAGCTGATCTCGCAGAAGCTGGATGAATGGCAGCGGGCATCAAAGAACGATGTTAATCGGGAGCTTATCAACAGCTGTGTGGCGCAAATCACGCCTTTGACAAATGAAGAATTTCGCTGGGCACTCGACTTTCAGATGTCAGAGGTACGGGCGAGAAACGCCGCAGCGTATACGATGGATGGCTTTGTAGAGATGGCACGTTTTTCGATTTCCTTCGAGGAGGCAAAGGCTTTTAAGGCATCCCGAAATCAGGGAATCCGCAAAAATGAATGGCAGGATCTCACGGTGGTTGTGGGAATCTGGTCGAAAACGCAGAAGTAGGAGGCTGTGTCAGCTGTGCCGGTTGTGTCAGAGATTTTCAAAACAAGTTTTTTATATCCTTATATCTCCACCCATAAAACACCTGAAAGACACGAAAACATAAGACTGATTCGCAAAAACACGGACACATCGGACACACTTGGTACAAGTTAGGCGTATCTGAAGCAGATATAATGATATATTATACCCTTGGATAGAAAGACCAGTAAGCAACCACGTCAGCTTACTGGTCTTTGATTTTTACAGAAAGACGGAGGAAAAATCAATGGCAGAAATCTTTGAAAAAGTATTGGTGGAGGTGATGAAAGCAGTCGGAAAAGGTGCTGCGAAAATCATTGTCTGGATGGCTCATCAAATCGAAAAGAAATAAGACAATCAAAAATTTTGGAGGTAAAGATTATGTCCGCAAACGTTGAAACCATGTTCTCTGTCCGTGAGACCCCTTGGCATGGCCTTGGCCGTATCGTGATGGATGCCCCTGCAAGCCGTGAAGCCTTGGAACTGGCCGGTCTGGATTGGCAGGTGGAAAGCCGCAACATCTACTCAGGCACGGGTGCTATGATTCCCGGCTATCGTGCCAATGTCCGCAGCACGGATGAAGCTGTTCTGGGCGTGGTGTCTGACCGCTACCGCATTGTGCAGAACGAAGAAGCGTTCCAGTTCACCGATGACCTGCTGGGTGAGGGCGTTACTTACGAAACTGCCGGTTCTTTGCAGGGTGGCAAGAAAGTCTGGATGCTGGCAAAGCTGCCGGAGAAGTACATCATCGCCGGTGACGAAGTGACCCCATATCTTGTGTTCTTCAACAGTCACGATGGTAGCTCTGGTGTGAAAGTAGCAATGACCCCGGTTCGTGTAGTCTGCCAGAACACCCTGAATCTGGCTTTGGGTACTGCAAAGCGCATCTGGACTGCCCGCCACACCGAAAATGTTCTGCTCCGGGTGCAGGATGCCCGTGAAACCTTGCAGCTTGCCAACAGCTACATGGGGGAGCTGGGCAAAGGTATCCATGAGCTGACCACCATCAAACTGTCTGACCGCAAGGTGCAGGAGTTCATCAACGAGTTCTTCCCCATCACGGAAGACTTAACCGATGGCCAGCGAAAGAATAACCTGCGCTTGCAGGAAGATTTGAAGGCTCGCTATTATAACGCACCCGATCTGGAGTGGGTCGGCAAGAATGGATGGCGGTTCATGAACGCTGTTTCAGATTTTGCTACTCATGCAGACCCCATCCGCAAAACTCGCAACTACAACGAAAACCTGTTCCTGCGCACCGCAGAGGGCAATCCCATGATTGACAAAGCCTACAAGATGGTGCTGGCAGCCGCATAAAGGAGGACGTATGAACGATGTGAGCAACCGGGCTGTCCGGGAATTTTCTGAGTTCCTGAATAGCATCGAAGCCGATTTTCCAAAGCCTATTTGCACCACGGCATACGAGATCACGATGAAAAGCACCATTGTCAGTGCCTTGATTACGCTGGACACCGAAAAGCAGATGGACGAGCGTTTTTGGAACCATCTCCGGGTGCAGCGGAATATTCTGGATTTCCTGTATACCCTATGGCTGGATGATGACCGCACCTTGGTAGACGAGTTTTCCACAATTCTTAAAGACTTAGTGGAATACGATTTTGTTGCCGCAAACGAACACATGAAAGAGAGGTTGAATATTGCATGAAAAGGCTTATATCTACACGGAACTTGTCCAAAGAAGATTGGCTCCGTTACCGCAAATGCGGTATTACCGGCACCGATGCTGGTGCCATTCTTGGCCTGAATCCCTATCGTTCTGCATTTCAGGTGTACCACGATAAAATCAGCGGTACCATTGAAAATATCGACAACGAAGCCATGCGGCAGGGCCGTGATTTGGAGGATTATGTAGCACAACGCTTCACCGAGGCCACCGGTCTGAAGGTACGCCGAGCAAATGCCATTTACCAGAGTGAGGAACATCCGCTGCTTCTGGCAGATTTTGACCGCCTGATCGTTGGACAGAAGGCCGGGCTGGAGTGCAAGACAGTCTCGCCGTTTTCTGCGGACAAGTGGGCTGATGGGAAAATCCCGGCTCATTATCTGGCGCAGGTTGACCACTACTTAGCCGTCAGCGGTTTCGACTGCTGGTATGTGGCGGCTCTGATTTTCGGCAGAGAGCTGGTGATTCACAAAATCGTGACGGATAAGCAGGTGCTTTCTGACCTCATTGATAAGGAAGAGCTTTTCTGGACGAACCATGTTGTGCCCCAGATTCCCCCTGCACCCAACGGTTGCGATTGTGACACCCAGCAGATCAACCAGATGTATGAGGTGGACGACCGGGATAAGACCGCTGACCTGAGTGCCTTGCATGGACTTCTGGATAAGCGGCAGGAGCTTTCTGACCAAATCGAGCAGATGGAACAGGAGAAAACGGCTATCGAGCAACAGGTCAAGCTGCAAATGCAGGATGCTGCCTATGGCACAGCACCGGGTTATAAGGTGTCGTGGGTATCCTCCGAAAGCAAGCGTGTGGATTCCCAACGCCTGCGGAAAGAGCAGCCGGACATTTTCAACCAATACAGCAAAAATGTAAGCAGCCGCAGGTTTACCATCGTTCATGCGGCATAACATTTGTAATTGGCGGCAGGGAGTGACTTCTCTGCCGCCTTTTTTCTTGGAGGTTTGATTATGGCTACAGAAAATCCGTTCGTAAAATTATTTGCTATCGACTTCAAAGATCATCTGGAAGTCAAGAAGTCCGGCAATACCGAGCTGAAATATGTAAGCTGGGCGTATGCCTGGGCAGAGGTGAAAAAACTGTATCCCGCTGCCATCTATGAGGTCAAGAAATTCAACGGCCTACCCTATGTTTATGACCCCATAACCGGCTTTATGGTGTACACCTCGGTCACGATTGAGGGCGTTTCGCACGAAATGTGGCTGCCTGTACTGGATGGCGCAAACAAAGCCATGAAAGCTGTGCCTTACACCTATACCACCCCGAAATGGGACTACAATCCGCAGACCCGCCGCCGTGAAAAGGTCGGCATGGAAGAGCGCACCGTAGAAGCAGCATCCATGTTCGATGTGAATAAGGCTATCATGCGGTGCTTGGTGAAGAACCTTGCCATGTTTGGCTTAGGTCTGTATGTCTATGCCGGAGAGGATTTGCCGGAGGATGCTGCACCGCAGCCGGATGCCGAACCACAAAGGCAGCCGAAACCGAAATCCACCAGCCAAAAGCAGGAACAGCCGCCGATGCCCTGCATCTGCGCCCGGTGCAACCAGCCTATCAAGAGGGTCAAGCTGAAGGATGGCTCCATCATGCAGGCGGCAGAGTTTGCCGCCACCCATGAGGGAATGTGCGCTGACTGCTACAAAGCCACCAGATTGAACGTAGCATAAGGAGATTTCAAAGTGAAAGAAGCAAAGATCAAAGTTCTTGCTCTCCTGCCGATGGAACTGCCAAAGGAAATCGAACTGAACAACACCCTTGAAGCCATGCAGAACTTTGTAGGCGGGCTGATCGAATGCATTACCTTACGTGACACCGGTTCAGAGGTCACACTGGTCTGCAATGATGAAGGCAAGCTGCTCGGCCTGCCGTTCAATCGTCCGCTGTGGGATGGAGCCGATGTTCTTGCCGGGCCGGGATTTCTGGCCGGATGCGACAACGAAGGAAATATGACTTCTCTGCCGCAGAGCGCAATGGACTTCTACAAAGAGAAATTCAGAGCTTTTATCATTGAAATTTAAGGAGGAACGTCCTATGACCTTTAATGCAATGACCGAACACTACGAGGAGATTACAGTTTGCGGAAAGCCTGCACTGTTCACCAGCATCCGCATCAAGAGAGATACCATCCCGGACGGCCTGTACGCCTACGATGTCCGGCATGATGACGAGTGCCGGGGCATCCCTTGTGAGATTGCGCCCTTTGTGATGGTCAACCACTGGGGCACCATCATCCTTGCGGAACCGCTGGAACTGCCGGACGGTGGGCGGCGATATATTAACGAGGACACCGACTGGAACTACGCTCCGTTTGGAGGAGCAGAGAAAAATCAAAAGCCATGTGTCACAGTGGAAGAATTTATAAAGACCTATGTGAAGCAGGAATAACAGAAAACTTGTGCCGGAGAGGTATTAAAAATGCCGTTCGTCATTTTAGCGTTATCAATCTGCTAAGATAAATTGCCCAATCTCGCTGTAATTGATACTTTTCTGCACCTACGGCATTTTTGATACAGAAAGAAAAAAGTTATGAGTATTTATGGCTATTGCAGAATTTCCACTGCAAAACAGAGCATTGACCGTCAGATCCGCAACATCAAGGCCGAGTACCCGACTGCCCATATCGTGCAGGAAGCCTACACCGGCACATCCATCTTTCGCCCGGAATGGCTGAAGCTCTATCGGATTCTGAAATCTGGGGATACGGTGGTATTCGATTCAGTATCCCGGATGTCCAGAAATGCAGAAGAAGGTTTTGCTCTGTACGAAGACCTTTACCACAAAGGCATCCGGCTGGTGTTTTTGAAAGAGCACCACATCGACACCGAAACCTACAAAAAGGCTTTGTCCGGCAGCATTGCCATGACAGGGACAAATGTGGACTTCATCTTGAAGGGCATCAACGAGTATCTGATGGCCTTGGCAAAGGAGCAGATCAAACTGGTCTTTGAGCAGTCCGAAAAAGAAGTTGCCGATCTGCACCAGCGCACCCGTGAGGGCCTTTTGACCGCCCGGCTGAACGGCAAGCAGGTTGGTCGCAAAAAGGGTGTCGGCTTTGAAACAAAGAAAGCCAGAGAAGCCAAACAGATCATCCGTACCCATTGCAAGACCTTTGGCGGCACACTTGACGATGCCGAGTGCATGAAGCTCACAGGTCTTGCCCGGAATACCTATTATAAGTATAAGCGTCAGATTCGAGCTGAACTGATGGCTGAACAGGATTTGCCGAAAGGAGCAAGTATCTTTTATGAACCGCCAAAATCATTCTGAGCCGGAGAACAGGCTTACTTTGGAGGAACAGCAGGAGTTTTTAGAACTTCTGGCCCGTCTGTCCCCTGAACAGCGTGAAGCACTGAAAGAAGTGCTCAAGTCCTTTACCTAAAAATAATCCGGGGCAGCCCCTAAAAGCCGTCCCGGATTATTTTTTAGGCAAATTGTAGCTCGTTTAAGTGTCGTAACGCCAAACGTCCATATTCTTCAATAGTTTTAATGTGACACTCTTCAGCAAAGGTGCGTTGGTGTACTGCATCAGCAATTGTATACGACACAATCACTATCCCTGTGCCAATAGATACGATAATACCTGCGGGGCCTCCCCACATTCCCTGTGCAGCAATCGAGATCGCCAAAAGAGACAGTGAAAAGAGTGCCTGTTTACCGACTTGAATGGCCGCAGACTTCAAACATTCTCCACGGTAAATAAGCTTTACAAATTGTACCGTAGAGAATACGGCAACGGTAATGGCTCCAACCGTTCCCATTGTGCACATTTTGGAAATATTAGCTGTAATTTCAAGACCAGCGTTAGACAGGACACCTTCAATAGCATTTGTTGCTACTTGACCAATAGTTCTTCCGATACCGTAGCCAACAACAGACTGCACTCCTGATGCTACGCCAGATTTCCCACCATTAACAAACGCATATTTTACCGAATCAGGTGTGATACCCGATTGCGCCAAAGATACTGCAAAACCAATGGTAAATCCAATTCCTGCACCAATCGCAACAGCACTTGCAAGGCCCTGAATTTCATTTTTACGGATTGCATTCTTTACCTTGCCTTTGATGCCGGTATCTTCCATGACTTTATCCATTGCCTCATTATCAACATAGGCATTTCCGTTTTCATCCTTCTTTATGGTTTTGGATAGGTCATCATTCTGTTTTTTGGTCATAGGAGTTGATTCCGTTCCATCCTTACCGTGGATTCGGTCATCAATCAGATCACGAGTCTTTTCCTGCTGCGTAGCAGCATTCTCTCGACCTTTAGCCCTGTTTTCTTGTGCTTTTTTAGCCAGTTCAGCTTTCGCATCATCAACCTGATCACTTGGAACAATTCGGTGTTGATCTCCATATCCCGGATCGGATTGTCTCATGGCACTAGATTTTGCGTCTTTATAAAACTTCAAACTGGCTTGTTCATCACCATACTGAATATCAGGGGATGAAAGGCCATTTTCTTCTGGAACAGTTGCCCTTGGAGCATCAGACCTTTTAATTGTAGCATCAAGATTATAACTATCAGCCACAAAGTTTTCTGCCATATAGCCTCCTCGTGAGGCGACAGTGTTATTTGCATACTGCATTCCACGGCGTGACACATTCGCAACTAAATCGGAAAAAGCCTGATTTACGTCATGGGTATAAGTAACAGTCGAATACGTCATGCCTCCCATGGCCGGAGAAATCATTCCAGCAATCGGCAGTGAATCTGCCTTTCGTTGACGTGGCTCAGCAATGTTCTGATAAAAACTCAAACTTTTATTGTTTTTTATCGCTGTCAGCATAAGGTTCACCCCTGCTTTCGCTCACACTCAATCGAATACTTCGTCAGTTCCAACTTTCCGTTATCATCCAGTTTGTTAAAAATGTAGGAGTAGACATGATTATAGAAAATCAGGGTTTCATTAAATAACCGTCCTGCATCATATGCAAACAGCGTCGTGGAAACAAGGCCCAAAAGCTGGCTCTTATCTTTATACCGCGATTCATTATTCTTGAAACTTGTAAAAGCAGAGTTGTATGCATTAACAGCCTTTTTGTTGTAGTCGATATTATCTTTGTACTCCAACTGGCGCATCTTGGCACTGATGGTATCAGTGCAGCTCTTGTTCAACTGGTCATAATGTGTTTTCTGCTCTGACGTTAAGTTATCATGGTCAATTTCAGCATCCACAGCACTAATTTCCTGCAAGAGCTTGTCAAACTCTGCATGGGTCTTGGCATTTTCCAACTTCTGCTTTATGGTATAGAGCTTTTTGATTTGCGTGGTGTTGGTGGCCTCGATTGCTCTTTTCTGTTTTTCGTATTCTTCCTGTTCGAGCTGTGCAATGTCCGTAACTACTGCACCAAGTCGATTATGGTACACATGAATGTTGTTGATGATGTCATCCGTAAGATCTGCATTTTCTTCATAAAAAGAGAGAACAAGATTTGCTTGGTCTGCAAAACTCTTACGTTCATCGGTACGAGGCAATTTTTCAGCCAGCATCAGCAGGAAATCCAAATAGGCATTTACGCACTCCGAGTCTCCCGGAGCTTTATTCACCATGTTGCGTCCAATCAGCAATGCTTCCTGAATTTTACCAGCATCCTTGTATTCATTGAACATCGGATTCATAGCAATTTCCTTTCATTCCAAATCCCAGTTGTAGAGGTCACGAAACCATTTCCTTACAATGGGATATGCTCGAAAAAATTCTGAATACCTTTCGCCGCAGTAAGCGAAGTTTCAATTTGCTCAATATCATAACTATCGACAGTTGTCTGCAACCGTTCCACATAAGCAGTCCACGCCTGATCGAGTTGCTCGGCTGCTTGGTCAAATGCAGTTTCCGTCTGCGCCCAATATTCATTGATGGCTTTTCTGTACTGGTCAGTAACACCTTTTTCTTCATAAGCATTCACCAGCTTTTTAGCGACACTCTTTTCCCAGCCGCCGCCAAAAAGTTTCATAATGCCCAGTCCGGCACTAATCAGCGCACCTGCCACAATACCAATCGGGCCAAGGAAATTGGCAAACAATGCTACCTGACCGCCTATGCCAAGGAGAAAAGCCCAACTTCCAAAAGCAAATGCTGCATCAGCAGCTAGAAAAGCTCCCAGTCCTCCGATAATTCCGATTTTAGCAAGTGAAGATGCAAACGCATAACCAGCATCAAAGTCTGCATTAAGGTTTGCTTCTTGAAACGAAGCCTGAACACCCTCCTGATAATCGCTCACATATTCTTTGACTTTCACAGACAACTGTTCCGATCTCTCTTTCAGCAAATCGGAACATTTACTTTGCATTTCATCCTGCAACTGGCTTGCAAATTGCTGAATGTCCTCTTTTTTATTTTTGATACCCTTGGATTTGATTCTTCGTGTAATCTCATCAACGGTCAGCACCGATGTGCAATACTTTGTGCATTCATTCAGAGATTCCCCGTTGAGAGAATGAATCAAATCTTTGATTTCACGCTTTTTGTTATCGTTCTCAGCAGTTCGTTCCAAATCAGAATCCTGAATATCTTTCAAAAGCTCAACGTATTTCTGCCGATCTTCGACAAGTGCCTCGTACTTTTGGATTTCAGCTTCCAAATTCGGCTCTTTTCTGGCAACATACGCCCGAACCGATTCTTTGCATTCCGTATCAACGATTTCAGGAATTGTCTCCAGAACAGCTTCTAGGTTATTTCTAAATTTTTCGCAGAGCGCAGGAATATCAGTTGTATAAGTAAAGAAGCGGCTCTGAATTACAGCGGGAGAATAGTCATAGCCAGATTCTTCTGCACGGCTTTTCCAATAGCTGTCCGACAGTGTAGACATATATCGCTCACAGCCACTCTTCAAAATATTGGCAAGAGAAATTTCATTGCCATTATCAACAGAATCCGCATGAGAAGCTACAACAAACAGGTTTGCCAACGGTTTAAGACCATTTTCGCCTTTTTTCTCTAAAACAGGGAGCGTACGGACATTGTTCTTCAGATATTCAATATCTTCAATTCTTAAGAAACCACTTGCCAGCGATAAGTAAATCAAAACATCTGCGTGTGCCGCAGTCTTTGCCGTAATAACATCATCACTTGCAGTTTCCGTTCCATAGCCCGGCAAGTCGATAATATCACAGTTCAAAAGAATCGGAGCATCAACGAAAACAACTGCGGAACCAGCCTCCGTCTTTAATCCACCGCCTTGGCGAGTAGAATAGGTTTCCAGAAGGCTTAAATCTCCTCCGGCAACCTTCCACTTTTCGCAGTATTTTTCATCATAAAGTCGTTTAGAATTCCAAAATTTCTCGTTGCCGCATTCTCTTTTGAAAATCCATGCTTCATCATGGATGAACGCAGGACGATCTTTAATGTGCTTTACATAAACTGCCGTTGAAGTAGTCGGTGTCCATTTCGCTGGCATTTTTTCGGCACCAATCAGTGAATTGATGAGAGTGCTTTTCCCGGTGTCCGAGCGACCCACGATGGCCACAGTAGGTTTAACGAACTTCGACATGATGCCGATTTCAAGGTCGTCTATGTAATTTTTTCGCATATCATCGGGAATATCCATCTGTTCCAGCGCAGAATTAAGATAGCCTGACAAACTCTTTTTGGTAAAGTTCGTTTTCTCCCAAGTATCTTTTGCATTGATAGGTTTGACCCGCGGCTTTTCATAAGAAAGGATCGTGTTAAAGTCCAACCCAGACTTGGTTGCTATTTTGACAATCAAGTCCATATCAGGTTTCCCGGTCTTATCGAGTTCCTGAACTTCCTGAATACTGATTCCGTAGAGATTTGCAAATTCTTCCTGCGTAAGTTTGAGCTTATCACTCCGTAATGATTTGAAATCCATATCGAGGCTCCTTTACGTTATTTTTCTCGTTCAATTACAAGCTTTCCCGGCGTGTAAAATTGAATTTTATACCAAGACAGTTCTTCGCCCATCGGGTTCATAAAGTGATTCACAACTGGCCCAAAACCCGTTACAAGCATCTTTCCAAGTGGATTTGCTTTCAAATCCAATCCATATTTTTTCTTTACCGTATCCGCGTACGATGTTACAATCGTGATTTCCGGTGCCCTTTCTTTCAGAGCATTGCGCAGTTCAGTCTCGTTTGCAACCATCTTCATAAAACAACCTCCTTAGTATTGGCCGTTCATACGTTCGATTTCCTGCTTCATCTCCTGCACCAGCATTTCCGGTGCAGTCACCTTGACTTTGCTACCTTGACTGAGCAGCCACATTTTCACGCCTGTTCCAAAGACTTCTGCTTCAATGGAGCAAACGTCCTCTTTTTCATCTACGACTTTTGCCATCGGGAACTTGTCCAGAACAGCTTCCACCGATGGGCCATAGTAGTTGAAGCTGATCTTCTGCGGCTCTCCGCCGAACATGAACTGAGTGCGGTTCTTATACTCGCCCTCTTTGAAGCGGTCTTTATAGGGTACAGAGAACTTTTCTCCTGTTTCCTTGATGGAATGTATCCTATCAAGCCGATAAATGGTTGGATAAGGATCGTTCTTTTTATGGAAAGCCTCTCTGGTGGAGTGGTCTGTGATAACAGCCATGAGATAGAAATAATACTCTGAGAACATCAATCCCACCGGCTCAACCATCCGTTTTACGATTTGACGGTCTTTCAGCTTCTGATACTCAATTTCCAGTACCGACTGATTTCGGATGGCCTGTGCCACCATCCACAGATTGTCCGAGTCAACGGTTGCATGAGCCGGGTCGTGATAGTGGAACAGTTCATTGCTGATAAACCACTCAATGTCGCTTTTTTCTTTCTGAGACACACAAAGGTTCAGGATGATTTGCAACTGCTTCTCAACCTGTTCTTTGGTAAAAGCTCGGCTTTCCAGCAGAATCTTGCATAGGGCCAACACTTCACCTTTGGAAAGCTGCTCGATCTCCTGTGTGACCAGACGGTAGCCATTTTCTTTCTTGTCGTACTCGATTTTTCGTACGATGCCTTCTTTGGCACACTGTTCCGAAAGAAAATCCCGGATGCTGTCAATGTCTCTCTGAATAGAGCGGACATTCACATGGTACTGCTCTGCGGCCTGTTGCTTATTGATGAGCTTACCAGAAAGAAAATCCTGATAAAGTTCCAAAACACGGGTCGTTTTTAAGGTGTCTGCTGTCATTGGTTTGCCCTCCTCTTCGGTTCAGCCCCATTATAGCAACCGTGGTGGACAGGCATTGTCTATCTTCTCTTTTGCTGACTAAAAATTTTTTGTTTCTAAAATCTGTGCTTGATTTCTAAAAAAGACTTGCTTGCTACGATATATATTATTGAAAGTATACGACTAATGCAATTAACGGTCAAGCCTTGGAACAATAAAATCGTAAGTAATCACTACGATTTGTACAAGGAGGTCAACCATGGAACGAGAGAAGCCTACATTTGATATTTTAGGGCGCATTGAACAGGAACGCCTTTCCCGTGGCTGGTCTGAGTATGCCCTCGCAGAGAATTCAGGTCTGACCCAATCCACCATCTCAACATGGAGAAGAAGAAATCTTCAGCCGAATGTTGCTTCTATCGAGAAAATCTGTGCAGGCTTCGGCATTACCCTCTCTCAGTTCTTTCAGGAGGAGGACTCAGTTTATCTGACGAAGGAGCAAAAGAAGCTTCTTGATCTCTGGGCTAAGCTCTCTCCTGTTCAAAGAGAGGCAGTTACTAAAATGCTGTGTGCTTTCCTATATATAGAGGAAGAACCCTGAGTTTCAACTGCATATTGCCAGATAAAAGCGGTCAAGCCACGAAGAGCTTGACCGTTTTCTTGTTGATAATAGGATTTAGGAATAAAGTTCTTTGATTTTTGTAAGATCACTGTTCAATAGAGTTTCATGTTCCAGAAGTTCTTTCTGGGCAGCAAGTAGGAAATCTCTGTTATCATAGAGGATTTTGTAGGCTCTGCGGTATAACTCTTCCATCTTAGCTACTTTTATAGCTTCGCTACTGAAAAGTCTTGTCTCTGACATTCTATTATTCGCCGATTCGACCTCTGAGAAACCAGCACCTGCGAGGGATGTCATCCAAAGATCAAGCAGACGATTGGCATTCTGAATGTCACCACTTGCATTTACATCCATCACTCCATAAATTAAAGACACACCTGCTTTTCCTGCCAAAGTCTTCGTTATATCGTTCAGAAGCTCTTCTTCGTTTTTCAAGTAAGTAGAACAACCATTCTCGAAGCCACCAATGCAGCTCTGATTCCCACGAATGGTAACGATGCCGATGCTGTCAGGATTCAGAATCTCTCCTACAACTGCGTGAGCTGCTTCATGTAATGCAATCTTCTGGCATTCGGTCAAATCAAGGCTCTTGTCTGTTTTGGAGAGCTTATAAACCACCTGAAGCAACGCATCTGTCACATCATCTTTGTAAATATGCTCGTGTCCTTGGTAGGTGCTATTCAATGCAGCAAGGTTCATTACTGTTTCAAGGGTAGCACAACTCACCTTGGGCATAGCTTTGACGATATCTGAGATAAGGACATCTTCTGCCAAATCCTTGTCTCGGAGATAATAGCTGACGATCCTCTCCGCAATATTTCCCATTGGAGGGTCAAGATAAAGCGTGTAGTCGAATCTTCCGGGTCTTAGCAGCGATGGCGGCATATACTTTGTGTCATTCGTTGTGGCAATCACAAAAATGTCTGTGTTCCTTGCATCGTCAATACAGGCTTGTAAGCAAGCCCATTCTGGCGCATAGGGAGAGTTGCTTTCTACGTAGAGGTTCAAATCCTCCAAGAGCAGTATACTAGGTGCGGCTTCCTTTGCAGCCAAGAAAGCAGCCCTCAATTCATCCAGAAAACTGTTCTCCTGACTGGTTTTCCGAAAGACATAAGACTTGCGACCGGATTCTTTTATAAAGACGGTTGCCAGCAAACTTTTACCAAGGCCGGGATCGGATTCCATCAGAAGCCCTCTGGGGATAGAAGCTCCTTTGCTTTTATAGAGTTCTGGCCTTTTCAGGGTATCCAATATCTGGCGTAGGATGTTTTTTGTGGCTTCATAACCGATGATTTTTTCATCAAACTTGTCCATTGTAG
>OLXL01000570.1_pt1 | contig 16741 bp, 7 predicted proteins | sample 1673891 | NCBI WGS metagenome assembly OLXL01 (sample SAMEA103958131, study PRJEB25191) | human gut metagenome | reverse complement strand
CTGTCTAATAACTCTGTAAGTTCTCTTTCAAACGCTCCCATAGTCAGTTCACGTTCAGCCTTTTCACGTTCCTGTTTATGCTGCTGATAAAGGTAGCCATCTTTTAGCACCTGAATGATAACGGGGATATTGTCAGCCCAAGTAGTGTGAACCAAGTTATTATCTTTCAGCTCCTTGAAACAGCCACGGAGGATAGTATCCTCTCGGTGGTCGGCTGCTTCAAATCGTTCTGCCCAATAGTTTCCGTCAGACTCATGTTCGATAATCTCAAACAAGAGGTTTTCTGCTTCTTTTGTAATAAATTCCATGTTTGCTCTCCTTTTTATACTATATACTGCCAAACTAAATTACTTGATTTTTATTTTACATCATTTATATGAGCGTACAAATCCCCGATGACAACTTTTTTATAATAGTTATCAAATCGAGAGCTTCACATGTTTTGACAACGATTCTCTGTCCAACAGAGTAATCGTTGTCTCCTGAATTATCAATATACTTCTGATCTACAATTCCTGTATTGTGTTCTATAATATGCCTGCGCTGGAAATACAGCTTCATACGAATAAGTTCGTCAGAAGATAAGAAAGCTTCATAACCACTTCCGGTTTCGTTACGGAAGTACTGGCTACCTTTATCAACCATTTGAAAGTCATTGACACGTTTCTCAATGCCTGAAATCTCTTTGAATTTGCACTGAGCAAACTTCTGAAATGCAGATACTACTTGACCAAAGCTGTTTTCAAGCATTGATCTGCACATTGCTTCGGCAGTATCCATATCGAACTGATCAGTCAGTGTAGCTTTCATCTCATCGAGAGATTGAACCATTTTTGTGATTGTATTCATAGAGTTATCAAACACATTGCTTGCAGAATTATAGCCACAACAGGGACAGAAATAAGCTGAACCGATAACGCTATACCTTGTTCCGCATTTCTCACAGGTAATATCAAGATTCCATTCTTCCTTAGCACCTATCGGGTTGTTCACGAATGTAACAGGTCTGTTTCGCTTGTAGGTAATCTTGATATACTTATTGTTTCGTGTAGAACGAGCTAAGCTGCCAAACATCTTATCAATTTCACCGAGCGTATAATTTCTTGCCCAGTTAGTAGCTATTTCTTGCATTGCATCAAGCTGTTCATATGTATACCAACTGTCCGAAGGAGCTATTTGACCACAAAGGGGACAATGTACTTCATCATCAGATACCTTATCTTCCCAATCCTGCATATTCACCTTAAATTCAAACAAGCAATTTTCGTTTGGACATTGCCTATCAAGGTAGCCCTTTTCATCGGAGTGAATTTCCATCGGTATTTCAACATTCATACGATTACCTCCTTTTTCCCCGTCACATACTCAAATATCAGCGACTTCTTGTATTCCTCTATTGTTTCGATCTGCTGTTTCTTTTCAGTAATTGCAAATTCAATTTCGCTAATCCTCGCATCAATGTATGAGACAATTCTATTCTGTTCATCAGTTGGAGGAATTAGCAAAAGTGTATTAGAAAACTCATAAGGAGATAAATCCCATTGTCCCTCTCTAATTCCACCAGATATTCTTCTGAACTCGTCCTTATAGCAACTTCTGAAAAGATAATGCAGATATTTGGGCATTATCTGATTATCCGTGAACTTATATATAAAATATGCTGGACTTACGATACCTTCATATTCCGATACACCCATTGAACCTTGCCAAGCCTTCATTTTGTTAATTACAAGGTTTCCTGGGACAACATATTTATAATTAGAGGTATCCTCTGATGTTACATTGTGATTATCGTCACGGCTATCTTTAGGGATCACTCCGTATTCACGATAAACTGATAATACCTGTTTATCACCTGGGTTTCTTGGCTCATTCCTTTGCAAATGAAACTTGACCTTTTCAACAAGCCAATGTGCCGGAATATCGCCAACCCACGCAATTCCGCTATCCCTCATCTCAACATCAGGATCAAGCCCCTTTGTGACCACTTCGGTAATGACGGAGCGCTTGTATTCTTCAAGGGCTTCGATTTGGGATTGAATGTCTGTGACAAGTGTATCAATCTCAGCACATTGTTCATCGAGAAAATCGGCAATTACTGCTTGTTCAGTAATCGGAGGAGTGGGAATCGAAATTTTCTTCATGTCTTGCCAACCAGTCGTCCACAAATCATCGACTATACCATGTCCCCACTTGTAAAATTCATCGCCGAACTGGATAGTATGAAAAAGCCAGTCATAGTATTGAGGGTGCATCTCCGTCATAGGACGGAGAATGGTATTTATAAGCGAAACTGAGCCTGTATATGAAGATATACCACATGAACCTCTACGGTCAGAACGGCTATTTATCGCAAAATCTCCTTTGCAAACGAGTTTTCTGTCATCGTGTGCATTAGTTTTTGCTGCTGTTTCTAATTGAGGCAGAATACCTTTGTTTGTTACAGAAAGAGGTGGATAATCCCTGTCGCTAACCTTTGTCACTCGTAGAGAGTATAACCCTCCAATCTTAGAAACACTCCAATGCTCTGGAATATCTGCTATCCACTCAATCCCACTATCCTTCATTTCACGCATATTCACACCCCATATCTTACTCTGTTTTTAAGAGCGTTAAAGCCGATATGTGCCATAGCATACACAATAAGTATAAGTGCAACAGCCCATGTAGCAAACCCGAACAGTCCCATTAAATAGAGGAGTCCGACATGAACACAGTAGAACATAAGATATAAGAAACTGCCCTTTGAAGGATTGTGCTCACTTCTTGAATAGTACAGTCCGACAAGTGCAAAAGTGAGCGCATGAAGCACAGGCTCTGCAAGATAGTTCATGACAATAGGTGTCATCGTCAATGTGTTTTTTCCAATAGTAACAGGGAAAGTAGTGCCTAATGAATCAAAGGGATTAGGCAGATAAAATGTTCTGATAATAACGCTCAGAGCTGCAATGAATTTATACATATAATCTCCTTTCATTAGCCAAACAGCCGTGCGATACGCTCACTTACAGACTTTTCAAGCTCCAAGAACCGCTGCTCAAGCTCCTCGCTGGGCTTAGGCTGCTGATATTTATAGAAATATCTTGTAAACGGAATCTCCGCACCCGTCTTTACAACAGGTGACTTCTTGCTCAGATCCTCCTCAAAGAACCACTGTGCATCGGGAACATGGGGAAGCACCTCACGAGCCATATAGTCCTCGATGCTTTCATCAAACTTCACGATCTCCGTGTCCTTTGTCTCTTTATCGTAGATGATGTTACCCTTCTTGTCACGCTGAATCTCGGCAGACTTGTCCATGACCGACAGACCGTCAGCGATCTTGTCAAGGAGCTTCTTGTCTGTTGTTGCGGTGCTGAGTATCTTAGTCAGTACGGGCATGAACTCCGCAGGGGATAAATATACCTTATCATCATCGGCGCATCTCAGCAGTTTGATGATAGCTTCGTAAACAGGTGCGTTGTTTTGGTAGTTTTCGAGCTTTTTCAATTCTTTGCCCGTCAGCTCCTCCTCAGAGTTTTCAAGCTCTGCCACCTTTGCAGGATCGTACAGCGAGGAGAGCGAACCCTTTGACAGCATTGCCTTGATACGCTCCTCGGTCACGGCATAGCTTCTCTGCAACGGCTGCATGACCGTGTACTCACGATAGATGAACTCCGTGTTTGGGTAGATCTTGCAAAGCTCGTTTTCAGCAAAGTCTGCATACAGCTTAGTGATAGCAGAACGGTCTTCGGGACTGATCTCGTTCTTCTTGTTTCCAAGAGCTTTGCGCAGCTTGTGGAAGATCGAGCCTGCATCAATGAGCTGAATTTTACCACGGCGCTCCTCACGTTTGTCCTTCGACAGCACCCAAATGTATGTAGCGATACCTGTGTTGTAGAACAGGTCAACGGGAAGTGCGATAATTGCTTCTATCAGGTCATTTTCAAGCAGCCACCGTCTGATCTGGCTCTCGCCCGAAGATGTACCGCCCGAAAACAGCGGAGAGCCGTTCTCGATGATTGCAGCTCGTCCGAGGGCATTGTCCATCTTGTTCACCGCCGACTGAATAAAGAGCAACTGCATATCGCCCGAACCTGGCAAGCCTGCACCAAAACGACCGTCAAAGCCCTTCTGTTTTTCCTCCTTGACAGCCTGCTCAACACCCTCTGCTGCGTCCTTACCACCCCACGGCGTACCGAACGGCGGATTTTCGATTACGAAACGCATCTGTCTGTCAGGGAAACAGTCAGCTTTCATAGTGTCCTGCATACGGATATTCTCGGCATTCTGCCCCTTGATAAGCATTTCAGCCACGCACATAGCATAGGACTCAGGGTTGATCTCCTGCCCAAACAGACGAACATTCGCAGTCGGGTTATAGCGGTGAATGAAGTTATATGAAGTCGAGAGCATACCGCCCGTGCCTGCTGCCTGGTCCAGTATGGTGATCTCCTTGTGGTCATCAAATATATCGTCACAACCCTCTGCAAGCAGAATGTTGACCATGAGCTTGATAATATCTCTGCCAGTGTAGTGATCGCCAGCCTCGGCATTTTCAGAGAACCTACGGATCAAGTCCTCAAAGATATAGCCCATCTTAACATTGTCAATGGTCTTGGGATCGAGGTCAAGCTCCGAGAAAGCCTTTACCACCGACAGCAGACGGTTATTCTTGTCCATTTTGTCAATCTGCTTATCAAAATCAAGGCTTTTGATAATGTCCTGCACATTGGCAGAAAAGCCCTCGATATAGTTGCGGAAATTCGCTGCAAGATGATCGGGATCGTTCACAAGCTCCGCAAGGGTGTACTCGCTCGTATTGAAGAACTGATACCCCGACACACGGCACATCGCCTTTGCAGGGTACGCAGGATTCTTCTTGTACTGCTCCACGACAGCCTGCTTTGTAGCTTCCAATGCGCACTCAAAACGACGAATAATGACCATAGGAATGATAACGTCCTTGTACTTATCGCTCTGATATGTACCACGCAGCTTATTGGCAATAGACCAAATGAAGTTGACCTCGGTGGAAACATCTACGGGAGCATCGTCCCACATGACATCTATCTTATGTTCGCTCATTTATAATTACTCCAATCTTGATTTCATATTCTCAATCATATCGAAAAGTTCTGCATCTAAAATAAACGATTCTGAAAATGCGTTCAGCACAATTCCGGCAACATTCTTCTCGCTATTTCGTGCCATTGGAATGACCTCTAAGATATGCTTCTGTACTTTTGAGAAGTGTTCGCCGTATTCTCCCATTTCTTCTACACTTGAAAAGATAGGGAAAAAGAATTGTTCGCCGTTTTGCAGAATGTCAGGAATCATACGAACAGCCTCTTTAGTGCTGAATGTCTTGCCAATCATAGATGAAAGATCGTCTCCGGATTCTTTAACACCCTGTTCTTAAAATACCCTATAACGCAAGTATTCGGTAGTTTTCTAACAACACTACTAAATGCATTTCCAAGTTTAACACTAATATGCGCATCGGATCCTAATACAACCCTACGTCCTCCAAGCTGAACATATCGATCAATGATACTGTATCGAGGCAGCGGTTCGTCAGAAGCATTCATGATGGAAGACGTATTAACTTCAAGAATAATGTCTTTTTTAATCATAGCATTTAATATTTCATCCATGATAGTATCACTGACGTTCCAATTATCAAAATAACGTCTGGGAAAATCTATATGTGCCATCGCCTGGAACTCGCAGGTCTGAATTGATTTTAACATAAGATTATAGTATTCATCAATCGCTTTTGATTCCTCTATGTTTTTTGCACCTGGAAAAACAGAGCCATAGCAATGATGAATGCTTCCTAGAATATAATCAAAAGGCATAGAACTGTAATCCTCGAATTCAGTAGGGAATAGATGTGGCTCGGAGAATTCAATCCCAATCAAAATCTGAATGGAGTTATAAATACGTCTTAGCCTATTCACTTCATAGAAATATTCTGACACATCAAAATTTGTAGAAGCTTTATTAATTATTCTTCCCACATTTATTTCAGAAGAATTGAAATCTACATGATCCGTAAAACAAATAATTGGAATCCCAATCTCTATGGCTTTTATACACTGCTCTTCCATAGATGACTTTCCGTCGGGCGAAAAAGTAGTATGAATATGCATATCTGCCAGCCTCATATTATCCCTCCACATAAAATAATATGGTTATTCCTTTTATACACAAAAATAATTGCATTATATTGTCATTGTAGAGACACACCTACTGCCGTGCAAAGAAAAGGAAGTACACCCACCTTTCATGTTATGGTTAGCACGGGCGCATACATAGGTGCGTCCGTGCGTCATAGTATTATGGTGAGCGCAAACGATAACCATTAAAAGAATAGTCAACAATGGTTAGAGGGATAATTCATCATTAGTTTTTCTTACGTTTCCTTTTGGCTTTATGTTTTGCAAAAGGGTGACGTTTTTCTTTTCTTATCCCTCTTGTTGTATCAGCTTTATTGTCAGAAAGCTTGTGTATCACAGGCGACATCTTTTCAGGTGAATCAGACATAGGGGCGTCGTTCCCTTTATTATAATCACTTACTAATTGACCACAGGCAGCTTTTATTCTATTACCTCTTGATTCCCGAAGTTTTACTTCCAAGCCAGCCTCCTCTAGTCTAATCTTAAATGCAACCAATTGTTGCTTGTTAGGACGTTTGATTCTCTTACAGGCAGTTTCATTATATTGTAAAAGATTAATCAGTACATTTTTTCCTCTAAACCATTTACCAAGTTGTCTTACGTCTGAAGCCCTATCATTAATTCCAGGAGCGAGCAGATATGCAATGGTAATCTTTCTGTTATGTCGTTCAGAATAGGAAAGCGCAGCTTCGACAACACTATGAATGCTATTGGATTTCATGTGCGGCATAATCATGTTTCTAGTTGCTTGATCCGTTGCGTGAAGAGAGAGTGTAAACTGAATCTTTAAATGCTCCTCTCTCAGTCGCTTCAACTGTTCAACTGGTCCAACAGTCGATACATTTATGCCATCTGTAGGAAAATTAAGTCCATTGCGATCACGAAGTATATGAATACTTTTAATCAGATTATCATAATTAAAGAGAGGTTCTCCCATCCCCATAAAAACGATTCTGTTGACACGTTCTTTCAAAAGAACGATTTGCTGAACTATTTCAGCTGGTGAAAGATTGCGAATAAATCCATTTTTTCCTGATGCACAGAAAATACACCCCACCGGACAACCGACCATAGTGCTAACGCATACCGTATTGCCAGTCCTTCTTTTAATGCATACTGTTTCAATGCAGTAGCCATCTTGTAATTCAAAAGCATACTTTGTAGTATCTCCCCCTACATATATGTCTTTTATAGTCATAGTTTGATTTTTAGGACTTACGCCATTTTTATACAAGGTTTTGAATAAAGACTTAGCTCGTTCTTCTCCCATACATTTGGCTACTTCATCAAAAGTATAATTGTACGGATTGCCCTGAATCATTTCTAATGTAGGAGGGCCCATTTTCTCTTTATTTGCCATGATAATTCCTTTCCTCGCATTGTATTTAAGTAATATTTTACACAAGCCAACTTGTGTGGATTATAACTTGAAAACATCAAAAGGGTACACAAACCCCATTGTATATATTATACATCTTTTTTTCTTTCTGTCAAGATAGAAATTGCATCCCAATAATGTGAATTATATCATTTTTCACTTATTGGGATGCATACTTACTTAGAATAATCTTATAGTTGCTTATTCAATTCCTTGCTTCTTGCTCCTGCCCTTTGTCTGGTCCTTCGGCGTTTTTGGCTTTTTGCCGAGCCTTGCGGCATCACGCTTCATCTTCGCCCTCTCAAAGTAGCAAGTCTTTTCACGCTTCGGAGCGTTCTTCTTTGCTTCGATAGCCGCCTGATTCAGCTCATCAGTTACGACTTTCAGCCTTTGCTCCTTAGTATCAAGCTCCTCCTGCTGGGGGAACGGCTCTGCTACGATCTTCTGCGCTTCTGCGTGGTCAAGCCTGAGCTTTGCGAGGTTATCCTGCGTTCTCTCGATTCTGCCGTCGATGTTGTAGAGGGCAGCTTCAAGACGATTCAAGTTGTGGGCAAAACTATCGATCAGCTTCGTGGTATGTGAAGTGGCACCTTGCAGGCCAGCCGACATACCGCCGCCCATCATGTTGCTGTTTACTGTAACGCTCAGGTCAAAGCCCTGGAACGAGCCGACTTTCACGGGAGTATCGGCATATTTGATAGCCAACACAGCATCTTCAAGACCCTTAGCAGCTTCTTTTCTATCGGTGTACTCAGTTTCACCAATGGTGATCTTGAATACGGGCAGTTTGCGTTCGGGATCAATCGGGAGCTTGCGGAGTGCTTCACGATCTGTATGGAGATCAGCAAGAATCGCAGTAAGTTTCTGTTCCTGTTCAGGGAAACGAGCGATCTTGTCCTCCATTTCAAATACCGTGTTGCGGTGTTCCGCAGCGAGTACCCTCAGTTCCTTCACTTCATTTTCAAGCATCAGCTTTTCCTTGATACGCTCATCGCCTGTGCAGAGAGCCTTGATCTCGGAATAAGTGAGTGCCTGCTGGTCCACATCTTCACACTTTCTCGCAGGAGTCTTACTTGTCATGATCTGAGAGATGAATTTCTGCTTGTTCTCCAAAGTCTGATAGGAATAAGCATCGAATGTGCCTTTGGTAACATAGCGGAATATCTGCACCTGCTTGTTTTCATTGCCTTGACGGATAATTCTTCCGGCGCGCTGTTCCAGATCAGCCGGTCTCCACGGAATATCGAGGTCATGGACTGCGATCAGCTTCTTCTGGACATTCGTACCCGTACCCATTTTGGCGGTTGAGCCGAGCAGTACACGGATCTCTCCGCTGCGGACTTTATCAAAGAGGTCAGCTTTCTGCTGTTCGGTTTTCGCATCGTGGATATATGCGATTTCCTCCGCAGGGATACCCCTTGCGATTAGCTTATCACGAATATCATCATACACGCAGAAGTCGCATTCTTCTTCAAGAGACTCGACCTCAGCGATAGACTTCTTATCCTTCACATCGTCGGCATCTTCGCCCTCGACCTCTGCTTCTCCTGCTGCTTTGTGAGGAACGCCCAAATCACAGAAGATGATCTGCGTGAGTCTGTCCTCAGCCGTTTCAGCGTGGATACGGGCAACATTCTCTACACAGCGGTTGAGCTTTGTATCGGGATTATCTTCAAATGACGGATCAATCAGACGAGGATCAAGACCGAGCTTTCTTCCGTCCGACGTAATCTTGAGCATATTGTCGATCGTGGGATCAACATTGCCTGCATTGATAGCATCGGCTCTGTCGGCAAGCTCCTGAACAAGCTCCTGCTGAAAAGGAGTAGCTTCGACCTGAACAACCTGATAATCACAGTCAGGCACATCAAGTGTCAGCGTATCCGCAGTACGAATGTCAGCGACCTGCTTGAACATACTCATCAATTCGGGCAGACCTGTATAGTTTGCGATACGGGTGCGCTCCTTGAAGCCATTGCCCGCAGGCTTTAGCTCCCAATCGGTTTTCTGGTCGCCAAAGACCGCAACCCAGTTGTCGAAGTGCTGTAAGCCGTGATCACGCAGGAAGTCATACTCCAAGTAACGCATCATAGTGTGCAATTCCGTGATAGAATTGCTCAGAGGTGTGCCAGTTGCAAAGATAACGCCCTTGCCGCCAGTCTTTTCATCGAGGTATCTGCATTTGAGGAAAAGATCGAGTGCTTTCTGTGAAGCCGAATTGGAAATTCCGGCTACATTCTGCAATTTTGTGGCGACGAACAGGTTTTTGAACTCGTGGGCTTCATCGACGAACAGACGGTCGATACCGAGCTGTTCAAAGGTCAGAGTATCGTCCTGATTAGCCTTTTCGAGCTTATCAAGCTGCTTTTGCAGACTTTTACGGGTACGCTCCATAGCCTTGATCTGAAACTTAGAGCCTTCGCTCTTTTTAAGCTCCTCGATACCACGAAGAATATCATCGATCTGGCTCTGGATCGTCATGACCTGTCTCTCCTTAGAAACAGGAATCTTACCGAGCTGAGAGTGACCGATGATAACCGCATCATAGTTGCCAGTAGCGATCTTAGCAAATAACTGCTGTCGGTTCTCTTTCTTGAAGTCCTTTTTTGTCGCAACAAGAATGTTAGCACCTGGATAGAGCTTCTGAAAATCGTCACCAATCTGCTCTGTCAGATGATTCGGAACGGCAAAAAGCGATTTTGTGCAAAGACCGAGCCTTTTTGATTCCATCGCTGTTGCGATCATTTCAAAGGTCTTGCCTGCACCAACACAGTGAGCAAACAGCGTATTACCGCCAAACATAGCGTGAGCGATCGCATTTTTCTGATGATCGTGCAGATGAATGTCCGCAGTCATCATCGGGAAAGAAAGAGCCGAGCCGTCAAACTCACGGGGACGGATACTGTTGAACAGCTCATTGTAACGCTCCACAATAGCTTCACGGCGGGCAGAATCTTTGAAGATCCACGCCTTGAAAGCCTTGCGAATATCGTCAGCCTTACGCTGTACCACACGAGTAGCATCAATATCGACCACACGCTTTTCCTTTGTATCGCCCAAGCCGTCAGGCACTTCGATAGTCTTATAGACCTTCGGCTCTTGCAAGTTCAGAAGATGCTCAAAGATGTCATAAGCGTTCATTTTGTGAGTGCCATACTTCTGAGTAGCAAGCACCGACCTGTCGGAAGATTTGTTGCTGACATGGAAAGAATTAGCGTGTACGGAGTATTCCACTCCCACGATAGCAGACTTGTTCCAACGGGCGGACGGACTGTCACTCCGCTGATATGCCGGAGTCTGCAACAGCTCATACATGAACTGCTCATAGTATTTCGGATCAAGCCAAGCGGCACCGAGCTTAATGTCAATATCTCCGGCTTTAAGCGGTTCGGGCATAGCCTGTTTCAGTGCTGATACATTGATATTGAAGTCGGGATCATATTCAGCGATCTCCTCAGCTTCACGGAGCTTCTTGCGAATATCGCCGGATAGATACTCACTCGCCGTCTGATACTCATTCTCCGTATGGGGAATCTTGAAGATATTGCCCGTCAGGTCGTGCTTCAGCTCGTCCTCGGTCATACCCGTCAGACTGCTCATGTACTCAAAGTCAACCCTTGCTTTCTCCGCAATGGAGAGCGTGAGAGCTTCAAGTGCTGTGTCAACGTGTTCCACAGCCTTCGGCGGCACGATAGTCCGCTTTGTGAAAATATCGGACTTTTCAAGGAGCTTAGTCTTATCATAGCTCTTTTCCAGTCCTGCCACAAGATTGTAGGACACATCTTCCGCAAAATAACGCTTGTTGGTCTGAGAGTGGATAAGCCCGAACTTCTTGTAGAAATCATCGTATGCCACATTCAGCTTTGCCTGTAAGTCTTTAATGACAGCATCGGGCTTGTCAAGCTCCATCGCTTCGATCAGCTCACGGGTGAGGTCACGAAGCTCAATAAACGCCTTAAAACGCTTGTGCTGCGCTGTTCCCTTATCGAAACGGAACTCGCAGGCGGCGTTATTTTTCTTGAAGAAAACTTGATCGTCAGACATAAAAAAGCTGTAATTACGCAGATTAGACGGAATCTGAACCTGAACGCCGTCAGCGGTCTTAGCATACACATCTCTGCCACGCTCATGACTGATCTCCGCCGAGAGCTTTCCGACAGCTTCATGAAGTGCCGATTTCAGGTCAAAGCCGTCCTCGGCGACAACCATTGTACCGCTGCCGTAGAGCTTGTTGCCCTCGACCACAGTGCCAAGCACCATATCGGGGTGCTGTTCAAAATACTTGTTTATTGGCAGACCGTCAGCAGTTTCACCGATGTGTACCCAATCGGGAATATCGGACATTTCGGCAAGTGACTTGCCTTCATGCTTCTTCAAAAAGATAATATCCGTGGTGACTTCCGTGCCTGCATTATCCTTGAAAGCTCCGTTTTTACCGCCCGGAAGTCTGATTGCACCGATGAAGTCAGCCTTGTCAGCCAACATCTGCCTTGTAGTCTCGTCTCGCTTGTCAAGTGTGCCTGCCGAGGTCACGAATGCCATGATACCGCCGTCTTTGAGCTTTGAGAGAGCTTCTGCAAAAAAATAGTCATGAAGTTTGGTAGTATCATGGACAGTATCACGGAAACCAAGCTCACCGAACGGAACATTACCGACAGCTACATCAAAGCTTCCGTTCTGAAAACGGTTCTTTTCAAAGCCCTGAATCGCAATATCCGCATCGGGATAGAGTGCCTGAGCGATTCTGCCCGATAAGCTGTCGATCTCAACGCCGTAGAGCTGAGAGTGTGCCTGCATATCTTCGGGCATACGTCCGAAAAAGTTTCCGATACCCATTGCAGGCTCTAATACGTTGCCGCCCTCAAAGCCGAAATTGGCGAGAGCTTCGTAGATGCCGTCTATAACCGTGGGGCTTGTATAAAATGCATCATTTACCGTTGAACGTGCCTGAGCATATTCCTGTGGAGTCAGCAGCTCGGAAAGCTCCTTATACTCTGCGGCCCACTTCTCGTCATTCTTATCAAAAGCCTTAGCCAAAGCACCCCAACCGACATATTTCGACAAGGTTTCCTTTTCCTCAGCCGTTGCAGGACGCTTTTCCGCTTCAAGTGTTTTCAGCGTTCTGATCGCATCGACATTTGCACGGAATTTCGTCTTAGCACCGCCCTCACCGAGGGTATCATCGGTAATAGTGAAATTATCGCCCTTATCCGGTGCAGGAGCTTCGACCTCACCCTTTTCAGGCGTAATAACCATATATTCACCACTGCGGATAAACTCATCAGTAAGGAAGGTCACACGGGAGATAAGTCTCGGCGCATCTTCAAGCGCCGTATCAGTCAGCGTGATAAATCCATCCATATCAAGGCTTTCGACCTTGTACTCCTTGCCCCTGTATTCAAGATAGTCACCGACAGAAAGCTCAGGAGCAGTCTTTTCGGGTGCAAGCTCATGCTCTTTATCAACATGAACTGTCTGCTCACGCTCCAGACTATCAATGAAATGAAAGCTCATCAGCATATCGCCGTTGTCGAGCCGAGAAGTCAGCTCACCGCCATCAAAAGCCCAGTTTTTCGCACGGTCGAAATCCATGTGAAGGTCTTTGCCCATAGGTTCACCGTTTTCATCGAGTTTTCTGGAAGTAAAATCAACGGTGCTTACACCCGTGACGATTCTGCGTTCTCCGATACACTCAGGACGGAGATGATCGGTGATCTCAAACATCATTCCCGGCTTGATAGCCTTTTTGAGCTGAGAGAGATTCTTGACCGTCGGAATCTCAGGCTTTTCCGCTTCAGGATTAACCGCTGGCTTAGACTTCACAGGTGCAGACTGCGCTTTTTCAGGTTCAGCCTTGCCGATATATTCATAAAGACCGCTGTTAAGGAGCTTATCATAGGAGATATTCTCCGTGATAGCAAAGCCGCCGCTGTCACGCTGAACTGTGCAATCGTCCGTATAGAACGGCAGCGCACCTGTCAGCGAAATAACCTCAGAAACCTCGCCAGTAATTTTGTGACTAAATCGGTCTCCAACCTCGACGGTATGGGGAGACTGTTTCTCAGCGGACTGCTCTGCTTTGAGCGCCGCCCTCTCTGCTTTCTGTTCGGCAGAAAGGTATGTATCGTCCCTGAGCCGTGATTCGGTCATTGTCGCAACATTATACCACGAATGACGGAATTTCTCGCCATTCTCAAAGGAGAACGTCAGCCCCTTGCTGTCATAATCGACGAGCGAGATTTTCCCCTCACCGCTATGACCGCCCGTGCCGTACTCCTTTTTCAGAAAATCGGCTAACTGCTGTACAGTCGGGTGCTGTTCCTCATAGAAGTCCTGCACACGGAGCTTACCGTGAACAAAGCCTGTACCACGGTCGATCTCAGCGGCCAATGCTTCATAGACCTGAACACCGTCCACCACCGGACCTTTGGCAAACTCAGACTTTGGCTTTTCGGGCGCAGGCTTAGAAGCGGTCAGCGGTTCGGAATCACCGAACAAAGAGAGCTGTTCGCCCTGTGCTTCGGGCATTTCCCAAAACGGAACATCGGCATTTTCGTTACGCTGAATTTCGTCAATGACTGCTGCGTCCGTAAAGAGAGGACGGTCAATGTCCTCAGTCTCCGCAGTTGGAGTTTCCACCGCAGGAACATCATCGACCGCCATAACACCCAGCTCATAGGCAAGTCCGTCAAGCTCTGCCTTGTGGTCTGCATAGGTGTCGATAGAGATAACACCCTCAGCATTGTCTACGATAACCGTAGCACCGAGGGAAAGTGCCTTGTCCTTGATCTCGTCAAGGCTCTCGGCATCGCCCTTGTATTTTAGCGTAACAGACGGCACATCTTCCGCAGGAGAAGAAGTATCGGAAACATCGGCGGCATCGCTCATAAGCTCAACCGTCTGTTCGTCCTTGCCTGTGTGACGCTCGATCACTTCATCAGGAACGGAAACGAGGTCACTGAAATCAAGGTCAGTCAGACCGTTCTCGATCATATCCTCGATACTATCAAACTGCTCTGTATCGAATACCTCGCCGTCAAATTCGTGAGTGATCTTGAAGTCGATAAGGTCAGCCGTCACCTGAATGGGCAGCTCATCGTCCGTCAGTGTGGTAAACGCAAGACCGACATTGTGCAGATCATCAAAATCAGCACCTTCACGGTATTCCGCTTCGCAAAAATCATTGATAAGCCATTTTGCCTTATCAAGCGGAGTTTCAAAAGTACGCTGGAAGTCCATGATCTCCACGGACTTGTCGGGATTATGTTTAAGCATCGCTGTACGCAGGAGTGCAGGAAATGTTGTCAGCTCACGGTACGGCTCGATCTCCATTTTATCGCCACGGTTATAGATACCGCAGACAGGTTCGCCGCCGTAAAACAGTTCACCGACCTTATCACCGTCAGCGATAGCCAGTTTCCATGTACCACGCTCTGTTTCCGCAGATTCGCAGTCTGTTCCGAAGAACTTGTCAACGACCTGCTGTAAGGTCTGGAGCTTTTCGGCTTCACGCTTCGGAGGGTTCAGCTCAAAAGCCTGTTCGATCAGAACGGTATATCCTGCTTCACGGAGCTTTGCGGAGTATTCGTCCTTGACATGATCGGGAAAACCAACCATAGGCTGCCCATTTTTGGAGAGCATACGCAGTCCGAGGACTTCTGCACCGACCTCCGCATTTTTGCCGTACATCTCGTAAAAGTCACCGACTTTTCGCAGAGAGACTGGTCCTTTATCCTCCGGCTCTGCCTGTTCAGGAGCTTCGACCGCAGGCTTTTCAGCCTTTGAGATGATCTCAAAGCCCTTTTCCTCCATATCCTGCTGCCAGCCGTCATACGCAAGCACATCGGAAGTGCCGAGCAGAATACCGCCGTAATCGGGAGCGTCAAGGTCTTTCATCTTGATACGGTCAGTGCTGATCTCCTCAACCTCACGACGAGCGCCGTCATACATTATAATATCACCGACCGCAAGATCGGACACCTTTGCAGTTTCGGGCTTCTCCTGCACAAGCTCCTTTTCACGGAAGAACTCAGGCATTTCCGTAAAGCCAAAGCTGTCACAGAAATATGCAGTATCCTTGCCGTCAACTGAAATGACAATAACATCGGAAACAGACAAAGAATGACCTCTGAAATCTTCGGGTTGTTTGGTGTTAAACTGCGTATAGAGTGCTTCAAGAGTTGCATTGCCCCTGAACTCTCCGACTTCACCCTCATAGACAAGCTCATAATCATCGTGATTGAGCTGTACGCCGTTCTTTTTGAGCTGTTCCATATCCTCAAAGCGGACACCGTGATACTTCTCACCGCCTGGGAGCTGATAGATCTGAAACTTACCCTGTGCCTTTTCCACATCATCATAGGTGCGGATCGGGTGATGTGCCTTGAAATCATCGAAGATACGCTGTTCCTCAGCGGTCAGCTCAGAGTGAGCTTCAAGGAAAGGAACGAAAATGTCAAGCATTCTCTGTGCTCTTTCCTTATACTCCGGCTGATTGAACGGGTGCTGTGTATAGCCGAGGATACCCTCATTATATGTGCGGATATGGTCGATTAGCGATCCGCCGCCCGTGCCTTTGCCGTCACCAATGTCAAAGCGTCCGTCATAATTGAACTCCTCGCCATTGATAACAGCGGTAATGCTGAAATCGGTCTTTTTATACCAGCCTGCTTTCAGCTCAGGGATATTACGCTCCGAGTGCTGTTTCTCATCGAGGTATTCAAGGACAGCATTGCCGAGAGCAAAACTGCAATCGGGGTGTGCAAGGGCAAAATCGTGAACGATGTCACTTTCGCTAACCCATTCATCACCCTTATCCTTGCCGAAATGGAAAGAGAGACTATCCGGCTTCTTTTCGGGTGTTTCTGCATCAAAGCTCACATGATACTTTTCCTTTGCGATGATCGCAAAAGCCTTTTCGGTCTGCGCTTCATCACCGAGAATATCATAGAGTGCCTTTTTAATACGGTTGAGCTTCGGGATATTATCGCCGTTCTCCCAACCGTGCAGAGCTGCACCGTCAAACGCTGTCAGAAGGTCAGAGATATTTTCATCGGAAATATCGGGGATAGCATCGAGCATATCGTCACGAACCCACCAGAAAGCAAGATCATTGAACTCCTCATGGGTGCGGTCAATGAAAGCCTGTCCGATCTCCTCAAAGGAAACGAAACGCTCCATACCGCTGAAACTGCACTTGAAA
>OLXL01000565.1_pt1 | contig 16838 bp, 14 predicted proteins | sample 1673891 | NCBI WGS metagenome assembly OLXL01 (sample SAMEA103958131, study PRJEB25191) | human gut metagenome | reverse complement strand
TTCGACTGGGAAATGCTGACGCACTACCACGGCGAGACGCCTTTCCTGTTAAGCGGAGGGCTGAAGCCTGAAAGCCTGGATGCATTACTGAAATTCAGCCATCCCCGCTGGGCTGGCATCGACCTGAACAGCGGCTTTGAACAGGCTCCCGGCCTGAAAGATGCGGCTGCCCTCTCTGACTTTATTGACTCTTTCAAACAAAACAAGTACAACCTCTAAAAACTTACTGATATGAATCGCATTGACCAATTATTCCAGACACATAAAGACCACGTGCTTTCCATTTATTTCTGTGCAGGTACCCCAACTTTGGAAGGTACTGCCGAAGTCATTCGCACCTTAGAACGGAAAGGGGTACAGATGATTGAAATCGGTATCCCGTTCAGCGACCCGATGGCCGACGGTCCTGTCATTCAGCATGCAGCCACACAAGCCCTGCGCAACGGCATGACGCTCCGCAAGCTCTTCGGCCAGCTGGAACAAATCCGTACAGATGTCCGCATTCCGCTGGTACTGATGGGCTACCTGAACCCCATCATGCAGTATGGTTTCGAGAATTTCTGCCGGCAATGTCAGGCATGCGGCATCGATGGCGTGATTATTCCCGACCTTCCTTATAAGGATTACCTGGAAAGCTATCGGCCCATTGCACAACAATACGGCATCCACGTGATTATGCTCATCACGCCGGAAACCAGCGAAGAACGCATCCGGCAAATCGATGGGCATACCGACGGATTCATCTATATGGTATCTTCTGCGGCCGTGACGGGAGCACAGAAGGAATTCAATGCACAGAAGCAGGCTTACTTCCAGCGTATCAAGCAAATGCAGTTGCGAAACCCACGGATGATCGGGTTCGGAATCTCCAACAAATCCACTTACGAATCGGCAGCGGCATACGCCTCCGGATGCATCATCGGGAGCAAATTCGTGACCTTGTTCGAGGAGGAAAAAGATGCCGGAAAGGCCATCGAAAAACTGTTGGAAATGCTAAAAAACGAAGGATAATTAATCATTCTGCTATTTTTAGCGGCTTATTCTTTCAGTCAAAGCATATTTTTGCTATCTTTGTGCCAAACTAAACGAAGCATCAAATGATAAAACCAGATTATCCTTCCGTATTACTCATCTACACTGGAGGTACAATCGGTATGATTGAAAATCCGGAAACCGGTGCCTTGGAGGCATTTAACTTTGACCAACTTCAGGAGAACGTGCCGGAACTGAAACGGTTCAACTACCGCATTTCCTCTTACCAGTTTAACCCTCCTATCGACTCCTCGGACATGGAGCCGGCCTTGTGGGCCAAACTGGTCAAAATCATCCAATATAACTACGATAACTTCGACGGGTTCGTGATTCTGCACGGCACGGACACCATGGCTTATACCGCTTCCGCACTGAGTTTCATGCTGGAGAACCTGAGCAAACCAGTCATCCTTACCGGAAGTCAGCTGCCCATCGGTGTGCTACGTACAGACGGAAAGGAAAATCTGATTACTTCTATCGAAATAGCCGCTGCAAAACATCCGGACGGAACTGCCGTGGTACCGGAAGTCTGCATTTTCTTCGAGAACCACTTGTTGCGTGGAAACCGTACGACAAAGATTAATGCAGAAAACTTCAACGCGTTCCGTTCCTACAATTATCCGGCACTGGCTACGGCCGGTATCCACATCAAGTATGAATACGACCGTATCCGGAAGGTGGATCCCAACCTGCCCATGCATGCACACTATGTCTTCGATACGAATGTGATTATCCTGACACTTTTCCCGGGTATTCAGGAAAACATCGTGCGCACGGTGCTCAACACACCCGGTCTGAAAGCGGTAGTGCTCAAGACGTACGGCTCCGGAAATGCGCCCCAGAAGCCCTGGTTCATTCACTTGCTGGCAGAAGCTACGGCAAAGGGAATCGTCATCGTCAACATTTCACAATGCCAGACAGGTATGGTAGAAATGGCACGTTACGAAACCGGTCTGCACCTGCTCGATGCGGGCGTCATCAGCGGATATGATGCCACCGTGGAAAGCGTGCTCACCAAGCTGATGTTCCTGCTCGGCCACGGGCTTACTCCCAAAGAAATACGCTGCGAAATGAACCGTTCCATAGCCGGAGAGTTTACCAAGCCCGTGTTGTAACCTAAATGTAACATCTATTTCATAAGGACGAAACAAGAAAGGGTCATCTTTGTAACGAAAACTAAATCACATTGAATTTTGTATTAATTAATAGAAAATACGCATGAACGATTACCGGATTTTAGTTGTAGACGATGAAGAAGACTTGTGCGAGATTCTAAAGTTCAATCTCGAAATGGAAGGATATATGGTAGATACTGCCAATTCCGCCGAAGAAGCCTTGAAACTTGAATTGCCACGTTACAACCTGATACTGCTGGACGTGATGATGGGAGAAATTTCCGGATTCAAAATGGCCAGCATGATGAAAAAGAACAAGGATACACAGAATATTCCTATCATTTTCATCACTGCAAAGGATACGGAGAACGATACGCTGACCGGATTCAACCTGGGAGCGGACGACTATATTTCAAAGCCTTTCTCTCTGCGTGAAGTCATCATGAGAGTAAAAGCGGTGTTACGACGCACAGCCGGCGTACAGACTCAGGTGCCCGAACAGCTGATTTATAAAGGACTGTCGGTCAACATTCCGAAGAAGAAAGTAACCATCAACAACGAGGAAATTTCATTAACGAAAAAAGAATTTGAAATACTTCTGCTCCTGTTGCAGAACCAGGGACGCGTATTCTCCCGCGAAGACATTCTGGCGAAAGTATGGCACGATGAAGTGTACGTGCTCGACCGTACGATTGATGTGAATATCACCCGCCTTCGCAAGAAAATCGGTGAATACGGTGCTTGTATCGTAACCCGTCTCGGTTATGGATACTGTTTCGAATGTGAATAAATTACGGTGGCACAATCATGACAAAATTTTCTTATCGCATCCTCCCTTTCAGTCAGAGGCTGTTTCTTTCTGTCATATTCCTTTTCCTGGGATATGCAGTATGCTTCATGCTGTTTCAATACAAACGCGAAAAGGCTTACAAAATAGAATTACTGAATACGCAGCTGCAAAACTATAACAACCAGCTGTGCGACTTTCTGGCCGATCATCATGGGGTCAACTCTGACTCCATGCAGAGTTATGTGACGACTCACATGATGCCGAACCTGCGGGTGACGCTTATTGAGCCGTCGGGGAAGGTCGTGTACGACAATACAAATGCCAACTGGAAAAGCTTTGCCAACCACTCTTCACGCAAGGAAGTGCAAGACGCACTCATGTATGGAAGCGGCTATTCCATCAGCCGCCAGTCGGAAAGCATTCAGGGAGAGGAATATTTTTATTCCGCACGTTATTATCCTCCCTACCGCATCATCATACGGTCTGCCCTTCCCTACAACCTGAGTCTGGCAGAACACTTGCAAGCTGACTCCGGCTACCTATGGTTTGCGCTGATTATCTGTCTGGTACTGATTTTCATCTTCTACCGTTTTACTAGGAAGCTGGGCAAGTCCATCACCAAACTGCAACAGTTTGCCATGAAGGCCGACCGGAACGAACCGATTGACATGGACATCCTGCAAACATTCCCCAAGAACGAACTGGGAGAGATTTCACAACACATCATTAAGATATACAAACGCCTGCACCGGGCGAAAGAAGCTCTCTACATTGAGCGTGAGAAACTGATTTCGCACCTTCAGACCTCACACGAAGGATTGGGTGTCTTTACCAAAGAACGGCAGGAAATCCTGGTCAACAACCTGTTTACGCAATACATCAACAACATATCCGACCGCAACCTGCGTTCTACCAATGAAATTTTCGACATTCCGGAACTACAACCCATCATTGAGTTCTTAAACCGGAACGAGGGTAATTTCAGTAAAGAGGAAAAGCGGTATGCCATGCACCTCAACAAGAACGCACGCTCGTTCACCGTGGAATGCATCATCTTTCAGGATATGTCGTTCGAAATATCCATCAACGATATTACGCAGGAAGAAGAACAGGCCCGTCTGAAACGCCAGCTGACTCAGAACATCGCCCACGAGCTGAAAACGCCCGTCAGCAGTATTCAGGGATACCTGGAAACCATTATCAGCAACCCGAACATTCCGCAAGAAAATGTCCGTGTCTTCTTGGAAAGAAGCTATGCCCAGAGCAACCGCCTGACCTTCCTGCTACGCGACATCTCTGTGCTGACCCGAATGGACGAGGCACCGGAACTGGTAGAGAAAGAGCAGGTAAACCTGAGCAAGATTGTAGAAAACATTTTGAACGAGGTTGCACTCGGTTTGGAAGAAAAGCATATTACTGTGGTGAACAAGCTCCCGTCGGAAGTCATACTGACTGGAAGCAGCTCGCTGCTTTACTCTATCTTCCGCAACCTGACCGACAATGCCATAGCCTATGCGGGTAATGACATACAAATCACCATCAACTGCTTCCGCGAGGATGAGAAATTCTACTATTTCAGTTTCTCTGATACTGGCGTGGGAGTACCCGAAGAACACCTGAACCGCCTGTTCGAACGCTTCTATCGGGTAGACAAGGGACGTTCACGGAAATTAGGAGGTACAGGTTTGGGACTGGCTATCGTGAAGAACGCCGTGTTGTTCCATGGCGGAACCATCTTCGCCAAGAACATGCCGAAGGGAGGACTGGAGTTTGTCTTCACACTGAAGAAGGATATACAAGGATAAAACAATTCCAGGCAAGACATTCTGTAATTAAAACTGCTACAATTTCCCCTGGTTCCAGTACTTCCGTGGAAGTACTGGAGTACTCCCCTGAAAGTACTGCAGTACTCCTTTGACAGTACTGGAGTACTTCCTTGGCAGTACTGAACGACTTGTCATGTATTTCTTCACAACTGATTTAAAAATTCAATACCACGTAATTTTAAAGAGTCTTCTCTTAACTTATCCAAAACAGCTTTAAACACGTCGTGCGTATATTCCTCTTTTTCCGTATCATAGTCTGCTATCTTGCGAAATAAGACTTCACACCCCAAGCGGTTTGTCATAAGAAGCAAATGTTCTACATCACTATTCTTTCTCAGATTTGTATAAGAATCATCATGAATTCCAATTTTCCAGAACACATCATACTCCAAACCCTTTTTTGCATCAAACATGAACGAATCTAATTCCTTAGCCTGTTTAAGAACTTTATCCCTATATTTTTCTTCTGGTTTCGTTTTCAAAACAGATCGTACAACATAGCCCTTTCGCCATACTAAAATAATTCCTGGCATGATAACCAAAAGAGTAAACCAGCCCAAAAGCGGATATTCTATGCAACCTATAAGAAAAACAGTAACTAAAAAAATAAAGATAGATAAAGTAATAAAACTTAAACATCCCATACACAACCCTCCTATTTTTCTCCTAAAATTTCCTTTACCTTATCATCAATGAACCTTTTTTCTTCATCGCTTTCTATTCCAGCATTCAAATCCTCCCCACTTTGTTCTATACATTCTCTGACTACAAGTTCATATCCCAATCTATGTGCCATTCTTATAAGCGCCACCACGCCAGCAGCTCTCCCACGATATATTTCATTAACATCTGCAGAAGAGATTATGTTACTACTAAAACTAATATTACATATTTCTGCACGTTCTTTCAGAAATTTTCCTATCTCTTCTGCCGATTTAACTGAATCGTCAACATAATGTAGAGCTTCTTTAGACAATGCCATTGCCTTCTGTTTATCAAATTTTCGGTATAACTGAATCAGAAGTGCCAAACAAACGATACATACAAACAAAGTAAAAATCAATAATCCATTCATTTGTTTATTTTTTTGCAAAGATAATTTTTCTCCTAAAAAAGTAATCAAAATGATTTTACAATACAGAAAAGTATCAACTCATTATATTTGAAGAAGGAATATAATATCAACGAAAACATATATTGATAAATTAACCACACCCTATGTTAAGTAAAGTAATAATAGGCCTGTTCTCTTTTCAGTCACGCAGTCCCTTATTAATTGACTTGAAAAGTAAACAGGCTTATAAATTAGTGGATTGTATCAAAGTGTTATTAACTAAATCCATCCCCTATTATCAACCCCCATGCGCACATCATCGCAGACGACTTTATAGTTGGATATACCATTCAAAAAAAATAAAACCAACTCAAAAAAACATTATGAGCAAACAGTACATTGTTGGATATACCATTCAAAACAATAATAAAACCAACCTCATTCAAGTCTATATTGTCTAATGTTTGTTGGATATACCATTCAAAACAATAATAAGACCAACAGTTTGTTTTAAGCTTGTCAATTTCAATGTTTTGACGTACTTCCCGAGTATAGTTTCCTATCTCAGGTTAAGGACTTCCAGCAGCCCCAATTAGAAAATTTCTTCTCTAATTATCTTTCTACGATTTTTTTACTCATCGCAATATTTCTTGCAGCATTAAAGTCTGCATTGATTTTCTCTCCACATCGTTTACATTGGGGATTCGTACAAACAAATTCTTCTTGCTTCTTACGTTCTCCACGTTCTCCGCAATAGCTGCATGTCTGGCTGGTATATGCAGGGTCTATATATTTCACTTCAATACCTTCCAATTTCGCCTTATATTCTATCATACTTTGCAGTTCGTAATACGACCAATAACGAAGCAGATACTTATACTCGTCTTTTACATATCCTTCCTTACCTTTTCCGAAATCTTTCAATGACTCCATGTGGATAGTTCCGGCATTCTGTTTTAAAGCCTGCTTTATAACCTCACGACTGTAAACATGGTTTTGTGTATGCACCCAATTACGCTCTTTTTCCTTCAGCTTTTCCAAAGGCTCCAGTTTCTTCTTTCGTCCGTGTCCACCTTGGGTACACATAAGTTTCTGCAAACTTTTAAAACGTTTCTGAAACATCGTCCGCTGATTGTGAAAATGTTCTATATCGCCAATCTGCATCTTGAAATTGTCATTCTTGTTGATAGCAAGGTATAACGGACATTTGATGCCCAAATCTACACCTAACACCACGTCCTTATCCAACACTTGTTTCTTAGCAGGAATGTCAATAGACAGCAACAGGAATATTCTTGTATTCTTTCCATTCTTTACAAGCTTTATAGAAGAATTATTGGCAATATAATCTTCGCCCTTTTTCTTTTGTTGCCTGTCGCTTTCTATCAGTCTTTCAACGATACAGCGGTTATTGCTTGCGTCTTTTCCAAACTCAAGCCTGAAAAGTATTTCTTTTTCCTTCCTATCATTGTTTAACTTAAACCATTTAAGATAGATTCCATTCTCTTTTATAAAAAGTCTCAATCCACTTTCCGGTTTAATGGAAAATGGAATTCCCATACCTTTCTTGTAAGTACTTAAGGCTCTTTCACCAGACTTAACTTCCCTTTTGTTATTGTTGTAATTATTTTGCACATATTGGTTTAAATCGGTCAATATCTCGGCTGGTATATACTTTAGAAATTCTTTCGATACCAATTGATAGGTGGAGTTTCTTTTGATACGCTGAAAATCCTGCTTTTTATTTTTAAAATCTTCATCAAGTTCTTTTCTTTCATTAAGCAGCCTATATTGTTCCTCTTTATCGGATGTTTTTTTATCTGGATTCAGTTTTTCCAGTTTTTTATCTATTTTATTGCACTGTGACATATAACGTAATCTCAATCGCATTTCATACTCATCGTTAAAAAGGCAATGAGTAGAGATTCTGTTGGCAGCCAGATAAATTGTATTGTTTATCTGATAAAGATATTTCCATTGTTGGTCATATTCTTCATCTGTCAATCCATCTTTTACGATTTTCAATTCTATTTTACGTGTAATAATAGGCATACTCTTTTTAATTTTGCAACCGCAAATATTGTAATTATAATTGTAAGTCTCAAATCCAACTCAAATAATTTTCAGAATTTCACAAATTCTCAAAATCGCCCATAAAAAATCCCCCATGCAACCGCATGAGGGATTCCACAAGTAAATTCTATTTCGAGAAATTTATTTTGCTACACGTTCCAGCCATTTTACCATGAACAGCATGACTCCCATTGAAATGAGACATACAATCATGAAAATAGCCCAGCAATATCCGATAGGAATGGCGTTATACATAAGAGGACCAATCCACAACAGAAGATTACCTACAGCTGTTGCACCAAGCCACAATCCCTGGCAAAGTCCCAGAAGATGCTTTGGAGCTACCTTCGAAACGAATGACAATCCAAGCGGAGAGATAAACAACTCGGCCACAGTAAGCAGGAAGTAAAGAACAATCAACACCCATGCACCGGCTTTTACCTGCTGGTCAATAGGAAGTTCTCGATATTCTGCAGCAGAAGGATAACCCATAATGAGTGAATATGCAGACAAGAAGAGATAAGCCAAACCTGCGATGAGCATACCGATGGCAATCTTACGCGGAGTAGAAATTTCCTTGCCTCTTCTTGAAAGAGAACCGAAAATCATCATGATGACCGGAGTCAATGTAATCACAAAGAAAGGATTCACTGCCTGCCATATTTCCGGAGCAATTGTAGATGTATCAACGAAGTCTCTCGCAAAGAGTGAAAGTGAAGTACCGTTCTGATGGAATGAGAACCAGAAGAAAATAACCACGCCAAGCACTGCAAACAAGGCGTAAAGACGCTGTTTGATTTCCTTAGCCATGGCAGCCTTTTCTTCAGCTGTATAAGTAACAGCAGCTGCTGCTTCCTTTTTCCCCGGATTTGGGAACTGACTCTTGGTCACAAAGAAGATAATCAAAGAAATAAGCATTGCGGCAACAGATGCAACAAATGAATAATGAATACCTTCATTAAATACCTGCAAATACTGTGCGCAAGAAGCAGCCATATCGGAAGTTTCACCCACACACTGTGACATCAACTGATTCAAGTTACCCATAGCCTCAGCCGACATACCGTCTGCACCTTTTGCTATATATTCATGACACAGAGCAGGAAGACCCGCATTGTAGACCATATTGTGTGCACTCAGCCACCAGCTTCTCAACAAAGGAGCGATAAACGGAGCGATAAGTCCACCAATATTGATAAATACATAAAATATCTGGAATCCAGAATCTCTCTTGCTCTTGGCTTCAATCAGTTCCTTTTCCCCCTTCTTTGCAGCCTCTGCTTCAAGGTCATCGTACATCTGACCTACAATGGCCTGAAGATTTCCCTTGAACAGACCATTACCAAATGCGATAAAGAACAAGGCAATACAAGTAAGTGTAAGCAACCATGATGTATTACCTGCATTGGCAGTAATAGGAATAGATAATGCAATATATCCAACAGCCATGACCACGAGACCAGCCATGATTGTACCTTTATAATTCTGCTTTCTGTCGGCTATCAGCCCCCCCACAAGACTTAACAGATAAATACCTGCATAAAAGAATGAATAGATAAGTGTACTTTTTTCCTCACTTATACCAAATTTAGAACAAAGAAACAATACCAGTACGGCATTCATGATGTAGTAGCCGAAACGCTCCCCCATGTTAGAAAGTGCAGCCGGTATCAGACCTTTAGGATGCTTGTTAAACATAAATAATGAAGATTTTAATAATTAATAGTGTTAATACTCGTATAAATTCTGTCTCTCGTTCGCAAATATACAATTATTCAGATAAATATGCAAACTTACCTCACTCAGCACCTTGCGGAAGTTTTCCTCTGTACGTACGGCTTATCACGCGTTCAAAGCTATGAATAATCTCCTGTCCCATGTTCACACGCGTGCTGTCCACTTTCCGGATTTCCACAGGCGTAACTGCATCTTTATACTTCGCCTTGCCGATACGGATTTTCATCTTGTCCAAGTTTCCGGTAATATTCACTCCCGCCTTGAACGGCAACGGCGATTTCAGCACAGAGATGTGATAATTAAAGTTCATGTCCAAGCCCTGGGTTCCTCCCACAGCCGCCTTGTAACGGTCTATCTGAAGTAAGAACGGGTATACCGTCACATTGCCGTCCTGCACGGTCAGGTTCACCGAAATACTGTCGAACACATTACGTTTCTTATTCTTGAACATCAGCGTCTTGGATATTTCGGCAAAGGTTTCTCCATCCATCAGCACCAGACTGTCGCCTTTAATGTGCATGGCCGCTTTCAGACTTGGTATCTTCACGTTCAGGTTGGAATCAAGTACTGCCTCGGCCGTAGCATCAAAATCGACCATTCCCTTGAAGGAACGGAGCATCGGCACAATCGTATCAAGCGAAGGAATGAAATCGACCAGCTTACCGATATTTACCTTGCGCAAACGGAAATCAAAACCGGCATAGCCTCTTGTTTTTCTGCGGGCACGGTATACCAGTGTGGTTTCCAAGTCTGCTTCCAGTCCGCGCATAGTCAGCTTTTTCAGATAAACGGCCTGATTGCGAATGTCTACCGCTCCTTGCACATTTTCAAACACCATATTTCCGTAAGTCACCTTTTTCAGGTTGGTCTTCAACTCGAAATCAATATTCTTCGGAATGACAAACAACTGCATCGGTTCTGCCGACGATACCGTGTCGGTCTCTGCCTGAAGCGTATCCTGCGGGAAGTTCAGTGCATTAATCAACTGGTTGCAATCGAGGTTGCGGGAAGCGATTTCCAGGTTGGCCCTCAGCATTTTTCCTTTCTTCATTGCCGCATACAGGCCGTAAACCGATCCGCTTGCCGTCAAGTTGGAACGTCCGATGCGCATACTGGCATTTTTCAAGGTGATAACTCTATCGCCTACCGTTACGGCCGTTTTTCGCATTCTCACCGGCAAAGCCAGTTCAGGGGTTCTTAAAGTCAGTCGGTTGAATCCGACAATTCCTTTGGGAAGCCATACTGAATCGCGTACCTTTTCAGCCGTCAAGTTAAAGCCTCCCTTGTCCATGCCCATTTTCATATCGCCCATACGGCAGAAGAGAGTATCGGTCTCCAAGGCCACCTTTATATTCGGCATGGCCGGATTCAGTTTACCCGGTTGCAGGTGCAAGGAAGCCTTTGCCTTTTTACTGAACACCTTCAACGAATCGCCCATCTCTCCTTTCAGGCGACTCATCTGCAATTTACATTCCACGTCAATCAGACGGGTCGTATCCTGCGGATTCGTAGACCGGACGGTGGCATTCAATTCATCCAGATTGGCAGAAATAGCCGCAGTACGCAAGGAAGCCTTGCGAATGTTCATTTGTGCGGCAAGATTGTCTTCTCCAATGAAACGGAGAGCGGCCTGGCTGGTAAATTCAAAATTCTTCTTGGTATCGCGCAAGAACATGTCCTGCATATCCAGCTTTCCTTTCAAACGGACACGCCCCCAGTCCTGCTTCTGAATAGTCGACAAGCGACAATGCAAGCGGAAGTCGGCTCCCACCCGACCACCTATCGACACTCCTTCCTGCAAGGGGAAAGTCTTGGCCAGTGCCGTAAGGTCTATTTCCGAACGGGTATGAAAAGTAATGTCAGGGTCACCCAACAAATCTTCCACTTTTCCGTCGGCCAAGATATCGGTATGAGCTCCCTTGAAACGGAATATTTTCAAATCAGCATACGAGGGCTTGTGGCGCATGAAATCAACGTACCCACTGAATTCCGCCGTCAGGTCGTCAATACCGTAGGGCAAGTCGGCATACTTCGCCGAGGCCTGGTTAATGCTCATGTGAAGTGTGGCTTCCGGCATCTGCTGTTTGCCATAAAGCCCCTTCAAGGTTCCCTCTAACGTAACTTCTCCCTTAGCAGTAAGTTCCTGACGCTTCAGCACACTCTCCGGAATCATATTAAACACGGTTTCCAGCGACGGGGCATGCAACTTATAGGTCAAATCTACCGAAGCCGGTCCGCCAATCGTATCCCGTCCGAGAGTTCCCGACAAGTCAAGGGCTATTCCATTTAATGTCAGTCCCGTATCCTTCAACGTGAGCCGTCGGGAAACACGGTCCAGTTGCATATCCGCATTCAGTCCCACAGCCAGGTGATTCACCAATAGCTGTCCGTCCTGCCAGAAGAGCAGATTCTCGTTGTCATACTCCAGTGCCAGCATGGAATAATCTTTCTTCAAGGAAGCTTTCAGACTCATGTTCAGGTTCTGCACGCGAGCGTATACCCTTGTATCCCTGTCGTCGAACGTCACGTTCGTACGCTTCAAGGCCACACGGTTTATGTCTATTTCCTGAATCTGAGGCTTCTGCGATGTGGTATCCTCTTCTACTGTCTTTTCCGTACTCTTTACGATGTCCCAGTTGCTTTTTCCTTCCTTGTTCTTGAAGGCATATACCGATGCATCCTCCAGTCCCAGATAGCGCAGGCTGATTTTATCATGCACCAGATAATCCACCGGATTCACCACTACCACACATTTCTTGAAAGAAACCAGTGAATCGGTCTTCTGCCATAACGTATCATTAATGGCTTTGGACACCAATACTCCATCCGTCACCTTCAGTCCGAATCGCGGAAAGGTGGAAAAAAAAGTCAGCTCCACGCTTTTCATCTGCAAACGGGCATTCAATGACTGATTGGCCACATTCAACACCACTGGTGTCAGTTTCTCCGGTGTAAAAATAAAATTCACCACGATGGTTACGGCCAACAAGAATATAGTCAGTAACGCTCCTAACGAAATGGCCGTCAGCCGAATTGTTTTACGTAATTTCTTGTTCATCTTTTTTCTTTCATAAACAAACTTATCTATTGTTTGTTCTATCAGTCTCTGCATTCAGGCAATAAGTACAGACAAAATCAGGATGGATCAGATAATAAATCAAGAAACGAGTCTTGCTCGATTTTCGATACGATTCACCTATAAACGTTCCAAAGGAAGATAATCTGAAAGAGCATACCTTCAAATGTTGCAGGAAATCTACTTCTTCCGTATCCAGTACTTTGTACATGGTTTCCTTGGCCGACCAGTGCAAAAGCAACTGATACAGTTCTTCACGCGACTCCATCCGTGCTCTTTCCGGCATCTCGTCTTCTCTGATAAAGCGAGATTCTACTTTTCGTACCCGCTCGCCATAAGCCTCAATATCAATGCCGGGCTGAGCAGACTCATGCAAACCGACAGCCACATATCCCTTCGTATGAGAAATGGATACATGATACTCCCCTCCTGTCAGAAACGGCTTTCCGGAAGGTTCATGTCCAATCCGCACTTCTTTCCCCAACATCGTTTTCAGCAGCACACGGACTGCCAGGTATTCCAATTTCCGGGAAGAAGCCTTCAGGCCTTCAAGTTCCTGCCGCACCACATCGTCCGACAGACAGGTACAAAGTTCCTCCTGCGTTTCCGTCACCTGCCAGATTCCCCATCTGCCATTCTCCTCCGTCCAAGTCTTCAGCAGCGGCATACTTACTTCTCCTTCGACTCGTCTTCTTCCTGAGCCACAGGCAAGATGGTCACTTTCACCTTCTGGATACGACGCGAAGTCATCTCCAGAATTTCAAAACGGTAATTCTGGTAATTGATAATCTCATGCAATGCGGGGAACTCTCCCTTCAGTTCCAGCAAAAGGCCGGCCAGTGAATCCGCATCCCCAGAAACATCCTCAAATACCTCCTCACTATCCTTGATAATCTTATAAAAATCCGACAACAGAGTCTTTCCTTCGAATACATACACGTTTTCCGTCAGTTTCACGTACGTGCGCTCTTCCTCATCGTATTCGTCATTGATTTCTCCGACAATTTCCTCGATGATGTCCTCCATCGTCACGATACCCGACGTACCTCCAAATTCATCCACCACTACAGCAATATGAATCTTGTTCGCCTGAAAATCACGCAGCAAATCGCCAATCATCTTATTTTCAGGTACAAACAAGGCAGGGCGAATCAGGTTCTGCCACTTGAAGTCCTCACCTTTGTCCAAATAAGGAAGCAAATCCTTGATATACAATATACCTTTAATCTGGTCACGCGTTTCTTCATACACCGGAATACGCGAATATCCGTTCTCATTGATACACTTCAGAACCTCAGAAAAAGTAGAATGTATTTCCAAATCCACAATATCCAGACGGGAAGTCATTACTTCCTTCGCGGTTTCTTCTCCAAAACGGATGATTCCCTCCAGCATATTGTTTTCTTCCGGTGTTTCCTGAATATCTGTCAATTCCAATGCCTGAGAAAGTTCATTAACCGACAAATTCCGGACTTTCCGCTTCTGTGAAAAACGGTTGATAAAGAAAGAAGACCGGACCAGCAATGAAGAAATAGGCCAGAACACGGTGCGCAAAACCGTCACTACGGGAGCAGCCTTACGGGCAAAAGGTAAAGTGTGCTGTGCCGAATAAATTTTCGGCATAATTTCGCCGAACAGCAACAACAGGAAGGTCAATACGACCGTTACAATCAAGAATTCCAGAATCTTTGCCTCTCCAAAATCAATCACACTGGCAAACACATAGTTCAACAGCATAATGATGGTCACATTGACAAAGTTATTCGAAATCAGAATAGTGGCCAGCAGGCGCTCTGAATCCTCCAGTAAAGCCTTGATTTTGGAGTCAGAAGGGTGATTCTCCTCCTCTATATCGTTCAAATCAGAAGGAGACAACGAAAAGAAAGCTATTTCAGAAGCAGAAACGAAGCCCGAAGTATATAACAACATAAGGGCCAGCAGCAAAGCAAAAGCAGCCCCTAACGAAAGGGGCATTACGGTAATTCCGTTACAAAGCTCCGTCCAGCGGAGCAAACACGAGTCAGGGTCCATTCTATCTACCTGTAGTTAAACATCAATTTAAGACCGCCTGAGATTAAAACGGCAAATCATCCGAAGGATTGTTCTCAGGCTGAGCAGCAGCGGCAGCCGGTGAAGCGGCCTGTGGTTGTGCAGGAGCAGCAGGCTGGGCAGCGCGCGGAGTCAGCATTTCCATATTGTCACCGAAAATTTCCACCACATAACGTTTCACCCCATTCTGGTCGTCGTATGAGCGTGAGCGGATTTTTCCTTCGATGTACAGCTTATCACCTTTGTGTACATATTTTTCGGCTGTTTCAGCCAGTCCGCGCCACAACACGATGTTATGCCATTCCGTACGTTCAGGCACCTGCGTACCATTGGCCAGCGTATAGGCACGGTCTGTGGTAGCCAGCGGGAAAGTAGCCACAGCCACTCCACTGTCCAAATATCTTACTTCAGGGTCTTTCCCTACATTTCCAATCAATTGTACTTTATTCAATGACATAATTTTATTTTTTATAATTTGGTTTCAAAAGTAACGAAAAAAAACGAGATATCAAGCGCGACACGGGGAATTTATGCAAATCGTCAATCAGAACACGCTGAAATCCAGAAAGGACAGCATCCTCCTCTGCCAGTTCCACTTCATAGCATCGGGCATGGATTACCCGGTGCGACAACACGTGTTTTACCTCAGGCGATACCACGCGGAACATACGTATGGAGCGGTCACCTACCAGTTCCCGGAATGCCGGAAGAGAGAAAATTTCTTCTTCTCCTACCTCCTGCTCTGTTTCAATCAGCGGGAATTCGTACAAATTCTGCCAGATGTCTCCGGCTTCACGTCTTTTTATAAATGTATGCACGCCTGCACGCACGTAAATATAAGAAAAATAACGGTCTAACACCTTCGTTTTACGTGCTTTCCAGGGAAGTTTGTCCACTAAATTCTTTTGCAGGGCCACACAACTGTCTGAAAGCGGACAGAACAGGCAGGAAGGCGATGACGGCACACACTGCAAGGCTCCAAAATCCATGATGGCCTGGTTATACAATGCCGGACGCGACTTGTCCATCATTTCATCTGCCAGCGAAGCATACAGCTTTTTTCCGGCTCCTGTATCAATCGGTTCTTCCACGCCCAGCCATCTGGACAATACGCGATACACATTTCCGTCGACCACCGCATACGGCATGTCGTAGGCAAAAGAACAAATGGCTGCGGCCGTATAGTCTCCCACCCCTTTCAGTGCCCGGACTTCCTCATAACGCACGGGGAAAGCCCCTTTTTCGGCAATCGTACGTGCAGCTTCGTGCAAGTTACGGGCTCGCGAATAATAGCCCAGCCCCTGCCAGCACTTCATCACTTCGTCTTCCGAAGCCTTTGCCAGTGTTTCCACATCCGGGAAATGCTCCATAAAACGGCAGTAATAATCATACCCTTGCACCACACGGGTCTGCTGAAGAATGATTTCCGAAATCCATATCTTATAAGGGTCTTTGGTGTCACGCCAAGGCAGGTCACGCTTGTTCTCCTTGTACCAGTCAATTATTGTAGTTGCAAACAAATTCATCCAATCTATAATTTGGCTGCAAAAATAATACATTTGCCCGACATATCAGAAAAACCACGTCATACAGCTGTATAAAAGACTCGTAACCCTCAAAAAAGCACGAGTTTTCTAAAAAAATATTCTCAAGAAATTTTCGAAAGATACAGAAAAGCTATATATTTGCAGTCCAAAAATTTAAGATAACGTATAACAATAATTATTAGCGAAATGACTAAAGCAGATATTGTAAACGAAATTGCCAAGAACACAGGTATTGACAAGGCAACAGTATTGGCAACCCTTGAGGCGTTCATGGGATCAGTAAAAGAATCTTTGTCGAAAGATGAAAATGTCTACCTTCGTGGTTTCGGTAGTTTCATTGTAAAGAAAAGAGCGCAGAAAACTGCTCGTAATATTTCTAAGAACACTACCATTATTATTCCGGAACACAATATTCCGGCATTCAAACCTGCAAAAACATTTACTCTATCAGTAAAAAAATAATTAACATTTAGTATTAACCCATAAAATTTTGAAGCTATGCCAAGCGGAAAGAAAAGAAAAAGACATAAAATGTCTAC
>OLXL01000547.1_pt1 | contig 17346 bp, 10 predicted proteins | sample 1673891 | NCBI WGS metagenome assembly OLXL01 (sample SAMEA103958131, study PRJEB25191) | human gut metagenome | reverse complement strand
CTGGCTTACGGCATCGACATCCATGCCCACCGCGAGGCACTGACCCACGGATTCGACACCGTGGGCGTACTGGCTCACGGCCTGGACCGCATCTACCCAGCCGTACACCGCCGCACCGCCACCGAGATGCTGACACAGGGCGGACTGCTCACCGAGTTCATGAGCGGCACCAACCCCGACCGGCAAAACTTCGTGAAGCGCAACCGCATCGTGGCCGGCATCAGCGACGCCACCCTCGTGGTAGAGTCCGGCCCCAAAGGAGGCTCCCTCATTACCGCCGAGATAGCCGAAAGCTACCAGCGCGACTGCTTCGCCTTTCCGGGCCGCGTAGGCGATACCTACTCCACCGGCTGCAACCTGCTGATACAAAAAAACCGCGCTGCCTTGATACAGAGCGCGGAAGATGTGGTAAAAGCCATGAACTGGGACCATGTGCCCGTTTCCCCTCAGGTAGTCCAGCGCCAGCTGTTCCCGGAGCTGACACCCGAAGAAGAACAAGTCATCACCCATTTACAGAAGCATCCCGACGGGATACAAATCAATACGTTGGTAGTAGAAAGCAACATCGCCATCAACCGTATGACCAGCCTGCTGTTCAACTTAGAGATGAAAGGCGTGGTCCGTGCACTGGCAGGAGGAGTCTACAAGCTGGCCTGACATGAAACATTACATTCCCCAGACCGTAATTTTCTTACCAGAGAAAGACTCCTCACGATGCCAAATCTTTTCCTCCCAGCTGACACCCTTGTCGCGGTTAAAAAGAATAAAATGACCTTCGTTGATGTTTCCACCACACTTATCCATATAAGAAGCCGTCTGTTCCAATCCCTTTTGGATTACCCCCTCCAAATCACCCCGTTTGATTTTCAACTCCATTACGATACGCTGCACCGGTCCGCCATAACGGTCGGTCAGCGGTTTGGTAATCAACAAATCCGTACGGCCACGCCCAAGCCCATACTCACGGTCAATGTATCCTCCTCCGTTCACCACACGCTGTAAAAAAGCCTGAAGCAATAACTGAGGGCCACTTTCCTTATAATCGAAGCGTTCAATCCAAGAATCCGCATTCTGGCGGAAGAAATCCTGGAAATCAAGCAGCAATTTTTCCGTATTGATGCTGTTATCATGATTCATATACCACGCAGACTGCTGGACCAGCGTCTGCTGACGCGCCCAGGTCAGTTCACGAGGAATCACCTCACGGTAAATGGCATTCGCGATACGGAGCGGTTTATCACGCACCACCAATCCCATATCCACCACATACTGAATGTCATCATCCTTCAGATGCTGTTCCACTTCAGCGTCCTCATTGCCCAGGATCGGAGCAATTACACTTCTCACACGCTCTTCCCGAAGTTTGTCTATCAGAATATCAATGTGCGTATCACGGCGGTAAATCAACCGTTCCTGCGCACGATACATCATCTCCGCAATGATACGTACGCTCCGGTCACGGTTCTCGCGCATGTTCATTGTCACCTCATAGCCCAACGCATTCACCAGCCACGGCTGACCTTCCGTAGCCTCCCATATTTGCGGAAAACAAGCCTCATCAAACTCCTGTCCGGTAGCCGCCGTATGTTGCATATAAAGCCGATGAATCTCCTCCCAGGAAAAATTACCCAGCCGAAGCGATTCTGCCTTGATATTGAATGCAGAGCCCCCCGTCACAATATCCTGGTTCGACAACACAATCCGATAGTCACGCACATCGCGCACGCCACACAAGATAATGCTCTGCGGAAATGCCTGAGGCCGCAAGTCATATCCGCTCCTAAGCTGTCGTAACACGCTCACCAGCGAATCACCCACCAGCGAATCAATCTCATCTATAAACAAAAGCAATGGTTTGTCCAATTTCTGACAAAGCAAAGACAAAAACTCTGTCAACTTCACCGAAGCGGCACTATCCCTTTTCACTTGTGAGGCCAGCAATTTCGGCATTTCATCCCTCAGAATCAGTTGAAGCTGAAAACTAACGATGTCTATCACACCGTCAATCACTTCCTCCACCTGATTTCGCATCGCCTGTCCCCCTTCCACGTTTGCATACACCGCATAGAACTCCCCCTGCTTGTTGATGTAGTCACGCAAGGCCAGCAAACAAGAAGTCTTTCCCGTCTGACGCGGTGCATGAAGAATGAAATATTTATTCTGCCGGATAAGCGACTCTATCTCTTCCAGATCAAAGCGCGTCAACGGGTCAATGCAGTAATGCAGCTCAGGCTTCATAGGCCCAGCCGTATTGAAAAATTTAGGAACAGATTTCATAGGCTTGCGTATGTATATAGCAAAGATACGAAAATCTGCTTACAAAGCCGCAATCTCCTCCCTAATCTTTGCATAAGGCGCATCCTTCAGCAGCACCCTCTTCGTGCCGTCCAGCAGATACAGCGAAGGCATCGCTTTCAGGTCGTACAGCGCCCCCTGCTTCACCGTTTCGTGGTCACTGCCCACCGTCCATCCCTGAGGCAGATCGCCCAGCGTGCGCTTCCATACCTCCTGATTACCCTCGGTGTACACCGCCAGCACCGTCAGCTTTCCAGCCTTCACAGCTTCCGCCAGCATCCCGTCGGCCACCATCTCCTGCATCGTCTCATGACAGCTCGGGCACTCCGGGTCGTAAAACACCAGCAGCAGACGGTTGTTCTTCGCCCGTGTCTGTGCCAGCGAATGCTTGCTGCCATCCGGCAGGAAATACACAAAGTCTGTAGCCACCTTTCCCGGACAGTTCCGGCTGATCAGGTCCAAGCTGAACTTCAGCGAACTCTTCCGCGCCTCGTCCACGAACTCACTCTTCAGCATCCGCTCCAAGAACAAGGTATACAGGGGCTCATTATGGAAAGGCGAGTTCGGGTTATACAGGTAATCCTCCATCATCTGCAAGAACACCTTCCGCGCATGCTCCTGCGCTTCCATCCCCTTGCAAAAGCCGTCCAGACTCCCCTTCACCTGCTCCTCGGTGAGCGTACCGTCGGCCAATATGGCTAAATAGTCCGCTACCCCCTGTTCCGATACGTTCCGGTTGTTCACCAATGCCGTATCCGCAAAGTTGAAACTATCCCAGTAGTGCGCCATGAGATACGCCTTTCGCTCTTCCGGTTGGGTAAGCATGGTGGGAATTTCAGGAAAAGGGAATTTTACTTCCGCAGCCGCTTGAGACTGTGCGGTGGATGCAGATTCGGTAGTTTCCGTTTGTTTCTGCTGGGAGGTGTTTCCGCAGGCAGAAAACAATGAAAAGATTCCCATAAGTAAAACATATCGATCCATGTAAAAACTAAATATGTACTCCTTTAGTTTATATCTATTTTTTTACCAAAGTAATCAAGGGAACCTGACTACCCACTGGATGATCAACCAAATCATTAAATGTCGTCACAGCTTGATAAATATCAGAGCGATTCGTGGGCGAAGCATAATATATTGTAAGCTGTTCATCCATCGTAAAATCATATTCCGAACGTAATGTGAGTCGATAAGTAGCAATACCGTTTTGAACCGATTTAACCACCAAATCACCTACACGAGTACCATTTTTACGTTCCAAAACGATAAAGGAACTTTCACTTAAATTACTGCCATCACTCAATTGAAGAGTTCCCGTGATAGGCTCATTACCAAACGATGCTGACGCCGGTATAAACAAAGCCTGACTTTCATCTGCCGTACTAATAGTTACAGTTTCAGCACTTGCAATACGCTTAGTTTGAAAATACAAAGTTCCACGTTCATCTAATTTAAAGTCCTTACGCACAGTGAAATAATATCCTCCATCCGTCGGTGTTAGCCATCTACTATTTGGAGCACCTTTCACAGGCTCAAGGTTATTCGTGCGAATCAAGAATTTCACGTCAGTAGAATCTACAGCAGCATTAGGGATAGTAAAATGTATGTTTGCAGGCTGACCAATTCCGTACTTCACATTATCAATCTCAGGCGTATCATCTACAATATGGAAATTACTGAAAGTAAAACGGTTCGGATCAGAAACCAACTCTACTGCAGCAGACTTATACCAATAAGATGCATCAGTATTATATCCCCCTTCATTATCTATCGAAAAGCGAACCAAATCCTCTACATGAGGCGTATTAGTCAGAAAATGAAGTGTAAGAGTTGAAGCATCAGGGGTGGTAATCCAATAGTAATTAACAATACTATTTTCTGTTGGTTTACCTTCATTCATATATAAATTACGCTCATTTGGATAGTTCACGAAATCAGGTATCAGCGAAGTCGTTGCCATACGCATGACTGTCCCTTTTTTAGGCGTTGATTGAGCATCATTTTCCTTAAAATTCAATTTGATCTCTACCGCGCGATTCACTGTAGGTGCTAAAGTATCCTTCAAAAATCCAGGATTATCCTTAAATCCAGGATTATCCTCAGATGCTCCCTCAAGTTCAATACGACGACTGTTTTTACTTTCCTGAAAAAGCACAATTTTTTCTTCATCCTTGAAATTATCAGCCTCAACAAACACATGAGTGTGCTTAATATTGTTCTCTGCGTATTCACAGTCTTCTACAGTTCCCGTTGGATCATTACCCGCAGTTACATTTAACGTAAAGAACAGTTCCTGAATACCAGAACTATTCGCTGTATAAACAAACTTATATCCCCAGTCTGTATGACGATTCGTTATGTTACCATCTTCATCTTCTATCTCATAATCACAATCTTCAGAAACAATAGGAAGCTGCACACCCAATTTGCTATTCGCATTCATCTTATTAGTTGCAATTTTAACCGTGACAGGGAAAAGCTCCTCCGGATAATTTTCAGGAATTACAAAAGTCATTGACATTCTTTCGCCTTTCACCATCGGAACTCCAGTAGACACCCACACAGGTTTAAACTCAAAAGGTTTCATCAGATAAATTTTTATTTGGCGGGTAAACACTCCGGCCCGCAACAAAAGTGTACCAATTACCGGATTTTCCTTCGGTTGCGACAAATTCATTGTAATTGTATATGTATTGGTATTGTCTATATGACCCAATTGAGGGCTCACACTAGAGAGTGTTCCGTCATTATCAAGCCAGGAAACAGATACATCGTCACTATTGCCATCATAAGTGAAATCAATCGTCTGTGTACCTCCCACATTGAAGATCTGTGTAGTTCCATTCAGGATGTTCAACGTATGCGTTCCGTCGCTAAGTTCTGGAATCTCCGGATCGACAGAAACCCAAGCATTATTAGCTGCAATGCCCTCCTTCGCCTCGTCAAAAGTGGTGTAACCCATTGACTCGGGAGGAGTAGAATTTATTCGAATCACATATTTAAAATTACGATAAATAGGCAGCAGATTCTTGTTGCTATCTACAAACATAATTTTATAATACTTGGCCGATTCCTTCGTTTCTCCAATCAGCATGACGGCATAAACAGGCGTATCAAGTGTATTTGGATTTTCAAATATATAATGAGGGTCTCCTTGCGCCACATCGCCCTGTACCGTAACGTCCGTAGCATCGGTCGACAATACCTGATAGTCCGCTGCAGGTTCCGTCACATAAGGAGCATTCAACGAGTAAGTAAACTTACCCGTATCATCCTTCGCATCTGGATTAAAGGGAGCAATTGTTCCCCATGCACGCCGATTACAAACCGCATAACCAAAAACCTGCAATCCGGACGCCGCAACCTCCCAACACACCTGAGCCTGGTTACGGTAAAGCACTATTGACGAAGGAAAACTGTCCAAATCTGTTACAGCCACACGTCCCCAATAAGCCATGAGCCCTGAAGCTGAAACAATAGAAGGTATCAAGGTTGTCTCACTCATCCCAGGCACAGCATTTATATCATCTAAATATACATTCGACAGAAAATGAACTCTACGTGTACTACTCGGAATCGTTACCTTAAATGTATATTCATAGTTTCCACTTTCATCAGTAGATAACTGAATATCTGAAGCATCACGACGTCCTATATAAGAGCCATACTCGTCAAAACAAAACAGATAAAGTGTTTTTATCCCCAAGCCGTCAGGGTCAATATCACGTGTAATCACCATTTTCGCGTCTGGAACAGTGGCACTAAGCTGAAGCACTACCTCTCCCTCTGCCACACTCTCTTGTCCGTTTTTTACAGCATACTCATCAATACAAGCAGACAAGCCTGCCAACAAAAGCACACACATCCATAAAGCATATATCCGTTTCATATATCTTACTACTTTTCTGTTTTACTTATCTGATTTTCTGTGCACGAAACTCTTTCAAATCATCTGGAGTTACATCACGTATACAACGCACCTTGCCATCACTTTTTGAATCTGTACCAATAGGAATCTCCTTGTCTGTTGATTTTGATTCTATTTCCAATTTTATTTCCAAATAAGTATTCTTATCTGCAGCCCAATAATACTGACCTGTCAACACTTTATCCATCACTATGCCCTGATTCTCTTGGTAACCTGCGATAATCTGTAACTCTGCATAAGTAGGAAGTCGCCAGTCATCAAAACGCCGATGTCCATATTCGTCATAAGTTTTTCCATTCAACCGATCGGCCTTATCAATTGTATAAATGCTATATTCCACATAATATTTACAGTTATCTTGTGCCTTAGCCCAATTTACATCTCCAATATTTCCTAAATTGGAAGCCAGCATAAACGTAGGAGAAACCAGTCGGTTATTTTCCTCTCCCAAAGCAGTTACACTCCCCACTCCTATACCTGTCATCTTAGGACGAGCCACTGTATATTGCTCACTAGTACTTGAAATCTGAACCAAATACATCCGGTTATTATCTGCCGGGGTATTCGCAGTAACATATAAGGGATCATATGTACTAGCTTTATAGCTATAATCAATTCGATAAATCACACTCTCCCAATAAAACTTAGATTTCATATAGGGATTCGTACCTATATGACCATCCAATCCTTTGCGTATGTCCTCAGAATACATTTCCGCCAGGTTATTGGGCCATTCACCATTCACCTTCACAATGTCCCCTTCTTTGTTTATATATTGCTCTACATACGAATACAAGCCCGGAACACCTGAAATATATTCCAATGGATATTGTATTATATTGATTGTCTTTTCCATACCATCCAAATTCGTAACTTTCAAAGTAATATAACGTGCCGTTACAATTTTCGGAATATCACTATGAATTTTTAATTTCCCAAACAAAGCAAATGTATCATAATCCACAGAATACCAATCGGAAGCACTCTCTTTCAACGAAACTTCCGTCCCATATTTATCTACATAATAAGCACTCTCTAATGTAACCTCAACAGCTGAAGAAGAGAAAAAAGTAACCGCTGTATCAGCCACATTATGCATCTCTATCTCATCTTCACTGACAACCAAATACTTATATGATTCTCCTCCCACAGCTATCTCCTCATTTCCCCAAGGAGCGATAGAAAGTGTAGGTGTAAGTTCCTTTGGTTGATCTATTTCTTTATTCCCCACACGGTCTACTGTCACATTGATAGTATATACCGTATTACGTTTCAAGCATAAGTCGGCGGCCGTATTGGAGATACGTACCGGAATCTTATAATAATTCTGGTATAAATCTTCCTGACTGCCATCTCTATACGGAATATTCATCAATATATAGGTTTCCTGATCGGCTACATTATCCCCCCATTCATTAGGATAACTATATGCATAAAGCACATCCTTTCGTGCTACCCCACTTCCTTCTGTATAATTGGATGTGGACATACCTGCACCGTCTGCATCGCCATATAAATCAAGAATGGGGATGGGATCCGCCTCTGCCAGCACACGGACATCCTGTGCGTAACGTACAAGTTTCTTCCGTACATCTACAATCGTCCTATCTGCAACCAGAAAATCGTCTGTATAGCTTACATTCACTACAATCTTAGCAGCAGCCCGTGCCAAATCAATGACAATTGTTTCGTCTGTACCTTCACCGGGGGTCCATCCTTCTTTTTTGCCATCCATCATAAATTTCTTTCCCGTATAAATATCCTCATTCCCAAATCGATCATTCTCTACCTTAAAAATATCCGGATCCGTATCACTCAGAGCCACCAATGCCGTCCAAGTTTTTATCCGACTTAAATCCGTCTCTGTGTCCGGAGTAGAAGCATCATCGTACTGATGAAAATTGGCCACTACATAGATGTCATAACTCGCTGCTGTGAACTTGGATTTCCAGTTTCCCGTTTCCAAAAGAACCGTTCCATTTTCTCCTACCTCTCGATGATAATAACGGGCTACCTCTCCCTTCTTGTCTGTAGAAAAGAAAAATATATCTACATTCTTTACCACATTTTCTCTCAAACTATCATTTGATGCAGTAGTACCTTCTGACACCACAGCTTCGCCACTTGCCAACAAATTCAGAGCAAGCCCATCAACAGTGGTCCCTTCCTCAACCAACATCGCATTCTCCGTGCAGCCAGTACAATAAAATAAGCCACACAGCGAAAGCAAGAACATATATAAATAACGCCTTTTCATCATATTCTCTTAATTTATCATGGTTGAACGGCAGCATCCCATTGGTCAGCTGACACCTGACGTATCCGAATACGGGTAGTACTTCCTGGATGACTATTGCCATTATTAATTATCTGCTCTCCATTTTCAGTCTGTTCTCCATCCACCAGACGGGTCAATGTAATATAAAGTTCTGTTTCGCGTACAACAGCGGCATCAAATACCTGTGTAGGCCGGACAGAGAAGATTACCTCTCCTGCTCCTCCAATTCCTGAAGCTGTCCCAGAGGCACTTGTTTCACTATACAATTCAAACGCATTTCCATTCGACAAATTGGCAGTCCATCTCGCCCCGACAGGCTGATCCATATTCATGGAAAATGTCACCTGACGGTTTTCATCATTAAACACTGTAGCGTATGCCTGTGCATCTCCCATACCCACACGCACATCCTTACTGGAAAGTTTGAACTGTCCCGTAAACTGTTCATTATAACTGATGGAGATTTCATTCTCTGTTTCCCATGGAAGCACCTGAAAACTCAAACTTAATTCTCCTGCATAATGAGCATATATCACAACAAAATAGTTACGTATTATACTGCCGTCCAATATAACCTCCTGATTTCTGGATTCTCCATTTGCTTCATACTGAATGACACACTTCACCTGATTTGAAACTGCTTCATGAATATAATACGGAGTCAAAGAAGTTGCTGCTTGATTCAAGGCATCAAGATATGCCTGCTCATTACCTTCTTGCAGGGTGATTTTAGACTGCTCTTTCCCAAATGTTGTCGATTCTTCTGAAATAACAGTCGTAAAACCTTCAGAAGAGACAGAAGTAGTAGGCACAGAAGGAACTGTCGGACGCAAAGTAACATTAGTAGCCGTTACCGGTTCCGGAAAGACTGTGCCCCGCGATGACAGTCCGCTAAAAGAAACAGAAGTCACCCTAAAATCTACACTTGTTTGATTGGTAAAATAACAACCCACTTTTGCTACCCCTCTTTCCAACGGAATCTGGAAAGTACCCGCCTCCAGTTGGGCTTTTGTGATTCCTGTTACAATTCTCGACATCAACAAGCCATCGTCTGTCAATGTAGAATAAGGTTTACTGAAAACAGCCGTTTCCAGTTCTTCACGTGAAGATTCACCGGACAAACCTGTTTCCTCTCCTTCATTCACCAACACATATACGTCTGACTCATCCTCTAGTTCGGAAGAAAGCACCATTTCTACACGTAACGTGCCCGTATTGTCTGTATAACGTAAGGCATCAGGCACATATTTATAAGCCAATGCCTTGTCCGTATTGGTAGCAGAAGAACTGAAAATCCAGATACGAGCACTGTGAAATGTGCTTTCTCCTTCTTCGGCATTCACAATACCCTCCGCACGTGTACGTGTGGTATAAGGTTGCAAAGAAGGAAAATTCAACATAACGACATGCTCATGTGTCACTCCCTCTTCAGCTTCTTTCCTGCAGCCCGGTAACAGGCTCATCAATATGCCGCACCCTAGCAGGACTAACCAATAAATCCACCCTTCCTTATACATAAAAACCTCTTCTTCCTATTTCACGTTCTCAACCTAAAGACACATCTTCCAGTGAAACCACCCATCCATTGACGATGATATAATTTTGCAGGAAAGTATCTCCATCCACAAAAAAAGTAACCGCATACGTATCCTGACGGTCCAGATACTCCTGATCATCCCATTCTGCACGATGTTCTCCTACCGCCTGCAATGACAAGAACCACGTCAGGTTAATATCAAGCACATCTTTTCCCGTCCGGTTATTGACAATTCTGAGACGAGGGCCTTGCTCTGCCATCATTCTAGATGTATTCAGTTCAGCCACCACCGCATGATCGATCTCCGCATCGCCCACACGTGATTTTCCAACTACGGTTTCATCCTGCAACAATTCCTGATAATAAGGTTTATACGTCACTTCACCCTGTCCATAAGGATCGGCCTTATAATCCAGCCAACCGTTCTTTCCATCAATTACAAATGAATAATCCTCCTGATGCAGGGTCTGTCCCGCACGTGCCGGCATCAGGATTACGCGCAGGGTATTGGTACACTTCATCATGTCAATCGTAAATTCTTCCTCATCTGTCCCCTTTATTTCCACATCCAGTGTACCACTTAACAGACCGTTCAAACGGGTACTGCACACATTATTTTCGTCACGATTCAGATAAGCAGTCAAATCACCAATTACCGACTGTCCGGCAGTCAGTTCCGGAAATGCAAATTCTGACAGTTCACCGTCATGATCCATACTTTTTGCCCAAGCCACCAGCTTGTACTTACCTACGGGCAAAGAAGGCATAGGCATGGTATAACCATTTATGATGTGATCGCCCTCATCTTTCTGCATGGAAAGAAACTTTCCGTCTTCGTCAAAAATCCACACACATACACCGTCGGCCTCTTTCCCAAATGCATCATTTTCTGCTACATTGTACGTGTAACGAAAGTTCACTTTCACACCGTTGCCAACAGTAGCCGGACAATCATCTCTGTCTTCACGGATACACGATGTACACAGCAATATCCAGAACGCTGCTGCCAGCATGCTCCACATCCCTACTTTCTGACTTCGTTTCATGATTCTGTGTTTTTATTTTATATATCATAGGAAGCCTTTATAAGGTTTCCGCCATTTCTTTCAAATTCGGGGCAACAAAATAAATGTTGCAAAAAAACATGTATAGTCTGCCGACTTTTGTACAGTCCATGGAACAGCTTACCGCTGTTCCATGGACATACCTTAATTTTTATTGCAAGTCTACATCATAATTACTCAAAACCCAAGGATTAACCTTGCACTCTACCACTAAGTAAGTCTTCGGAGTGGTAGGATCTTCCGGGTCAGTATCCGGATTCCAGCCACCCGGAATATCATCACCAATATTCTTTACAGAATTTACAGTCAATCCGTAAACAGTGTTACGCATTACAGACTGATATTTCACCTGCTGACCATCTGCATTAGCCGCAGTATAGTTCTGGTCTTCAATATAATGTGTGTAATACATCACGCCGTCTTCATACACATGAATATTGTATTTCACACGAAAATCAGAAATAGCTTGTTCTTTTGCAGTAGCATCTGTTTTTCCATAAGCTGCTGTCAGCTCATCTTGAGCTGCTTTCAGTTCAGCTTCCGCATTTGTTCCGCCATTTTTATCATCAAATGCTCCCGGAAATTTACCTTGAACAGCTGCCAATGTAGCAAAATACTCGCCATTGTATGCATAGAAACAGTTTGTTCCTGCAATTCCATCACTTCCTGTAACCGCAGCTGTGGCCTTAAATATTACCCCAGTAGTATTACCATTCAAGTCTGAACCTGTGGCGAAACAATCTCCAGCTGTAGAACCCGAGTTGTTTTCCATGCAATACAAAGGACCAGCTCCATAAGTACCCTTTTTTAAATCAATCGCTGCAGTATAAGAACCATTATCTTCCTTAGTTATCGTACGGAAATCATCCCATCTATTGTAAAAGTCAGCTTTAGCATTGTTTACAACTGTCGGAGTCAGCAAGGTATTTACATAAGGAGCTGGTGTAGGAACTTCAATATCAGTAACAGGAGCAGCTGCACTCCAATGCTGTTGCAAATAGAAATTCTTGATTCCATTTACCAAATTAAAGCCGTTAAAAGTTATCCCTTCCAAAGCTGTCAGCTGACTTTCTGCAGCTGTAATATCTACTCCCCCTTCCTTTTGTTTATAGGTAATCTTTGCAGCCAAACGGTCCAGTTTAATAGGACTTGCAGTCTTGGCAGGGTTATCATAATCATTTTCAGCAGATACGGTTATCTCCTGCCCTCCTGTCTTATCCGTTCCATTACACTCACTAAACATCAAAAATTCACCATTTGTAGCAAAATCAGCGCTTGAAGATATAGTTTCCTTCAATTCTGTGATATTACTTTCTGCAGAAACGTTCAAGCTACCAGGGTTCGCAATCACATACACATAGTAAGTACCGACAGATGCTTCTACGGGATAAGTCTCCATACCACCCGTAACACTTTTGCAATTCACTTTTTTTGCTGACAGAACCTTTCCATCCTGATCACATAATAGAACCATGGCTTCTGAAATCGTTGACTCTTCTGCACTTCCAGCCTGCGTACCATCTTCTCCAGCTACCGTTCTGGAATCGCTGTTTTCTGTTCCTACCAGGGTCAGCGTCAAGAACGTACCGTTGTGACTGTTGTCAGTCGACGGTACATTGTCTTCATTAGAGCATGCGAACAACCCCAAGCCCGCAAATGCCAAAAACAAACTTTTAGACAATTTCATAGCAAATAAAAATTAAATTACACATTTTTCTTATATTATTCTCTATCCTATTTCATTCGGCCATATATTCCATATACTGTTTCAGTTGTGTCAGATTCTCCCCTGCTTGAGAATAGCCTTTAGCCTGCGCCTCAGAGAAAGCCTGTACGGCCTTTTCCAGATTGCCAGCCTTGACATAAACCACTCCCTTCATATTTAGCAATTCACCTTCTGCCGGAACATTATCCAGCAAGCGGATAGCTTCATCTGTACGGTTGGCCTCCATCAGGGCCAGTGCAGCATTGTTCACAGCCGTCACATCGTTTGGATAAGCCTTTACACCGCTCACCAAACAATTCACATATTCAGGACTTCCCTTGCCGTAGCTGTCGGCTACCTGCTGAATCTCACTCACGCTCATCAGCTCCGGATGGTTCTTAATCATCTCCCGGCCCTCTTCTACCGTAAAATGACGCACATTATATTCTATACGGTATTCGTTACGACGAACCGCTGGATACAGCTCCTTCAGCAAATACTGATAGATGGTCGGTGGTACCAACGCTTTCAATTGTTTTTCGCAGGCATCTTTGTCATCCCCGCAATGATCGATGATATCCAAAACTTCTTCACGCTTCGGCAGGTCGGAACATTTCACCACCTCTTCACGCAGACCAACCCAGTCTTCACCTTTCCAATCCACGTGGTAAAGCTGCGGATCAATCGCTTTCAAATCGTCTTTCATATATTCCGTAAAGGCCTTCGCACGACGCTCAGACAGCTTCATATTATAGGCAAAAGTTCCTTCCGGAGAAGCGTAACCCGTTACATAAATCCCCGTAATGGTCAGGTCATCGTTATCTTTTACCAGCGCAATGGAATTGCTCACGGTGTCCAGTTCTGCCTGATTGCCCTTGTACTTCGGCTCAATGCGATAGCTGTCCTGACGGAACTGCAAGCGTGCAGAACGGGTCTCGGAACGACGCTTCACAATCTCTTCCTTCGGCTGGATAAACGGAGAATAGTAAGCCGGAGTCATCGGTGGGAAAATATCGCCCGTAGTAGCTGTTTCGTCACCGTCATTACACTGGGCACAGCCTGTCACATACGCACGGAGTTGAAGATTGCCTCCAATCATCCAGCGTTTGAAGGGTACGGATGCCTCGTAATCCACCGTCTGAGCCTCACCGTTCTTACGGCGTATCTTTGCCACGGCTCCGGGATTGAAATCGACATGTTCAAAAGCTTCCGTACGCTGCTGCATTTTATCGCGCACTTTGCCGTTCACCACAAAAGGAGGAAGTTCCTGTTCCTGACTGCCGTCGGCAGAAAGAATGACCGGCACCACGCGCAGCGAATGCTGTTTTTTGATGTCCAGATTATCCAAATTCACCGTCATCTTCACACGGGCCTGACGGTCGGCCGTCTTCGCCACTTCGCGGTTCACTATCTTTATTTCACTCAGATAAGAAGTCTGGCCCAGAACGGGAATACCGGCAGCCAGCACGAATACGAGAGAGATAATATATTTTTTCATCCTGCGTTCCTCCATCATTTAATTACGTAAATCAAGGATATGGCTGCCTTGGTCAGGCCGAAATAGTCTTTCTTGTCGCTTCCGCGCCATTCCCCACAATGCGGACAATCATACTGGTCGTAATGGGCACGTATCCATCCGGCACCAATTTCAAGCCCCAAGTTCCAATGTTTGGAAAGCACGAACTGGTAACCGTAGCCGATACCGGCTCCGTACATGCTACCTTGATAACGATAGTCCTTAAAAGAAGGGAAAATTCCTAAATCCATATCGGCGACATTAAACTGTCCAGCCAATGCATGAAGTGCCAGAAAATGTCCGTTGAAAGCCTCACAGAACCAGTAACGCGCTTCAGGCTGCACCAGCCAGTGTTTCATCTTCCTGTCATTACCCAAATTAAAAGGATTGTAATTCCCCGACAAATCGATGGTCCACTTCGGCGCCACACGAAACTCTGCACCAATGTTTAACGTGGTGGTTACATCATAAAGAATGTTTGTTTTTACAGCTATTTTTTGAGCAGATATAGATACAAATACAAACAAATAAAATATCCATAGAAGTGCTTTTTTCATAGTACCATTTCTTTTATTGTTGCGTTACTCACTTGTTTAAACCTTAACATATATCCTAAACTAAGAAGAAGAATAAAATAAATACGTATCAATTTATAGAAGAAAAGCTTTTATCCCCTAATAGGCAAAAACTCTTTCCATAATTACAATCTTTACATCTAACTTCATTTTGGAACAAAAGTATATAGAAATAAAATGTCATTGAACGTAAAAAATTCTCATTTTGTCAAAGATTTTTCTTATTTTGTCAGTAAGCATTTTATCCAAATAAGAAATTAAAAGATAACCTAATCAACAATCCTAGGACACTATGTATGCATGATTTGTATATGCCGTGATCATCAGTTCAATATCTTCCGGAAATTATTGGGGCTAATGCCATATTTGTCTTTAAACAATCGGTAGAAGGTAGAAATACGGGGAAGTGCACTTTCTTCGGCCACTCTATTAATAGGCCAGTCGGGATGTTCGCGGAACAAAGTGACTGAATATTCCAGACGAAGGTCATTGAGATAAGTACTCAGGTTGTTGGAGGTAAACTTTTTCAGTATGGCAGCAAAACGGTTGCGATCTACTCCCATCAGCTGAGCATAGTCGTCGCGTCCTAACTGGTAGTTCAAATACAGTTTCTGCTCTTTTACCTGCCAGTCGAAACTGAAAAACAATTTCTCATCGGTTTTAATCTCTTCCTCCCACCGCTCAAGCTCATTCTCCACCGAATGGATTTCCTTACGCTGGTCGTCCAGTTGTAGCACCAGTTCCGCCATTTTCCGGTTTTTTCGGCGAATCACGTGCAGTGTACGCCAAAGCAAGCCAAACAAGACCAGCAACACTAAAGTTATAGCCAGCAATACAGAAATGACATAACGCTGGACCTTCAACTCATAATCGGCCTTTTCCAAATGATATTGACGGGCCACTGCTTCCGTCACATCCGCTAACTGGAATATCTGGCTACGCTCACGGCTGGTAGCCATCTGACGGGAAATCTGATGCACTTGAAGTATCGTAAGATAGGCATGTACATAATCTCCTAAGGCACGGTACGCCTGGCTGCTCTGCTCCAGTGTACGAAGACGAATAAGATTCAATGAATCAGCCTCACTCACCAAGCCCAGATAAGCCTCGTTATGACGCAACACCTCCTCATAACGGCCTACCTTCAACAAATAATTGTTTATTTCAAGCAATCCTCTCTGGGTCTTGGAAAAATTGGTTACATAGAATCTGTTGAAATAAGACTCAGACAGCCCGCCTTTTTTCAGCTTATAAGCCAGATAAGCCATCTTACTGTAGAAGAAACCTTTCTGCCGGTCCAACTCATGGGTATCTTCGCTCAGACACTTCTCCCACGTGGCAAGCACTTCTTCCCGACGCTGACCGACTTCCCAAGCCTTCTGCAGCTGATTATCCGTGATATAATAGGACATTAGGTAACCATACTGTCGGAAAGCAAGAGATAATCGTCCTGTGTCCTGGCAGCCGAAAGCAACGCCACAGCCTCTGTGACGCATTCATAACTCTTAGACAGAATTCCCATTTTACGGTAAAGGTCCCCCTCCATTTGCAACATATTGGCCTGTAGACCCAAATTATGGCACTTCAAGGCATAGCTTTTCCCCGCGGCTATCACCTTGGCCGCCTCTTTCAGCTGAAAGGACATGATGGACGACTTGGCCCACAGCATATACGCATAAGGAAGCAATATCGAATCCCTCTGCATGCCATCTGTCTCAAACGCACGCCGGACATAATACACGGACATATAATATTGTGATTGCGACTGATAGGACAAAGCCCGTAAATAATCTATCTGATAAGAGAAATAAGTAGAATCAGTCTCCAGACTGTCCAGCGACGCCAGCGAACCCAGAGGGTCATACGCAATCCTCTCGCGCATATCATCAAAAGATACCGCTGCTCCATAAAGAAAAGAAAAGACCAATCCAAACCAAATACATACTATAAACCGCTTCATAATCCCCCAATTTTATACAAAGCTACTCCTAAAATACCAACTTTTTCTTTGCCTTGCAAAAAAACGGGCAAAAAAAATGGGAGAACGCTTTCTCCCAACCTTGTTAACCTTAAATCTAATACTATGAAAAAAATCACGTGACAAATGTAAGAATAACACTTATTCTGTGCAAATATCCAACCCTTGATTTTCAGCTTTTTAAAAGTTTTTAAAAGACAAAAAGAATTCGCCCCGAAACAGCGCGTGCTTCGGGGCGAATCTTTATCTGTCTGTAAAGAGGATTAGTCTTTCAGCTTTGCTTTGATGAAGTCGCGGTTCAAACGAGCGATGTTGCTGATTGAAACGCATTTCGGACATTCTGCTTCACAAGCACGGGTGTTGGTACAGTTACCGAAGCCCAGTTCGTCCATCTTGGCAATCATAGCCTTTGCACGACGCAATGCTTCCGGTTTTCCCTGAGGCAACAGGTTCAACTGGCTTACCTTGGCAGA
>OLXL01000496.1_pt1 | contig 18806 bp, 17 predicted proteins | sample 1673891 | NCBI WGS metagenome assembly OLXL01 (sample SAMEA103958131, study PRJEB25191) | human gut metagenome | reverse complement strand
CAGCACCACGCCGATGAGATCGGACAGGAACGGCAGCGCCGTGAGGATGGTCATGGGCCACACCGCCGTCCACGGCGTATAGTCGCCCACGGTCAGGGAAAAGACCAGCAGGCCCGCCAGATCGTAGGCAAAGAACGGCAGGATCAGATTGAAGATGCCGTGCAGCAGTGAGCGGATGTCCGGACGCAAGGCGTTTTCCCTTCTTTCTCCGGGGCCGGAAATGCCCCGTCAGACTTCAAAAATCAACTCAGTATACCATATCTGGCCTTTCGACGCAATGCCGGATTTTTCCGGCGGGGCAGGGGCGGGGCGCGGTACGCCGCCGCACCCATATTTTGTGCCGGGAGGGGCAGCGGCCGACACTATATCTTGTGGGCGGCGGAGACGCTTTTGGGCAGGATACACAAAAATCATCTCTGCTTTTTGGCAGGAGTTTTTCTATATTTTGGTTTTATCCTCTTGCAATGGCACAAGATGTAGTGTATGATGGAACCAAGACATTCGTACCTATCCCCTATATATGGGACAAGAGATAGAAAAACGACGAAGGAGGATGCCCCATGAGGATCATTAAGAGAAACGGCGCCGAGGTGGGCTTCGATATCACCAAGATCATCATTGCCGTCACAAAGGCCAACGAGGCTGTGGAGGAGGCGGATCGGATGACGCCGGTGCAGATCCAGCGGATCGCCGAGTCCGTGGAGCTGCAGTGCCAGAAGATGAACCGCGCCCCCACCGTGGAGGAGATCCAGGACATGGTGGAGCACTACATCATGGCCCACGGCGCCTTCGAGGTGGCCAAGCACTACATCACGTACCGCTACACCCGTTCTCTGGTGCGTAAGTCCAACACCACCGATGACAAGATCCTTAGCCTGATCGAGTGCAACAACGAGGAGGCCAAGCAGGAGAACTCCAACAAGAACCCGGTGGTGAACTCCACCCAGCGGGACTATATGGCCGGCGAAGTCAGCCGGGACATCACCAACCGCATTCTGCTGCCCAAGGACATCGTGGAGGCCCACAATGAGGGCATCATCCACTTCCATGACACGGATTATTACGCCCAGCATATGCACAACTGCGACCTGGTCAATCTGGAGGATATGCTGCAGAACGGCACCGTCATCACCGGAACGCTGATCGAGAAGCCCCACAGCTTCGCCACCGCCTGCAACATCGCCACCCAGATCGTGGCGCAGGTAGCCAGCAACCAGTACGGCGGACAGTCCATCTCTCTGACTCATCTGGCCCCCTTCGTGCAGATCAGCCGGGAAAAGATCCGCGCCAGCGTGCGGGACGAGTTCGACGCCGTGGGCGTAGCTGTCACCGAGGACAAGATCAACTCCATCGCGGAAAAGCGGCTGCGGGAGGAGATCCGCCGCGGCGTGCAGACCATACAGTATCAGGTGGTCACGCTGCTGACCACCAACGGACAGGCCCCCTTCGTGACGGTGTTCATGTATCTGGGCGAGGCCAAGAATCAGCAGGAAAAGGATGACCTGGCCCTGATCATTGAGGAGACGCTGCTGCAGCGGTACCAGGGCGTGAAGAATGAAAAGGGCGTGTGGGTCACGCCTGCGTTCCCCAAGCTCATCTATGTGCTGGAGGAGGACAACATCCGCGAGGGCAGCAAATACTGGGAGCTGACAAAGCTGGCCGCCAAGTGCACCGCCAAGCGGATGGTCCCGGACTATATCAGTGAGAAGAAGATGCTGGAGCTGAAGGTAGACAAGAACGGCAACGGCCACTGCTATCCCTGTATGGGCTGCCGCAGCTTCCTGACCCCCTATGTGGACGAGAATGGGAACCCCAAGTACTACGGGCGGTTCAATCAGGGCGTCGTGACCGTGAACCTGCCGGACATCGCCCTGAGCTCCGGCGGGAATATCGAGAAGTTCTGGCGCATCTTTGACGAGCGCATGGAGCTGTGTCACCGGGCGCTGCTGTGTCGCCACGAGCGCCTGAAGGGCACGCTGTCCGACGCGGCGCCCATCCTGTGGCAGTACGGCGCCTGCGCGCGGCTGAAGAAGGGCGAGCCCATCGACAAGCTGCTGTACGGCGGGTACTCCACCATCTCCCTGGGCTACGCGGGACTGTATGAGTGCGTGAAGTACATGACCGGCAAGAGCCACACCGACCCCAGCGCCACGCCCTTCGCACTGGAGATCATGCACAAGCTGAACGCCGCCTGCAAGACCTGGAAGGCGCAGCACAACATCGATTTCTCCCTGTACGGCACACCGCTGGAGTCCACCACCTATAAGTTCGCCAAGTGTCTGCAGAAGCGCTTTGGCGTCATCGAGGGCATCACGGACAAGGGGTACATCACCAACAGCTATCACGTACACGTCACCGAGCCGATCGACGCGTTCAAGAAGCTGGAGTTCGAGGCCCAGTTCCAGCACCTGTCCCCCGGCGGCGCCATCAGCTATGTGGAGGTGCCGGATATGCAGAACAATCTGGACGCGGTGCTGGAGGTGATGAAGTTCATCTACGATCACATCATCTACGCGGAGCTGAACACCAAGAGCGACTACTGCCAGGTGTGCGGCTGGGACGGTGAGATCGAGGTGGTCGAGGAGGACGGCAAGCTGATCTGGAAATGCCCCCAGTGCGGCAACACGGATCAGGACAAGATGAACGTGGCCCGGCGGACCTGCGGCTACATCGGCACACAGTTCTGGAATCAGGGGCGGACGCAGGAGATCAAGGACCGCGTACTGCACCTGTAATTCTCTTCAAATGCGGGGCGGGCTTATGCCCGCCCCTGTTTTTCACCTTGCTTTTTCCCCTTTTATTTTTCAGCTCTATTTTAATATTATTTTAACCTTTGTGGTCTATACTCAGGGTCAGGAGGTCGTTCCATGCATTACGGAGAATTGAAGAAATGTGATATTGCCAACGGTATCGGCGTGCGGGTGACGCTGTTCGTATCCGGCTGCACCAACCACTGCCCGGACTGCTTTCAGCCCCAGACGTGGGATTTTGGCTACGGAAAGGAATTCACGGAGGACACCAAGGCGGAGATATTCGCGGAGCTGGACAAGCCCTTTGTAAACGGACTGACGGTGCTGGGCGGCGAGCCCTTCGAGCCGCGGAACCAGCGGGAGCTGCTGCCGCTGCTGCGGGAGGTCAAGGCGAAGTATCCCGGCAAGACCATATGGTGCTTTACCGGGTTCCGGCTGGACGATGAGCTGCTGGCAGACGGCAGCTATCCCCGGTGCGAGGCAACGGATGAGATGCTCGCGTGCATCGACGTGCTGGTGGACGGACGGTTTATGAAGGAACTGAAGGATATCTCGCTGCAGTTCCGGGGCAGCCGGAACCAGCGGGTCATCGATATGAACCGAACAAGAGAGACGGGAACGATCTGCATTTGGGACAAGCTGAGACGATAACAAGGAGGTATCCTATGCGGAAAACACTTTGGTCAGCGCTGGCGCTGGTGATGGTCCTTACGCTGGCGGGATGCGGCGAACAGCACCGCACGGACGGCAGCGTAACAGACAGCGCGACCTATACGCCGGACGCAGGCTATACGCTGGGCAACACGGATGTGGTGCAGCTGAACGGATTTCGCGCCATCGACATTGAATGGGTCAGCGGACAGGTGAATGTGGAGCTGTACGACGGTGAGGGCATACAGTTGTCGGAGACACTTGCCGATGGCAGTGACGTGACGCTGCAGATGGAATGGCGGGTGGACGAGGACGACAGCGAACTGGAGATCCGTTCACAGCCGCAGCTTATGAGCTCCACAGAGGAAAAGATCCTGACCGTGAAGCTGCCCCGGAGCATGGTGCTGTATGGACTGGACATTGACGCCGTCAGCGCAGGTGTGTCCGTGGATCTGACGGACGAGGACACGCTTTCACTGAGTGAGTTGGATGTGACCTCGGTCAGCGGCGCGATCAGTGTCTATGCGGCCAACGCCGGGGAGATATCCCTGTCCACCACCAGCGGAAGCATCAGCGGAAGCGTCCGCACCCAAAAGCTGGAGGCGGACAGCGTCAGCGGCAACATTGACCTGGCGCTGGACATCATGCCGACAGAGCTGGAAGCAGAAACCAGCAGCGGGAGCATCGTCATGCAGCTGTGCGATCTCAGCACGCTGCCCTCTCCCCTGCCGGTGGAATTTAAGACCACCAGCGGCAAGCTCAGCAGCGACGTGACCTTCACTACGGTGAAGGACGCCGCGTGGGAATTCAAGACGGTCAGCGGAAACGTGGAGCTGCTGACGGTGCGGTAAAAGCGCGCAAAAAATGACCGCCCTTACGGGCGGTCATTTTTTGCGCTTGTCAGCGGACCAGCTCGCCCACGGTGGGGCCATTGGCAGCCTGGGACTCGTCGGTGTCGATGTGCATAGTGGTAGCACCGCCCACATTGACGCGGACAACTACATCGTCGAAGATCAGCTTGCGGCCTTCGCCGCCGCAGGCGACCTTGATGATCTCGCCGTTCTTGATGCCCATGGCGGCGGCATCCTCCTCGGTGACGTGCAGATGGCGCTTCGCCACGATGACGCCCTCGGACAACTCCACCTCGCCGGCAGGCCCGATCAGCTTACAGGCGCCGGAGCCCTTCACGTCGCCGCTTTCGCGGATGGGGGCGTCGATGCCCAGGGTGCGGGCGTCCGTGGCGGAAACCTCCACCTGGTCCGCCTTACGGGTGGGGCCCAGGATGGACACGTTGGCCATCTCCTTCTTGGGGCCGACGATGGTCAGGCGCTCGTTGCAGGCGTACTGGCCGGGATAGGACAGGGGCTTGCGGATGGTCAGCTGATAGCCTGCGCCGAACAGCTTTTCCACAGTCTCCTGGGTCAGGTGGATGTGACGTGCGGACGTCTCGATCATAAAGCTCATAGTGATACTCTCCTTTGTGTGGTTTTTGCGTTTATTTCTTTTTGAGTGGGTACAGATCTTTTTCGGAGATGCGTTCCAGCGTCTCCACTTCGCCGACGCAGAAGTAGTTTTTGCTCTCAGCCACCAGGGTACCGGTCAGGCGGACACAGTCGCCCCGGCGCAGGCGCTTCGCCTCGTCCAGCAGCTCTGCGCTGCCCGCAAGGCGGACGGTGAGGCCGAATCCGGTGTCGATCTCCCCGGCGCTGTTCAGATACCACCAGGGGAAACGCAGCTCCACCGCGCGGCCGGCATAGCGGCCCTGGGCGCCGTGGAGATACTCGGTCTTCACCTGCTCAAAGGTACGGGGGACGAGTTCTCCGTCCGGCATGGGGAAATAGAGCGTGCCGTACAGGCGGCCGAAGCGCTTGATGCGCTGACCGTGACGACTGACCATCAGGAACAGGACCACGACGGCCAGCAGGGCACCGTACATACCGTGGCCCTCGATCAGGCTCCAGACAAAGACGGCGACGGCGATGAGGAACAGCACACGGTTCATGTCATCCTGTCCGCCCCAGATATCTTTCAGTCGGTTCATAAGCGCCCTCCTTTTCTCAACAGCACTCATCTTACCACACCGCGGCTGCGTATGCAAGGGAAATTGCCATGCGCGGTACAATTTCCTCTTGTATTCGGCAAAAAATCTGCTATAATCAGAGCAACGATTTTTTTGCGGTGCTATCACCGGAACTAATAGGAGGCGGTTTTTATGTCCGTAAAGCTGGAGCTGTACCGGGTTTTTAAGGAGGTCGCTGAGGTGGGCAACATCACGGCCGCGGCACAGGCACTGTATATCTCCCAGTCGGCGGTGAGCCAGTCCATCAAGCAGCTGGAGCGCGACCTGCAGACCCGTCTATTCGCGCGGAACAGCCGTGGCGTGACGCTGACCGCCGAGGGGCAGATGCTGTATGAGTACGTCCGCAGTGCCATGGGCCTGCTGGAGACGGGCGAGGAAAAGCTGAGCCAGACCCGGGAATTGCAGATGGGACAGCTGACCATCGGCGCCAGCGACACCGTGACCAGCCAGTTCCTGCTGCCGTATCTGGACGCGTTCCACAAGCGGCACCCGGCCATCCACATCCAGATCGTATCCGGGCGAAGCCACAAGGTACTGGGGCTGCTGCGCTCCGGCAAGGTGGACATCGCCTTCGCCAGCACGCCGGCGGACGATGCCGGACTGCGGATATATCCCTGCTTCGATACCCACGCCATCTTTGTGGCGGGGGCGGAGTATCCCTGTGACTTCCGGCACGTATACACGCTGGAGGAGATCGCGGCGTTCCCGCTGATCCTGCTGGAGCGCAAGGCCTCCAGCCGTTTGTATCTGGAACGGTTCTTTTTGCAGAATGGGCTGAAGCTGAACCCGGAGATCGAGCTGGGCGCCCGGAGCCTGCTGGTGGACCTGGCGGCCATCGGCTTCGGTGTGGCCGGCGTGACGGAGGAGTTCGTCCGGAAGGAGCTGGACAGCGGACGGTTGAAAAAGCTGAAGACCTCCTTTGAGATACCGGCCCGCAGTGTGGATATGTGCCTGCTGAGCGATGTGCCCCAGTCCGCTGCCGCGGAGCGGTTCACGGACTTTGTCAAGGACAGCTTATCCAAGCTATGAGCAGGGCTTTTCGCTCCGGTAAAACCCACAAAAAACAGCAAAACACGCCTAAATAGTTCTCCGTTTTTCCCTGTCGCTTTTCCCTGCGAAATCAGGTATAGTAGGTGTACTATATCTCACGAGAGGAAGTGGTGGTCATGCAGCAGCTGAAGGAGCGTATCCTGCGGGAGGGCCGCGTCCTGCCCGGTAACATCATCAAGGTGGACGGTTTTTTGAACCATCGCGTCGACACGGCGCTGATGCGGGATCTGGCGGACGAGTTTGCCAAGTATTTTGACGTAAAAAATATCACGATGGTGCTTACGGCAGAGGCCAGCGGTATTGCGCTGGCGACGATCTGCGCCGAACGGTATGGTGTACCCATGGTCTTTGCCAAGAAGGCCAAGAGCGACAACATCGAGGGCGGTCTGTACCAGAGTGATATTTTTTCTTACACCTACAAGAAAAAGGTCACACTGCTGGTGAGCCAGGACTGGATCACCAAGGACGACAAGGTTCTCATCATTGACGACTTCATGGCCAAGGGCTACGCCATGCGCGGCCTGATCGACATCGTGAACAAGGCCGGCGCGCAGCTGGCGGGCATCGGCGTGGCGGTGGAGAAGGGCTTTCAGGACGGCGGCGACAGCCTGCGCCGGGAGGGCTATCCCATCAAATCCCTGGCCGTTATCGACAGCGCCGAGAACGGCGTGATCCGCTTCCGGGAGGACGACTGACATGAAAAAGGTGCTGGTTCTGGATTTCGGCGGGCAGTATAACCTGCTGGTGGCACGGCGTGTCCGTGAGTGCGGCGTATACTGCGAGATCAAGTCCTATCGGCTGAGCATGGCGGATATCCGCGCCTTTGGGCCAGATGCGCTGATCCTCACCGGCGGCCCCGCCACCGTGTTCGAGCCCAACGCCCCCATGGTGGACAGAGCGCTGTTTGAAATGGGCATCCCCGTGCTGGGCATCTGCTACGGACAGCAGCTGATGATGCAGCTGCTGGGCGGTCAGTGCCGCAAGGCGGAGACGCGGGAGTATGGCAAGATCCAGCTGACCCACACGGCCTCCCCCCTGTTTGCCGGTGTGCCGGAGGCGTCCGTGTGCTGGATGAGCCACGGCGTGGAGGTGGAACGCATCGCGCCGGGCTTTAAGGTCATCGCGACCACCGACGGCTGCGGCTTCGCCGCTGTGGAAAACGCGGATCGGAAGCTGTATGGCGTGCAGTTCCACCCGGAGGTGCAGCACACGGAGTACGGTATGCAGGTGCTGGAAAACTTCCTGTACAAGGTATGCGGCTTCAGTGCCGAGTGGACCATGGCGTCCTATCTGGACGAGGCCGTGGCGGAATGCCGGCGGCAGATCGGCGACGGCCGCGTGCTTCTGGCGCTGTCCGGCGGCGTGGACAGTTCGGTGGCGGCAGCGCTTTTGCAGCGGGCGGTTGGCGATCAGCTGACGTGCATTTTTGTGGACCACGGACTGCTGCGGAAGGACGAGGGCGACCAGGTGGAGCAGGTGATGAAACACCAGTTCCATGTGGATGTACGCCGTGTCAACGCGGGACCGCGCTTCCTGAGCAAGCTGGCGGGCGTTACCGAGCCGGAGCACAAGCGGAAGATCATCGGCGAGGAATTCATCCGGGTCTTTGAGGAAGAGGCCAAGAAAATCGGCGCGGTGGACTTCTTGGCTCAGGGTACCATCTATCCCGATGTGGTGGAGTCCGGCCTGGGCGGAGAGAGCGTGGTCATCAAGAGCCACCATAACGTGGGCGGCCTGCCGGACTGCGTGGATTTCAAGGAGATCGTGGAGCCGCTGCGGCGGCTGTTCAAGGATGAGGTGCGGAAGCTGGGCACCGAGCTGGGTCTGCCGGACGAGCTGGTGTGGCGGCAGCCCTTCCCTGGTCCCGGTCTGGCCATCCGCGTTATCGGCGATATCACCGAGGAAAAGCTGACCATTCTGCGGGAGGCGGACGCCATCTTCCGGGAGGAGATGAAGCTGGCCGGTCTGGACCGCACCACCAGCCAGTTCTTCGCTGTGCTGACCGATCTGCGGAGCGTGGGCGTCATGGGCGACGAGCGCACCTACGACTACACGCTGGCGCTGCGGGCCGTGCAGAGCCAGGACTTTATGACAGCCACCTGGTCCCGCCTGCCCTATGAGCTGCTGGACAAGGTCTCCGGTCGGATCGTGGGTGAGGTGAAGCACATCAACAGAATTTGCTATGACATCACCTCCAAGCCGCCGGCAACGGTGGAGTGGGAATGATACGACACCAAAGGTGGCCAAAAACTACAAATACGCCAAAACCTCCGGCTTCGCCGGAGGTTTTGGTTGTACCACGACAAAAGTTGTGGTATGCTGATGAAAAACAGCGGAGGAACACACCTATGCGTCTGATCTCATGGAATGTGAACGGGCTGCGGGCCTGTCTGAATAAAGGTTTCCTGGCCTTCTGCGCCCTTGCGGACGCGGATGTCATCTGTCTGCAGGAGACGAAGATGCGGCCGGAGCAGGCGCAGTTTGAGCTGGAGGGCTATCACCGATTCTGGAACAGCGCCGACAAGGCCGGATATTCCGGCACGGCTGTTTTCACCCGACGGAAGCCGCTGGCGGTGACATACGACTTTGGCGAGGATATCCACCGGCATGAGGGACGGGTCATCACGGCGGAGTACGAGGATTTCTTTCTGGTGTGCTGCTACACGCCCAATTCCAAGGACCAGCTGGCACGGTTGGACTACCGGATGGCGTGGGAGGACGACCTGCGGGAATACCTCTTGGAACTGGACGCCAAAAAGCCGGTGGTGTACTGCGGGGACCTGAACGTGGCCCATCAGGAGATCGATCTGAAAAATCCCCAGTCCAACCGGATGAACCCAGGCTTCTCCGACGAGGAACGGGACAAAATGACGCAGCTGCTGAGCAGCGGGTTCGTGGACACGTTCCGGGCGCTGTATCCAAAGCGGACCGGGGCGTACTCCTGGTGGAGCTACCGCTTTCACGCACGGGAGAACAACGCGGGGTGGCGTATTGACTACTTTATCGTGTCAGCACGGCTGATGCCCCGGGTGAAGAATGCGGATATCTGGCCGGAAATCACCGGCAGTGACCACTGTCCGGTGGTGTTGGAGCTGACGGAGTAGAGCATTATCTGTAGCGAGCAAAAAAGACCGCCTTTCGGCGGTCTTTTTCGTATAACGACATTTTTTAACCCTCGCTGCTGGTGTCGGCAGGATTTTTAACGGGGATCAGTTCGCCCATGAGGACGTAGCGGGCATTATCAAAATCGTAGTCGCAGGTGCTCAGGGTCAGGATGCTGCCCGTGGGCACACCGGAGCCGGACTTGAAGGTGGACTCGTTGATACACTGCTGGAGATAGCTGTCGCTGAGAGAGGTGGCATACACATCGGCGTCATGATCCACAATACAACCGGCAAACAGGTTGACCTTGTAGGTCTGGTTGGGGGTGTACAGATAGAAGTAGGGATGCGCCTCGTAATAGCTCTGGCTCTTGTAGTTCATCAGGGACGCGAACATCATGCCGGTCTTCATATTGTGGCCGTAGATGAGGTTGTTCTGAGAGGTGAAGTCAGAGTTGCAGCGGATATCCAGGAAGACGGTGCCGTTCTTGTTGTCCTTGCCGTCGATATCGCGGTACAGATAGTACTCGCCGCCCTCGTCCGCGGACTGCACGATGGGCAGCTGCAGCGTCGTATTGGCGCTGTACACATAGCCCACCACGTCGGGGTACTTGGCCTGCATGGCGGTGAAGTCCACCTTGATGCTCTCTTCATCCTTCTTGACAGGCTTCTGCGTCTCCTGGCTGTCGCCGTCGGTGCCGTCGCCGGCGGTATCGGTATCGCCGGCGGTATCGTCCGGACTGATGAAGTCCTGATTGATATTGTCGTTGATCCTCTCGGTGTCCTTCTGTTCCTTCAGATACGAAATGATCTTGACGGACGAGAACACCAGCACGCCCACCAGGATCACCAAAACGGCGTAATACAGGGCTTTTCCGTTCTTTCTGCCGCCGCGGCTCCTTCTGCTGCGGTGACGACTGCCGGTACGCTCGGCCGGCTGCTCCTGCTGCACACGGGATCTTCTCTTGGGTGCATCGTTCATGGGTACACGCCTCCTTATCGTTGGGTATTGTAACAGGTTTTTTCGTTCGGTGCAAGGGATATAGACAAGATGTAATGAAATTGTAACAGTTTCTCTTTACTTCTGAGAAACCAGGGATTACAATAGAAATGTTGGCTGCCGTATAGACGGCGGAGCCGCCGGCTCCGTTCCATCAAAAAGATAAAGGAGAACCACAATGATCTATTTCAACAGTGATTATCTGGAGGGCGCGCACCCCTCTATCATGGTCAGGCTGGCCGAGACGAACATGGTACAGACCGTGGGCTACGGCGAGGACGAATACTGTGAGGCGGCGCGTGAGAAGATCAAGACCGCCTGCCAGGCCCCGGAGGCCGACGTGCATTTTCTGGTGGGCGGCACCCAGACCAACACCACCGTCATCGCCGCCATCCTGCGGCCCTGGCAGGGCGTGATTTCCGCCGTCAGCGGTCACATCAACTGCCATGAGGCCGGTGCCATCGAGTCCACGGGCCATAAGGTCATCACCCTGCCCACCACCAACGGCAAGATCACTGCGCAGCAGGTGCAGGACTATGTGGAGTGGCACAGAAACGATGAGTCCACGGAGCACATCGTCCAGCCCGGTATGGTGTACATCTCCCACCCCACTGAGGGCGGCACGCTGTATACCAAGGCGGAGCTGACGGCGCTGTATGACACCTGCCGCCGGTACGGCCTGCCGCTGTTCATTGACGGCGCACGGCTGGGCTATGGCCTGATGGCAGAGGAGAGCGACATGACGCTGCCAGAGATCGCGCGGCTGTGCGATGTGTTCTACATCGGTGGCACCAAGGTGGGCGCCCTGTTCGGCGAAGCCGTTGTCATCATGAACGAAAATCTGAAAAAGGATTTCCGCTTTATTATGAAGCAGCGGGGCGGCCGCATGGCCAAGGGCCGACTGCTGGGCGTTCAGTTCGACACGCTGTTCACCGACGACCTGTATTTCAAGATCTCCCGCCACGCCATCGAGATGGCTCATCAGATCCGGGACATTTTCGTCTCCGCGGGCTATCCCCTGCTGTTTGACTCCCCCACCAACCAGCAGTATCCCATCATGTCGGATGACGAGCTGGCCATTCTGGGCAAAAGCTTCGGCTATGAGTACTGGGAGCGTGTGGACGAGACGCACTCCGGCGTGCGCTTCTGCGCCAGCTGGGCCACAAAGCAGGAGCACGTGGACGCCCTGCGGGCGGCTGTGAACGCGCTGAAGAAGTAAGCGTTCCTCTGCTGTGAGATAAGCATAGCGCAGGTAGCTGAAATGCACCTTAAAGTTACTTAAAAAAATTCCCCGACGATGTCGGGGAATTTTTTTAGCAAAGCAAAGGCACCCTCGCAGGGTGCCTTTGTCGATAGCGTACTTACGCCTTGGGGCCGGCGGCCACGACCTCGTCGCTCATGTGGGTGTACTTCTTAAAGTTCTCCACAAAGCTGGCGGCCAGCTTCTTGCAGCTCGCCTGATAGGCCGCCTTGTCCTCCCAGGTGTTCTCGGGGATCAGCAGCTCACTGGGCACGCCCTCGATGCTGGTGGGCACCTGCACGCCGAAGGTGGGATCGGTGACGAACTGGCTCTTCTCGATCTCGCCGGTGAGGGCGGCGGTGACCATAGCGCGGGTGTAGCTGAGCTTCATGCGCTTGCCGGTACCGTTCCAGCCGGTGTTGACCAGATAAACCTTCGCGCCGGCCTTCTCCACCTTGTCGGCCAGCATGGCGGCATAGACAGAGGGATCCAGGGGCAGGAAGGGCTCGCCGAAGCAGGTGGAGAAGGTAGGCACAGGCTCGGTGACGCCGATCTCCGTGCCGGCTACCTTGGAGGTGAAGCCGGAGACGAAGTAGTACATGGCCTGGTTCTTATCCAGCTTGCTGATGGGGGGCAACACACCGTAGGCATCGGCGGTCAGGAAGATGACCGTCTTGGGAACGCTGGGGCTCATGCCGGACAGCTCGGCGTTGGGGATATACTCCACGGGATAGCCCACGCGGGAGTTGACGGCCAGGGAGTCGTCGTCGAAGTCGAACTCGCGGGTGTCGGGATCCATGACCACGTTCTCTACCAGCGCGCCGAACTTGATGGCATTGTAGATCTCCGGCTCACCCTCGGGGCTCAGGTTGATGCACTTGGCGTAGCAGCCGCCCTCGAAGTTGAAGACGGAGTCGTCCGCCCAACCGTGCTCGTCATCGCCGATGAGCATACGGTTGGGATCGGCGGACAGCGTGGTCTTGCCGGTGCCGGACAGGCCGAAGAACACGGCGCTGTCGCCGTTCTTGCCGATGTTGGCGGAGCAGTGCATGGGGAACACGCCCTGCTTGGGCAACACATAGTTCATCACGGAGAAGACGGACTTCTTGATCTCGCCGGCGTACTGGGTGCCGCAGATCACCACCTCGTGGGCCTCGTAGTCCACCAGAATGGCGGCCTCGCTGCGGGTGCCGTCGATCTCCGGGATGCACTTGAAGCCGGGAGCGGCGATGATGGTATAATCCTCCTTAAAATCCTTCAGCTGCTCGGCCGTGGAGCGGCGCAGGAGCTGGTGGATAAAGAGATTCTGGCTGGCCAGCTCGTTGACGATGCGGAAGGCCTTGGTGTACTTGGGATCGGCGCCGGCAAAGCCGTCAAAGATAAAGATCTCCTTGCCCTGCAGATAGGCGATGACCTTGGCGCGGATGGCATCGAACTTGGCCTTCTCGATAGGACGGTTCACCTTGCCCCAGGCGATGTCGTCATGGACGGCAGGGGTGTCCACGATAAACTTGTCATTGGCGCTGCGGCCGGTGTATTTCCCGGTCTTGACCACCAGGGCGCCGGTGTTGGACAGCGTACCCTCGCCGCGGCAAAGCGCGTGCTCGGTCAGCTGTGCGGGGGTCAGATTACGATAGACCGCCTTGGCGTTGATGATACCCAGCTTTTCCAGTCCGTAAGTTTCCATTTGCAAAACCTCCTGTTTGAAATGTCACCGCGTCCGCCGCCGGCGGCGCGCTGCTTGCTTGTTCATCTTGGATTATACCATACGTTTAGGACAATTAACAGTCCTTTTTTACATTTCCCCTAAAAATTTTTCTGCATTGCTGAAAGTTTTTTATCATTCCGTCCGGCGGGAGAGCTGTGACAAAAACCGTTCCGCCGCCGGATCCCGATCGCATACTTTTCTCTTTACGCAAGGATAACACCGTATTATGATAATGTCAATTTGCGAAAACCACGATTTTCTAAGAGGAGCGCCGCACTATGGCACACAAGATACCCATATGTGAAATACCTCTCGCCCCTGCTGCTGTTCGGCCTGAACGGCGTGGTGATACTCAACGGCGTTGCCGGCGGTACACGGAGCGCCGTGTTTTTCTCCGTGCTGCTGCTGGGCGAAACGCTGACGCCGCCCGCTGGCTGGACGCGGCTATGATGCTGGGCAGTGCCATGCTGGCGGAATTCGTACATCCGCGAAAGTAACGGAAACGATCTCCCCGCCTCCCCCGCGCAAAGTGCAAAACCTCCGGCTGAGCCGGAGGTTTTGCTTTATTTGGCGCATATCTCGCTGATGGCTGCCAGGAGCTCCGTTTTGCCGGTGCCCTTCTCGGCGGAAAAGGGGATCAGCAGTGCCTCCTCCGGCAGGGTCAGCGTCTGGCGGATCAGGGCCAGGTTAGGCTCGATCTCGCTCTTTTTCAGCTTGTCCAGCTTGTTGGCTACAACGATGACCGGGCAGCCGGTGCCCTTGAACCAGTCGCACATGGTCACGTCATCGGCGGTGGGCTTGTGCCGCGCATCCACGATCAGCACGCCCAGGGTAATGAGCCCCTCCTCGGCGAAGTAACGCTCCATCAGGCGGCCCCAGCGGTCGCGCTCCTCCTTGGAGACCTTGGCATAGCCGTAGCCGGGCAGGTCGGTGAAGTATAGCCTGCCGTCGATGTCAAAATAGTTGATCTGGCTGGTCTTGCCGGGGGTAGCGCCCACCCGGGCGAAATTCTTGCGGCCCAGCAGCCGGTTAATGACGGAGGACTTGCCCACGTTGCTGCGCCCCGCGAAGGTGACCTGGGGCTTTCCGTCGCGGATGAATGTCTCCGCCCTTACGGCCGAGAGCACGAACTCCGCCTTATTAAAGTTGATCGCCATGACGCACCTCCTGCATAGCCGGACTACCCATCACCGCCAGATGCTCCACCGCCGCCTCTTTTTTCGGCAGGGTCAGTGCATGGGCAAACACGGCGTCCACCGTCTCGGCAGTGATAAAGCGCAACGCCTCCCGTACGGCGGGATCGATGTCCGCCAGATCCTTCTCGTTTTCCCGGGGAATGATGACGGTCCGGATGCCGCTGCGCTTGGCCGCCATGGTCTTTTCCTTCAGGCCGCCGATGGGCAGCACCCGGCCTCGCAGCGTGACCTCGCCGGTCATGGCGATTCCCGCCTTGATCTTGCGGTTGGTCAGAGCCGACAGCAGCGCTGTAGCCATGGCAATACCGGCGGAGGGGCCGTCCTTGGGCACCGCCCCCTCGGGAACATGGATATGAATGTCGCGCGTCTTGTAGAAGTCGTGCTCCACGCCGTACTGCTCCCAGTGGGCGCTATAATCGCTCACGGTGTCGTAGGCGGTGTCCCAGACGATCTCCACCTCCGGGTGTCGGCTTTGGTACAGCCGCACGCAGGACAGCAACCCCTGCGCCGGGTAGGGCGCAGTGATGGTCAGTGTCACCGCAGCGTTGCTTGCGGTTCGGGGCAAAAAGACGCGGGTGATGCGGCGGCTTTCTATCGGCTGCTGGTCATAGTCCGTTGTGATTTGGCAGAACAGCACCCGTTTGTCCGCCCCGACGGCAAAGGAGGCGCTCGCCATCCCCTCCGCCGTGTAATCCAGCCCATTTTCCGCCGCCGTAAAAAACGCCGTTGTCGGTTCTCCTGTTTCCGCGTCATGCAGCCGAACCGTTCCCCCGCGGCTGGCACAGCTGAACAGCCCAACCTGCGGGCTGTACCACACCTGCTGATATGCAGACCCGCTGGGAAGCTCCTGCTGCCAAAGGCTTTTGGTCTGCATGGGGTCGGCGGCGCAGAGGGTGCCATCCGTTTTGACGCAATACAGTGTACCATCCGCCCCAAAGCAAAACGACTGTACGCCGGTTTTTCTGGTACTTTGTCCCGTGGCGCGGTCGTACATCACCAAAATCCGCTCTGTGCCGATCCTGCCCAGCACAGCGGCATAGTCCCCGCACACCGCAAAGGCATCCGGGCTGGCGTAGTCAAAGGGGCAGACACCCAACCGTGCCGGTTCGCCCTGGCCGGAGCCTTGCAGGGCAAATTCCTGCGTCGTTTCGTCATAGCCGAGGAGCCAGAGCGTCCCGTCCGGGGCAAGGGCAGCGCTGGCACAGCGAAGCGTGCCCAAGTTGGGAAAATCCTGCGCCGGGAAGGCCAGAACCGTGCTCCCGGTCAAGGCAGACACCGCAGCAAACAGGGCATCATCCCCGCCGTAATTCAGTTGAACCAGATCATCGCCATAGGGAAAGATTTCCTGCTGCCAGGCATGGTCATCGGGAAGCTCTTCGGTCACTTCCGACTGTGCGTCGTACAGCACCGGCGCAGCAAAGTTAGGCAGGGCGGCAGCTTCCGCCGTTTGTGCGGAGGCGGAAACCGGTTCTGCTTCTTGGCGGCGGTTCGCCCGCCCGCTGTGCAGAAAAAGCCAAACACACCCGGCACAAGCCAGAACAAATGCGGCCAGCAAAGCCAGCAGGCGAATTCGGTTATGGAAAGGAGAAGATTTCATGTTGGCCGACCTCTTTTCGCTCTCGCTTTCAAAATGCACAGCGCAAACCCGTTTCCAAAATCACTTTTTTTGATGCGTATTCATGCAGCGCCCCCAACCAAGCCATGCAAGAAACGCCAGCCCGGACGCTGTCCCCAGGCGAAGGCTTTGCACAATGGTCTGGCGCAAAGCGGCGGCGTAAGCGGAACAATGCCCTGCAGGGAACGTCCTTTCCAGCCACGCGGCGTAATGGGCGCGGTCAAACAGGCTGCCTGCAGGAATCAGCCCTGCCGGCAAAACGATTTCGACCTGCCACAGCCAACGTGCCAACAAAGCGACCGCCAATAGGCAGGGGAGTGCCGCAATGCCCCAGGCCAGCAGTGCGGCCGCATGGTCGGGCAGCCATTCCTGCCAATAGGAATGCCGCAAGGCCGCCCCGGCACACCGCAGTTTCCTGCGCACCCCGCACGCCAGCCACCAGAGCAGTGCGGCAATGGCGGCAAGTGCCATCCCCATCCGCCGCAATGTGACGAGCTGACGCAAAAGCTCTTTGCCCCAACTGTAATCCAGGACCCGCACGTCAGTGATCCCCGCATGGGTCAGGGCGGCGTCGGCCTGCTGGGCCGTAAACAAGGTGACTTCGGCCAGTACCAGACGGTCGTTTTCCAGCGCAGCTACAAAGGCTTCCCCGTCTGCACCGGCCTGTTCCAGCGCCGCACGCGCAGGAACGAGATAGGACGCTCCGCCGTCTGCCAGAATTTCGACCCGATCAGCGGGCAGTGATGCGGCCAATTCCGTTTGTTTCCATGCCAAACCGATCGCCAGGGCCAGCAGCACGGCCGGAAGCAAAATTTTCCGCGCCATATGGAATGGTTTCATGCTGTCCCCTCCCACAGCCGCACGGGGCCGCCGTCTGCGTTCAGCGCCCGCGTGGCGTACTGTACCACCGGGGCATCGCCGGACAGGCCGCTGACTGCCGTCCAGCTTTCGTTTTGCTCCAGCACCGTCACGCGCACGCGCCGGGCCGTGGTTTCATATCGCCAGGAGGTGCTTTCCTCTGCGATGTAAACAAAGGTTTCTCCGTTCTCCTGCCGCAGCGTTTCTGTAGGCAGCACCGTCGAATATTCCGCGCCGTTGATCTGCCACGCTTTGGGCCATACCGTCGCCACGGTCGGGGTGCGCAGGGCATCAATTTTTTGGTTCAGCAGGGTCAATACCAGCATCGCCGCAAAAAAGCCAAGCGCCAGGCGGCCAATCGTGTTTCGCTTCACATTTTGCGTCACAGGCTTTTTACCCCCTGTGTCAGATACTTCCGGCACAGGCCATAGGCCAAAACCGGCGGCACCGCGTAAATCGCCCCTGCCGCATACGCCGAGCTGCCAAAGGTCTGGCTGTTCAGCTCCAGCGCCAGCGGGTACAGCGCGCCGTTTTTCAAAAACAGCAGCGGCTGGTCGATCAGGGACCAGCACGCAAGGAATTGCAGCAACAGCAGGGAGAAAACAGCCGGGCGGCACAGCGGCAGCACAATGCGGAAAAACAGCGTTCCATGTCCTGCACCGTCCAGCCGGGCCGCCTGCAGGAGTTCCCGGTCAATGGACGCCATGAACTGTGTCATCATGAATACGCCGAACGTCTGAAAAGCGTTCGGCCAGATAACAGCCCACGGGGTATCCAGCAGACCAAGGGCGTTCAGCGTCAAATATTGCGATACGACCGTTGCCTGGAATGGCATCAGCATCAGCAGAACATAGAATCCCAGCAAAAAATTCCGTCCGGGGAAGGAAAACTGGCTGAATCCATACCCCGCCAAAACGCTGACGGGCAGGGAAACCGCAAGGGTGGATGCCGTGTAGGCAGCACTGTTCCAGAACCAGACGTAGAACGGCCGCTGGTACAAAAGAATGTCCTCATACTGTGTCAAGCTGACGGTTCCGCCAACGCAAAGAGAATTTGCCAGCAGAAAGATCACCGGCAGTAGGCAGCACGCCGCCAAAAGGTTCAGCCCCAGCTTTTGCAGGCGAAACCGCACGCCTTTTTTCCACATTATTGCCGCCGCCCTTTCCCGTTTTCCGTTTTTTCCACAGTGCAGCGTTTGCCGAACCAAACCGTGCCAGTAATCAAAAGCACCGTTGCCAGCGCAGCGGCACTGAGAAGCTGATGGTTTAACTGGTAGAAATTGCCGTTCATGAAATGCTGCAGCATATACAGCCGTGCGGGCGGGTTGCTGCCGTACAGCGCATACACATCCCGGAACATCAAAAAGTAATTGCTGATGCCCAACAGCATTCCGATCAGCAGCGTCGGTGTGAGCAGAGGCAGCAAAACGCGGCGCACATACCCCCATTCGCTGGTGCTGTCCAGTTGGTAGGCATCCTGATAATCCTGCGGGACGGCGCGGATGACGGCGGCCAAAATCAGGCTGACACAGCCGGTATTTTTGATGAGGTACAGCGC
>OLXL01000482.1_pt1 | contig 19041 bp, 20 predicted proteins | sample 1673891 | NCBI WGS metagenome assembly OLXL01 (sample SAMEA103958131, study PRJEB25191) | human gut metagenome | reverse complement strand
CGACGAGATAATCAAAAAGGACGACAATGAATACGAGAGCTTCAAGAAGGTGGAGGTAGAGGGCAAGGACGGCAAAAAGCAGATAACTCAGCGCATAACCGTAAAGGACGGCGTGGAGGTATCCCGGGAGGTCGTAGACCAGATAATCACCGAAAAGGCCGTGGACGAGATAATACGCGTCGGCACCAAGATACGCTACCAGACCAACTTCAAGGGAGAGACCAGACGCTGGAAGGAAGCCCCGAAGGACGGCGTAAACGGCTGGAAGAGCATGAAGGTGGACAAAATAACCGCCTATTGCACAGGTACCCGCACAGCTACCGGCACGACGCCCAAGCTGGGCACCATAGCCGTGAACACATACTACTTCAAATACGGCACCCAGTTGTATGTGAGGGGCTACGGCTACGGCACGGCAAGGGATACCGGCGCATTCAGAAAATATACCAACTCTTCCGGAAAGCCTATGAACCAGCTGGATCTCTGGTTCAACTCGGAGTCGGAGGCAAGGCGCTGGGGAACAAAGTACAACGTGACTATCTGGTATAAATAATGAGCACAGCTTCAGTAAAATGTGAACTTGAAAAATACGGCCTCACGCCCAACAGGGCGCTGGGGCAAAATTTTTTGGCCAGCGACACTGCGGCAAGGACTATTGCCGAGGCTGCTTGTGAAAACCGCTGCCCGGTTATAGAGATAGGCCCGGGTATGGGCGCGCTGACTGCGGAGCTGGCAAAGCGCGCCCCGATGGTCGCGGCAATAGAGATAGACAGACGCATGGCGGAGATAATCGCGGACAGGCTGCCCGAGGTACAGCTTATCAACGAAGACGCGCTAAAGGCGGATATACCGGGGCTTATAGCGGCCCTCGGCGGAAGGGCGAATATCGCGGCGAACCTGCCGTATTACATAACCACGCCGCTTTGCGTGAGGTTTTTATCCATAGGCGCAGACGGCGGCATACCCGCCATGACGCTTATGATGCAGAAGGAAGCGGCGGAGCGGTTCACGGCAAGGCCGGGAGACCGCGTATACGGGCCGCTGACGGTGCTTGCGGGGTATTATTATGAGGTTACTAAGCTCATGGAGCTGTCCCGGGATATGTATTACCCCCAGCCTGATGTGGACTCGGTAGTGCTGAAGCTTACGGCCAAGGGCGCGGAAAAGCTTTTTGAGCTGGAGTGGCTGCTGAACAGGGCATTTGCAATGCGCAGAAAGACTCTATCAAACAACCTCAGGGCTGCAGGAATATCGGACGAACGGCTGAAATCGCTGCTTGGAGCTTGCGGCATAGAGGGAAATATACGCGCAGAAAAGCTTACGGTGGCACAATTTGCAAATATTGCGCGGGAAATAGAGGCGCACGGGAAATAACGGCAAAACCCTATAAAAAGCGATACTGTGGAAAAAGTGGATGAACGCCACTTTTCAGGCAAACTAACAAAGCCTTCGAGCCATTGACCCGAAGGCTTTGCAATACCGCGCACCCGAATCTCGACGTCACGTCCCATGGGCGTTTTCGCCATCAGGTTGCTACTCCCGGGCATGCCCGCGGCACACCTGCGCTTCCGCTTAATGCTGCTGCCTTCCGGCCCTGACATGGTTCACAGTGGCAAGTTGCACGGGACCCGGGGATCGACGCCCCACGACGGCGGCGGCCCCACAGGGGTGAGCCTCAAAACGGGGATTCAGCCCTGCTGTAGCGGATTGCAGGTACAGGGCACCGCTATCTCCCCGCTTAGCGCGGCAAGGTTATTTTAACAAGGCAAGGGCAATTAGTCAATAAAACGCACAAAAAAATTGCTTTGGAAGGGGGTCCAAAGCAATTGTCGGTTTGTTGTTGGTTTTGAAAGGGTTTCTCTCACTTGCAAGCTTATTATAACCCGCGGGGAGACGGAAATCATCACAAAAGTATTACAATCTGCTGAAATGTTCATTAAGTTTTAAAGAAATATTTGTTTTATGGGCCGTTTGAGGTATAATCATGCCGTCAGGCGACCCAAACTCCATATAGGAAAGGAAAAGGCAAAATGAAAAGGACGATAAGGATAGAGGGAATGATGTGCGGCCACTGCTCCGGCAGGGTAAAGAAGGCGCTGGAGGCCGTGGCGGGAGTTGAGACCGCGGAGGTGAGCCACGAGACAGGCACGGCAGCAGTGACCCTGAACGGCCACGTATCCGACGAGGCGCTGGCCAAGGCCGTGACCGATGCGGGCTATAAGGTAGCGGGCATAGAGTAGCGCCTGCACTTTTGGTGCATGAAATATGCCCCGAAGCTGTCCTTTACAGCGAAGAACGGCGGGGTGTATAATGAACACGATGGAAAAACAGGCAAGGGACAAAAAGGAGAGGCTTCGGCATCTCCTTTTATTTTTTGCCTGCACCAGGCATCATCGCGATGAAAAATACGGCGGCCCGCCGAAAGGGGCAGAGAAAAGCGACGGTATACCGCCGCTTTTTTGTTTCAGGAGGAAAAATGATATTCAGAAAGGAAAAAGAGCACGGCGTACTCACCGAGGAGGAGATTCTGGACATGGCCCGGGACATTGCGGAAAACGACCCGGCCTACATCATAGGCTCCATGCTCATCAAAAGTGTGTGCGACGATACCGGCCTCGACGAGGGGGCTGCCTTCAGCATGCTGCTGGACGGGGGCGGAATGCCCAAGGGTATAGCCGCTATCAGCGCCAGAGCTGCAAACGACCTCATGCGCCTCTACAAGGAGGGGGGCATAGAGGGCGAAATTGACAGCTATCTGGAGGACGAGAGGTTCGTGAAGATGCTGCTCGAGATGCCGGTAAAGGCGGCGCTCAGGCTTTATGCCGCCGAGTGCAACGCAGATGCCGCCGCCAAGGCGGAGCGTGAAAAGGGCGCTATGGACGTGATGGAAAAGCTGGCGGCCCGCAGGGCGCTGCCCTCGCCCATAAAGGGAAATACCCCCGCCGCCGCGGATACGGACTACGCCAACATGCCCACCAGGGAATTCAACCTCATAAAGGAAAGACTGATGCGCGCCGCCAGCGAGGGCAGGCGCGTTTCGTTGTAAAGACATAAAAAGGAAGGAGAAAAATAATGAGTATCAACACTACCGCAAACACCGCAGGTACCACCAAGCTCAACAAGACCTTTTACGACCGCCAGCTGCTGGAAAGCGCCAAGACCCGCTTTGTACACGCAAAGTACGGCCAGAAGCGCCCTATTCCCAAGAACAGCGGCAAGCGGGTGGAATTCCGCAAGTGGAACCTCTTTGACGCAAACGACGCCATGGAGGCACTTCAGGAGGGCGTTACCCCTGCCAGCCAGGCTCTGTCCCAGAGCAACGTAGAGGTGGAGGTGGCCCAGTACGGCGCATACGTGGAGGTATCCGACCTGCTGGACATGACCGGCTATGACCAGGTAATCTCCGAGAGCGCGGAGCTGCTGGGAGAGCAGCTGGGCACCGTGGTGGAGTGGGTCACCCGCGATGCCATGAACGCCGGCACCAACGTACAATACGCAAACGGCAAGTCCGGCCGCGGCGAGATAACCGCCGCCGACAAGCTGACCGTGGCTGAGATACGCAAGGCGGTGCGCACCCTCAAAAAGGCCAAGGCGCGCCCCTTCGGCGACGAGGGCAGAAAGCCCCACTTCATATGCATCTGTTTCCCCGAGGCCACCTATGACCTTCAGAGCGATTCCCTCTGGCAGGACGTATCCAAGTACTCCTGCGCGGAGCAGATATATTCCGGCGAGATCGGCCGCCTGTTCGGCGTGGTATTCGTGGAATCCACCGAGGCAAAGGTGTTCTCCCAGAGCGTGCTGAACAAGGTGAAGACCGCCACCAGCTCATCCAAAACCTTCGTGCTCAAGAACAGCCCCAAGGACGCGGAGGCGGCGTATCTCTCCACTGCGGGAAACAAGATAAAGATAGGTACCGCCGAGTATACCGTAGCCTCCTTTGACGCGGCTACCAATACCGTCACCCTGTCCGACAATGCCACCCTTACCGCCGACGCCATAGTATACAGCGAGGACGCGGGCAGCATAGACGGCACTACCAAGGCGGGCGCCGACGTGCATTCCACGCTTATTTTCGGCAAGGACGCCTACGGCATAGTGGACGTGGGCGGCAGCGGAGCCCTTCAGATCATCATAAAGCCCCACGGCAGCGCAGGAACCTCGGATCCTCTGGATCAGCGCGCCACCGTAGGCGCAAAGGTAGCGGCATATGCGGCAAAAATCCTCAACGAGCTGTGGATAATCCGCATTGAGCACGGCGTAAGCGCATAAATAACATCAGGAAATAAGTACGAAGGTACTGTTTCATATCCCTTTCAAGGGGGCCGAGGGGGAACCTTCGGCCCTTTTTTATTTGAGCAGAGAAAAGCTGAGAGAGCCAAGGAGGAAAGACAATGAATTACATAACCGATAAGGAAATAGACGCCATACAGGGCGACATGGGCGAGACGCTGAGAAAGCAGCCCCGAGTGCGCATGCGCATAGAGGGCAGCGGCTACTGGGAGGGCGGCATAAACGGCTGGTTCTTCAGGGTACGCCGGGGAGAGGAGACAGAGCTGCCCAAGTCCATTGCGGAGCTTATACAAAGAAGCGAGCAGGTGGCGGTGATGGGCGAGCGGGAGGTAAAGGCCTACAGGGGCGTTGGCAGAAGGGTGGCGCAGGTATGACGCTGAACGACATCATCGTATCCGCACTTGCCCAGCTGGACCGCGGCCACGACGCCCAGAGCCTGGACGTATGGCGGGACAAGTTCACCCGCTTTGCAAACGATGGCGTGACGGATATTTGCGCCACATACAAGCCACGGCGCACAGAGACTATCGACACAAGGGACGGCACGTTTACCACCGCAATGCTGTCGAGGGGCTGCCGCAAGGTGCTAAGCGTAAAGCGGCAGGGCCGGGAGGAGGACTTTTACGACGGCGACGCTTCCGAGGTGATAGTCACCTCCGGCGGTCCCGGCAAAATTGAGGTGACGTACCGCTCGGTGCCAAGGGAGATGTTTGCAAGCACGGACGAGCCCGACATACCCGCATACATGCACGGATTGCTCGTAAGCTACGTCGTGGGCCGCGAGAGGGCTGCGGGGGACGTTTCCCAGCAGCGGGGCGGCAACATCTACTTCCAGATGTACGAGGCCGGCAAGGCCGCCATACGGCCCCATCTGGGCGGCGGAACCAGCCAGCGCATAGTGAACAGGTGGTGAAGCCCATGGCCCGCAAGATATACAGGATAGACGAGTTCATGGGGCTGGATCAGTCCATGGGGGAAAACGGCATGGCGGCCTCCTACAGTCCCGACGCCTGCAACATGGACACGGCGGACGGCGAGCTTACCGTAGCCAAGGGCTACACCAGGTACATAACATCAGCAGTTCCCGGCACGGAGGCCATACGCCGCATGTTCCTTTTTCATTCCGGCAGCGGCGATCAGGTGATAGTGGTAACGGGCGGCAGCGTATACGCCTACAGGGAAGGCGTCTGGGTGCTCATATACACCTTTACCGGGGGACTCACCGGCGGAAGGGTGGATTTTACCGAGGCCCGGATAGACACCACGGATTATCTCCTTATCGCCAGCGGCGAGCAGCAGATAGTCAAGTACAACGGAACCAAATCAGAGCTCTTCGGCAGCAGCGACGGGCTTTCGGATAAGCCGGTAAGCTACCTTGCAACCTACAGGAGCAGGCTTTTCGCGGCCGGGGACAGCAGCTGTCCCAACAGGCTTTACTGGTCCAAGCTCCCGGGCGGCAGCCGCACCATAGAATCCTGGGGCGAGGAATCCGGCTCGGTCAACGTCTCAGGGGGACATACCGAGATAGGCGCCAGCGCCGGCGACCCCATAGTAGGGCTTGCGGCGCTTTCCAACCAGCTTCTCATATTCAAAAAGCGCAGCCTTTACCGGCTCATAGGCGACAAGCCATCGAACTTTACGGTGGAGCGCATAGATTCCGACGTGGAGACGGCGGCGTATACCTCCCTCGTAATGAGCGGGGACATGCTGTACTTCATGACCAAGGGAGGCCTATGCAGGTTCAACGGCGTATCCGCGGCGCTCATGCCTGACGCCCGGCGGATAAAGAAGCTGCTTTCAGGCGCCGACGTATCCCTTTCCAAGGGGGCGGCGGCCCGCAGCAAGCTTTACTACTCATTCGACGACGCCAAGGGCGGCGGCATCATTGAATACGACCTTGTGCGGCACACCTACATGCTGCGCCGCGGCTTTGACGTAGGCGACATAGCCTCGTGGGACGGAAGGCTGTACATAGTCAATTCCGGCCGCTATGTGTGCCTCTTCGACGACGGCAAAAGCTACGACGGCAAGAACATCGAGGCCTGGTGGCGCACACCTGAGACGGATCTTTTCGACAAGAGCGGCGTAAAGGCCATGCGGTCCCTCTGCTTCAGGGGCCACGCCCAGGGCGCCGCGACCGCCATGAACGCGGAGGTGAGCGTGGGCAGCGCAAGGGCTGCCACAAGGGTGCTGCTGCCTACGGAGGAGAGCGAGGTAGTGGAGGTGCCGCTTAAAAACGAGGGCAGGACATTTTCGCTCAGGATCGCCAACGAGGCGGGAGGCCGCTTCACTCTGCGCGGCGGCATAGAGCTTTCATTTGAAACCTGGAGGAGGGTGGAATAAATGGCTCTTGATATGCGGGCGCTTTACTATGTGACGCTGCCGGATATAAAGGACGCGGAGCTTTACAGCGAGACGGTAAAGGCCAACGAAAACAACCTTAATCAGAACTTTACGGCCATTGCCCAGAAGATAGAGGAACTGGAAACGCGGCTTTCCGCACTCGAATAGGCAAGGCAGTACAAAAAGGAGGAAAACACCATGGCAAAATATTATATGAACGGCTACACACCTCCAGAGGGGGTGAATTCCGCATCAAAGGTAAAGGAATACCAGCGGCAGCTCGGCGTAAAGGCGGACGGCATATGGGGGCCTGATACCGACGCGGCATACAGGGCCAGCCTTAACCGCAGCGCCCAGCGGCAGGCCCAGAGCAGAAGCGGCTTTGACTGGGGGGATTCCGGCAGGAACGAGGCATTTGACGGCTACTACAACGCCATAAGGAACAGCCTGTCCGTCCCGACCGTGACGGTAAAGGCGCCCAGCGCCGGCGAGGTAAAGGACATGTGGAGCGGGGTGCTTCGCCCCAGCGCCGACGCCGCCATAGAGCGGCGCAGCAGGGCGGCCGAGCGCGAGATGGCCGAGATAGACGCGGATGCCGTTTCCCGTGGCATGGGCCAGAGCAGTTATGTAACATCGGTAAAGGCCCGACAGATGGAGGAGGCCCAGGACGACATAAGCGACATTGAGGCGCAGTACGGCGCGGCGCTGGCAGAGAAGATATACGATACGCTGTACAAGTACGATCAGATGAGCTTAAACGCCCAGCAGTACAACGCGGAGGCTCACGCGGCTGCGCAGAAGACCGCGCTCAGCATGGCGTCGGACTGGTACAATCAGTACCTTAGCCAGCAGAATGCCGCCATCGCCGCCGCGGCAAAGGGAAGCTCCTCTAAGTCGTCAAAGGGCGGCTCCGGCTCGAAAAAGAGCAGCCTTTCCAGAGAGGACTATACCGAATACGTACGCAACCTCACCGCCGAGCAGCGCAGGCAGCTCTTCAGCAGCGAAAACAGCTATTGGAGCAGCAGGCGCGAGGAGATATACTCCGCCCTGGGCAAAACCCTTTACGATAGCCTTAAGAAGAAATACGGCGGTTAAGGGGGTGCCTATGGCTGCGGTAAAAAAGACCTTCGATATTGCGCTGGACATAGCGGACGCTGGGGCGAACCGGGAATTCACGGTGGTGGACGGGGACAACGGCAACGTGCTTGCCATACTCCTCACAGACGGGGGCTACCCGGTAGACCTTACCGGGTGCCGGGTCATAGCGGTGTTCTCAAAGAGCGACGGCACCGCCTGTCAGGACAGCTACGATGCTGACGGCGGCATAACTCTTTGCGGCATGCTGAACAATCAGGTGGATATAGAGCTTTTTGCGGGTTCCGTGGCTCCCGGAACGGTGGAGTGCGAGCTCCAGATATACTCGGATCCCAGCCTTTCCACCCTCGTCACCACGGCAAAGTTCAACTTTGCCTGCCGCAAGGCTATTTTTTCCGGCGAAACGCTGACCTCTGCGCCGCAGTACCCACAGCTTACTTCCCTTATGGAGAGGGTGGAGGTGCTGAACGCGGAGACTGCCGCTGCGGCGGGGGCGGCAAACTCAGCCGCGGCGGACTGCAGGGCAGCAATGGAGGGAAACGTCACAACATGGAAAATACTCAGATACTCTTAAACCAAAAAGGAGGGATTGCCTATGGCAGTATACCTTGGAGATGAGCTGGTGCTGGCAAACGGCGTGGGCGGCACAAGCCTTGCCAACGGCCACGCCTCCACCCACGCAAAGGGCGGCAGCGATGAGCTGGCCCCGGCGGACATAGGGGCGGCGGAGGAGGTACATACACACACGGAATACGCATTAAAACCGGTAAGCATGGTAGTTGAGCTGCCGCTGGACGGCTGGGTGGTGGGCACATACAGCTGCACACAGGCCATAAGCGTGGACGGAATGAGAAGCGGCAAGTACGCCATAGTAGGCCCCGTACCAAAGGACTGGGACGAATACGTGGGGGCTAACGTACACTGCGCCGTACAGGGATACAATTCGCTCACGTTCTTAGCCGACAAAAAGCCGGCCACGGATCTCCGGGTAAACGTGCTGATATGGGGGTAGGATAGTATGCTTTTCAATCTCGTATGCGGCGTGAACTACAGCATGGGAATAGCCTCCGGCAGCTTTGACGGCATAGACAGCTCGAGGGTGCTGACCGTGAACAAGACAATAGACCCGCTGGCGCTCGTCATAAAGACCACGGTGGGCTCCTCCAGCGAGCTTATAGTGTACTACAGGGAAAAGCCCACGGACAGCTTTTCCACTGTAGTGGGCGGGAGCGTGCCGGTATCCTGCAGGCTGCTGGGTGAATACGGCACAAAGCTGCTGCTGACGGTGCATAACGCCAGCGCCGCAAACTGTGCCGGCGTTGAATACTATATATTGGGGGTGAAAAAGCAATGACAGCCACGGAAAAGGAGCTCAGCCTTATGAAGGTACACGTATTCAAGACCGTGGACGAGTATGAGGCGGCAAGGAGCGGCGGCCTGATAGGCGGGGACGACCTCGTCATCACGCCGGATACCGGCGCCATAGACGGCGAGATGCAGAACAGGGTCATAAAGGCCTATGTGGATTCCGCCATAGCCGCCGCAATAGCTTCCCTTAATGAATAAAGGAGAGAGCATATATGACAGAGCTGTTCATAAAATACCTTAAAGGCCATGTGGGCGACATATACGTATGGGGCGCCCAGGGCGAAACAAATATAACCGAGAAATGGATACGCCGGCGGGAAACCGGCGAGAAAAACGCCAAACGCGCCATAGCCCTATGGGAAAAGCGTAAGGCGGAGGGCAGGAGCCCTATCGCCGCCTTCGATTGCAGCGGGCTGATAGTGAAGTTCCTGCTGGACAATAAGCTTATAAAGAGCGACATGTCCTCCAGGGGGCTGTACTCCGCCTGCGAAAAGCTGAACGACAGGAGCCAGCTTGCGCCGGGGGACCTGCTTTTCCGCCATAACGGCAAGCGGATACATCACGTTGGCGCATATATAGGCTGCGGCCTCGTAATAGAGGCAATGGGCCGGGACGACGGGGTGGTGCTCAACTGCCTGGATTCAAACGGCGCTGGCTACTGGAACAGATACGGCAGGCTGCCAGTACTGAAGGACAGCGGGGAAACGGAAGAGGTATACGAATGCTGCAAGGGGGAGGACTGTCCCTGCCGGCAGCTTATGAAGGAAATACTGAAAGGAGAAAACAATGAACAATAATCTGATAACAGGTGTGCTGGCAGGAGTGAGCGGTGTGCTCAGCTACATTTTCGGCCCCTGGGACGCCATGATAATGGTGCTCATAGCAGTAGTGGCCCTGGATTACATCACGGGCGTGGCTTATGCGGCGATATCGAGGACGCTCAGCAGCGCCATAGGCTTTAAGGGGCTGCTGAAGAAGGTCTTCATATTCGTACTGGTGGCGCTATCCACAATGCTTGACAAGCTGGTGCCCGCCACAAACGGTGCGGTGAGGAGCGCCGTATGTATGTTCTACATCGCCAACGAGGGGCTTTCCATACTGGAAAACGCGGGCCGCATCGGCCTGCCCATGCCGGAGGCGCTGAAGGGTGCGCTGGTGAAGCTCAAGGACGGGAAGAACGATACGGCCGAGGGCAAATAACAGGATAATTACAGGGGGGCGGCGCCCCCCTTTTTTTAAGAACTGTATACGGGTCATAGGTGTGGTTGAATTTCATTTCGGCTATCATCTGGTCGAGCTTATACAAGGCCATATCAAATAAAATATTATTCCTGCGGATAGATGAGATATAGTCGTATTCCTCCTTGATATAGCGCATCGCACGGTTTCTGCGTTCAAAATCATATTTGTAAAAGAGACGTTTAGGCAGGGTACTTACACTTCGTACCCGGCGTTTTGTACGACACATATCATCACCTCGATTAAAGAATATATAAAAAACGGCGGAAAGTCAACTGATTGAGAACGTTTTGATTAAATTAATGACTACAAACGCGGGGTATACTAACAGTAAACGCGAGGTACTCAATATGGTTGACTTTGGAATTAAATTAGCAAAGCTGCGGGAGAACAAAAGGCTCTCTCAATCTCAGCTTGCCGCAAGGTTGGGTATAACCAAAAGCATGGTGTCAGCCTATGAAAACTCGGCGCGTATGCCTAGTTATGCTGTACTATTGAGGATTGCAGGCATGTTTAATGTGTCCCTGGATTACCTGCTTGGAACGGAAAATCAGATCATATTCAGAACGGATGGGCTTAGCGAAAGCCAGATAGCGATAATAATGGATATAATCGAAGAATTTAAAAAATAAAGCCCCGTAAATACGGGGCAAAAACGGGGGCTTGCGCCCCCCTTTTTTATTTTTTGGCTTAGGCTTTTTCGACGCCCAGCGTGACGCTTTCGCCGTTTATCTCCCAGTCCTTCACATAGCCGGCTGAACCCAGCTTGATGGAGTCGGCAAGGGTATCGGCGGCGATTTCCGCGCCGTGCCTGGCGAATATGCCCTCGATAAGGCTGTTGCCGTGGTGGGAGAGTACTATGTGGTCGGTGACCTCAAAGCCCGCTTCCTTGCGCATGGTCTGCACCTTGGATACTATTTCGCGCACGAAGCCCTCCTCGATGAGCTCAGGGGTGAGGTTGGTGTCAAGCACCACGGAAAGGTCATGCTCGGTGACTGTCACGAAGCCGGCGTTTTCCTCTGTGGAGACCAGCACGTCCTCGGCCGCCAGGGATATCTCGGTGCCGTCTATGTCGAACTTGTAGCTCTCGCCCCTGTTGTGGGCGGCTACCACCGCGTTTCCTACGCCTTCGCCCGCCAGATACTGATTGATCTTGGGCAGGAGCTTGCCATAGCGGGGCCCAAGGGTCTTTAGCTGGGGCTTTACGCGGTAGCTTATAAAGGAGGAAGCGTCGTCAACGAACCTGACTTCCTTTACGTTCAGCTCGTCCGCTATGATGGATACGTACATATCGGGCAGCGCCTTTCCCTGCACGTACATGGAGGCAACGGGCTGGCGGTTCTTGATATTTGCCGCGTTGCGGGCGCTGCGGCCCAGCACGACTATATCCAGCACGGCGGCCATGTTGGCCTCCAGTTCGGGGTCGATGAAGCTCTCGTCCTTCTTTGGCCAGTCGCAAAGGTGTATGCTCTCAGGGGCGCTCTTATCCACCGTCCGTACCATATTCTGATACATGGTCTCGGACATGAAGGGGGTGAAGGGGGCGGATATCAGCGCCATGGTCCTGAGCACGGTGTAGAGGGTCATGTAGGCGGCCTCCTTGTCGGCGGTCATATCCTTGCCCCAGTACCGCTCGCGGCAGCGGCGGACGTACCAGTTGGAAAGGTCGTCCATGAAGTCCTGCATCTCGCGGCCCGCCTCGGTCATCTTCAGGTCGTCAAGGTATGCCTCCACCCGGCCCATGAGGGTGTTCAGGCGGGAAAGTATCCACCTGTCCATGGGGGTCAGGTTTTCGCGCACCAGCTTATGCCGGGTGGGGTCGAAGTTATCTATGTCCGCATATAGTATATAGAAGGCGTAGGTGTTCCAGAAGGTTCCCATATACTTGCGCTGGCTTTCGGATACGGCCTCTGCGGAGAAGCGGTTGGGGAGCCAGGGCATGGAGCTTGTGTAGAAATACCAGCGCACAGCGTCTGCGCCCTGATTGTCCAGGAGAACCCAGGGATCTACTACGTTGCCTATGTGCTTGCTCATCTTTCGGCCTTCCTTATCCTGAACGTGGCCCAGCACGATGCAGTTGAGGAACGCGGGGGAATCGAACAGACAGGCCGCTATGGCGGAAAGGGTATAGAACCAGCCGCGGGTCTGGTCTATGGCCTCGCTGATAAAGTTTGCGGGATAGCGGCGCTCAAACTTATCCTTGTTTTCAAAGGGATAGTGCCACTGGGCGAAGGGCATGGAGCCGGAATCGAACCAGCAGTCTATGACCACCGGCTCGCGCCTCATGGTGCCGCCGCACTCGCACTTCCAGGTGAGAGGATCCACATAGGGCTTATGCAGCTCAACGTTCTCATCGCAGCCGGTAAGCTCCGAGAGCTCCTTACGGCTGCCGACAACGTGTATCTTGCCGCACTTGTCGCATACCCATACGGGCAGGGGGGTGCCCCAGTAGCGCTCGCGGGAGATGCCCCAGTCTATTACGTTCTCCAGGAAGTTGCCCATGCGGCCTTCCTTGATGGTCTCAGGGATCCAGTTGATGCGGCGGTTGTAGTCTATAAGCCTGTCCTTTACCTTGGTCATGGCTATGAACCAGGAGGAGCGGGCATAGTAGATAAGCGGCGTGTCGCAGCGCCAGCAGAAGGGGTAGCTGTGCTCAAACCTGGGGGCGGCAAAGAGAAGGCCGCGCTCGTCCAGATCCTTGAGCACCATGGGGTCGGCCTTCTTTACGAATACGCCGTCCCAGGGGGTGCCGCCGCACATTTCGCCCTTGGAATCCACCATCTGCACAAAGGGCAGGTCGTATTTCTTGCATACCCGGTAATCGTCCTCGCCGAAGGCGGGAGCGTTATGGACTATGCCGGTACCATCGGTGGTGGTGACATAGTCGTCCACCATCACATAGAAGGCGTCCTTGCCGCCGGCGGCCTTGCGGGTGCATTCAAAAAGGGGCTCGTAGTGCTTGTATTCAAGCTCTTTACCTAAGACTTCCTTTACTATCTCTGTCTCGTGGCCCTCCAGCACCGCCTCTATGAGGTCCTTCGCCATTATGAGGGTCTCCTTGCCGTCCACCCTTACGTATGCGTAGGTCACGTCGGGATTGACGCAGAGGGAAACGTTGCTGGGCAGCGTCCATGGCGTGGTGGTCCAGGCCAGGAAGTAGGTGTTCTCCTCATCGGGCACCCTGAAGCGGACGGTGGCGGAGGTCTCCTTGACCTCCTTATAGCCCTGAGCTACCTCGTGGGAGGAGAGGGCGGTGCCGCAGCGGGGGCAGTAGGGGACTATCTTGTGGCCCTTGTAGAGAAGGCCCTTTTCGTATATGGCCTTCAGCGCCCACCACTCAGACTCTATATAGTCGTTGTCATAGGTGATGTATGGGTTATCCATATCCGCCCAGAAGCCCATGCGGTCGGACATTACCTCCCACTCGCCCTTGTACTTCCATACGGATTCCTTGCACTTCTGGATGAAGGGAATAACGCCGTACTGCTCTATCTGCTCCTTTCCGTCGAGGCCCAGCTCTTTTTCCACCTCCAGCTCAACGGGAAGGCCGTGGGTATCCCAGCCGGCCTTGCGCAGCACGTCGTAACCCCGCATGGTCTTGTAGCGGGGGATTATATCCTTCATGGCACGGGTCAGTACATGGCCTATGTGGGGCTTGCCGTTGGCGGTCGGCGGGCCGTCAAAGAAGGTGTAGGCGGGGGCGCCCTGCCGAAGCTGGACGCTCTTTTCGAATATCTGGTTATCCTTCCAGAATTTCAGCGTCTCCTTCTCGCGTTCCACGAAATTCAGCGTGGTCGGAACTTTCTTGTACATCTGCTTCTCCTTAGTGTTTTATAGCTTCTTTAAAATGATTTTTTTCGGGCAAAATAAAAGCGCCCCGAATATCGGGACGCAGTATTGCGCGGTACCACCCGAGTTGGCGCGGCGCGCCCTCTCTGCCGCGGCCTGTCGTAGCCGCGTGCCCGTGTAACGGCGGGCTGCCGTCCGGCACTAATGGCGAAATACGTTTTCGCGCCGGCGCTCGCGGGTGATGCGTGTGGGCGGAGACGCCGCAGCCCTCGCACCGCAAAAACGGGCCGCTCTCTTTGGCTTCCAATCCCACCGTGTGTCCCGGTCATAACTTTACAATTACTTATTATATTATTCCCGTTCTTTTTTGTAAACCCCCTAATTCAGGGACAAAAGTGGTATGCGTCACGTTTTTTTCACTTAAATTTGATTATTTGAGGTATGAATAGGTAAATTTTTGTGTTACTATTAGATGGATAGTTTAAACTCGTAGGTGGTATGCTTAGCCATAGGACTTTGTGGGGGGTCATACCGGGGAGGTAAAATTTTGAAGAGAAGAAACCTTACAACACCGATAGTGTATCTTATAATGCTGGGAATAATCGTTCTGCTGGTATCCGGCTTCGATCTTTCCGGCGATAAGGTCAAAAAGATAAGCTATTCGGAATTCATAGATGACGTCCGCAACGGCAGGGTACAGGCGGCGGAGGTCACCGAGCTGAAGCTTGTAGGACTGTACTCCGACAGCAAGATAAGCATGGAAGTCTTCCCGCAGGAGGCGGACTTCTACACCTATATACCTTCCGTGGATATTCTCAAGGATGACATGGATAAGGTTACCGCCGAGCTTACCGGCAAGGAAGCCAAGGACATAACCCAGGCGGATTATCCCTTCTCCCTCGTGCTGAATCCCGCTCCCGGCCCCTCCATACTGGAGACCCTGCTGCCCTACATACTGCTCTTCGGCGGTCTGGCGCTGTTCTATGTCCTTATGACCAGAGCCCAGGGCGGCGGCAATAACATAATGAACTTCGGCAAGAGCCGCGCCCGTACAAACATGGACGGCAGGAATAAGGTCACCTTTGCGGACGTGGCCGGCGCGGAGGAGGAAAAAGAGGAGCTCAGAGAAGTGGTAGAGTTCATGCGCTCCCCCAAGCGGTTCACCGCCATGGGCGCACGCATACCCAAGGGCTGTCTGCTTGTAGGCCCTCCGGGCACAGGTAAGACTCTGCTGGCCAAGGCCGTAGCCGGCGAGGCGGGCGTACCCTTCTTCTCCATCTCCGGTTCAGATTTCGTGGAAATGTTCGTGGGCGTCGGCGCCAGCCGCGTGCGCGACCTGTTCAATACGGCTAAAAAGTGCGCGCCCGCTGTGGTGTTCATAGACGAGATAGATGCCGTTGGCCGTCAGCGCGGTGCGGGACTGGGCGGCGGACACGACGAGCGTGAGCAGACCCTTAACCAGCTACTGGTGGAGATGGACGGCTTTGCGGTAAACGAAGGCATAATAGTGCTTGCCGCCACTAACCGACCAGACATACTCGACCCCGCACTGCTGCGTCCGGGCAGGTTTGACAGGCAGATAACCGTGGGCTATCCCGACGTTAAGGGACGGGAGGCTATACTCGAGGTTCACGCCAAGGGCAAGCCCCTCGCCAAGGACGTGGATCTGGGGGTGCTGGCGAAGCGCACCAGCGGCATGACCGGCGCTGATCTTGAAAACGTGCTCAACGAGGCGGCCATACTTGCGGCCCGCTTCAAGAAGAAGGAGATAACCATGGTGGAGCTGGAGGAGGCCATAACCCGCACGGTTGTGGGCCCCGAAAAGCGCAGCCGTGTAGTTACCGAGGAGGATAAGCGCATCACCGCCTATCACGAGGCGGGACACGCCATAGTAGCCCTGAAGATGGAGCACTGCGATCCTGTACACGAGGTATCCATAATACCCAGAGGTCAGGCGGCGGGCTACACCATGACCATGCCCGACAACGACGACAGCCACATTTCCCGGGGCAAGATACTTGACCAGATAGCCATGAGTATGGGAGGCCGTGTGGCCGAGAGCATAGCCCTTGACGACATATGCACCGGCGCCATAGGAGATCTCAAGCACGCCAGCGACCTTGCCCGCCGCATGGTCATAGAGTTCGGCATGAGCGACGAGATAGGCCCAGTGTTCCTGGGCGGCGACTCCGAGGTTTTCATAGCAAAGGACTGGGGACACCAGCGCAGCTATTCCGAGGAGGTGGCTGCAAAGGTGGATAAGGAGATACGCAGGATACTGGAGGAGCAATTCGAGCGGGCGAAGCAGGTGCTGCTCCACGAGCGGGAGGCGCTGGACCGGGTGGTGAAGTATCTTATAGAGTACGAACGCATAACCGGCGAGGAATTCGAGAAGATATTCCATAACGAGCCTGTGGAGCTGGTATCCTATAAAGAGCGGAAGGAAGCTCTTGAAAAGCCGGACGAGGAGGAAAAGCCGGAGGACGAATCCGATGACAGGACAGGGGATGAGCCGGAGCAGCGCCATGAGGGCAGCGGTGAGGACAGCTCCGAGGATAAGCCTGAGAAAGAGGCGGAACAGAAATTCTACCGGCCCGGCGGATTCGACGGCGAGGACAAATAAAAAAGCTTTCGGGCGAAGACGATACTTCGCCCGATTTTTTTGAGGATAAGCCAAAAATGGAAAAGTTCGACCTGCACATACATTCCAACATGTCCGATGGCACCTTTGACCCGGAGGCTATCCCCGCTCTGGCAAAGGCGCAGGGGGTATGCTATATGGCCCTTACGGATCACGATACGGCCGCAGGCTGCAAGCGGGCCATAGCCGCGGGGCAAAGCATAGGAGTAAAGGTAATACCCGGCATAGAGCTGGATGTGGAGTTTCCGACGGAACTTCACATGCTTGGGCTGAACATAAACCCGGACAGCCCTGCCATGGTGAAATTCGAAGCATGGCGGGGGGAGAGCAGGCGTCAGCGCAACAGGGCCATACTGGACAAGCTCAGCGCATTTGGCATACCGGCTGAGGAATACATGGAGCACAGCCGCGGCAACGATACACGGCTGCACATCGCCAAGGCAATAATCGCCGCGGGGTATGCGGATACCATGCCTGAGGCGTTTGAAAAATACCTGAATCCGGGCTGCCCCGGCTTTGTGCCCGGCGTGCGCCCCTCAAAAAAAGAGGCGATAGAGCTTATACTGGAGTCCGGCGGCAGGCCGGTGCTGGCTCATCCCTGTAAGATAAAGGCGGACGCGGACAGGCTTGTAAGGGAGCTTGCGGACTACGGCCTATGGGGCCTTGAGGTATTCTATCCTGCCTCCACCGAGGGGCAGAAGCGGGGCTTTTTGTCCCTGTGCGCACAGCTTGGCCTGCATGCCACCTGCGGCAGCGATTTTCACGGAAAGAACCGGGAAAACCAAATAGGCGGCCCATATGAGAAAAACCAAGCGCTGGAGTGCGCATGGCGGGAGTTCTTTGAGCGGTAAGTCGGTATAATTTTTTGATATGAAGGAATTGATTCAAAAATAACGAACGATATGCTTTGGGATGCGACGCATAGGGCAGACCATACAAAAACGGGATATGGACGGCGCACTTGCGATAAGCTGCGGTTATAATGAAATGCAGCTGCTCCTTCATCCAAATTGTCGTATTGCGTTGATTATACGGATTATATTTGTTATAATGCTGATGAAAATTAAAAGGGGGTAAATCGAAAAATGTCCGGCGACGGTACGATTAAGATTTTTGCAGGCAGCGCCAGCAAAGAATTTGCGGCACAGATGTGCGATTATCTCGGAAGCCCTATGGGCAAATGCACAACTCACATATTCTCCGAAGGCAATACCTTCGTCCGCATCGATGAGAGCATAAGGGACAAGGACGTATACTTCGTTCAGACGTTGGGACTCGATCCAAACAATGAATTTACGGAGCTGCTTTTCTTCCTGGACGCATTCAAGCGTGCCAGCGCAAACAGTGTTACCGCCATTATCCCCTATTTCAGCTATGCCAAGGGCGATAAGAAGGACGAGCCCAGAGTTTCAATACGCGGCAGGGTGTGCGCGGAGTGCATAGAGCTGGCGGGCGCGGACCGCGTCGTGACCATGGATCTTCATGCCGCTCAGGTGCAGGGCTTTTTCAAGAAGCCCGTGGATCACCTTTACGCCCAGGACCTGCTTTGCGCATACGCAAGGTATCTGGGCATAGTGGACGACAACCTGGTAGTGGTATCCCCCGATGCGGGCAGCGCAAAGCGCGCAAGGATGATGGCCAACGAGCTTGGCTGCGCCGTGGCCATAGGAGATAAGACGCGCACCGGCCACGACGAGAACGCCAAGGTGCTTGAGATAATCGGCGACGTAAAGGGCAAGAACTGTATAGTGGTAGACGATTTTACCATCTCCGGCGGCACTCTGGTAGACGTTGCACACGGCCTCAAGGACAAGGGCGCAAACGACATTTACGCATTCCTGTCCCATGTAGTGCTCCGGGAAAAGGGCGTAAAGAAGATCGAGGAGAGCCCCATAAAGCTGCTGGTATCCACCGATACCGTAAATTGCCCCGCCGTAAAGGGCCACGACAAGATAAAGATACTGTCCGCCGCCCCCATGTTCGCGGAGGCTGTCCGCCACATACACGACCGTATGTCCATGAGCAACCTCTTTGACAACCCCAGCCAGAGAATGCTCACCATGAGCTTCGCCAAGCAGATGTCTCTCGACGATATGATGAACCTGCACAAATAAAACAGGATTATATTATATTAAAAAGCCTGCCAAAAAACTTTGGGTTGTTAAGGGACCGCAGTCCCTTAAGTTCATTCCGGCTTTGACGACATGTGCGTCAAAACGGATGAAAACCCAAGGTTTTCGTTCCCTACGGGTTTTGCCGCCCGGGAGCGAATGCGA
>OLXL01000481.1_pt1 | contig 19048 bp, 9 predicted proteins | sample 1673891 | NCBI WGS metagenome assembly OLXL01 (sample SAMEA103958131, study PRJEB25191) | human gut metagenome | reverse complement strand
ACGAAAACTTCCTCTATTTACCTCTTTATATACGAATTATATAATTTTCGCGCTGTAATAATCTGTATATATTTCTGTTGTGTAAACAAAATGGGCTTGTTTATGAACTTTCTTTGTCCGAAATTTCAAGTATCCTGAGAATTTCTTCATTTGTAATTGAGTTTTCTTCAGGATTTGTTATCGTTTCTGTAAGCAGATTTTCGATTTTTTCTGTTGTATTTATCATTTTTTGCGCTGCAATATACACATTATTTATAGTGGAATTTGCACCCTCTGAAAGGCGGTCAAGCTCCTGATTTACTAACGCACGAACGATAGGCGGAAGAATATTTACGACAAAATCATCACGGCTTTTTACATAGTCGGATATAATTTTGTTGTAAAGAGTGTTCTGAGAAATGCCTTCATCTTTTGCAATTTTGTCAATTTCATATGCCACTTGTGTGGGAACATTGCGAATTTTAATATCCATTTTCAATTACTCTCCTTATATACTTCATTGTAGAAATCAGCTTCATTACCATATTTTTTTGCTATCTCTTTGCTGTTGCCCTTGAACACGTTAGGGAGAATTTGCGGTATGGTGTAAAGGAAAAAGCCTTGCTCAGGTGTCCACTTATTTAATTCAAAGTAATATGGTTTACGTCCTTCTTCTTTTATATATACAGCAGTGAAATTCTTGTCTGCAAACCTGATCTCTTCAATGCTGTTATATTGGAAGTGGAAATCCTCTTTTTTATCTTTATAGTAAGCAAGCTGCAGTTCATTTTCTGTAGCTTTTATGTGCAAAAGATGCTTAGGATACCGCACAAAAATCTTGCCTGTTATCATTGCGATAAACACAAAAAGTGCTGTCAGAAAATAAAAAATCAGTTCTGCTTTTGCAAAAAATGCAGATAAAAAATACATTGTCAATGCACAAAAAGATGATATCATCACGGCATATTTAAGCTTCGTTAGCTGCTTTTTTAACACCTGAAATTCTTCATCTAATGAACTGTTTTCTTCTCGTACCGGGTATTCAAAAAGAATATTCTCCAACGTTTTCACCTCACTTGTTCTGTGACGAAATGGTTATATCACTGCTGCATATCTTCACTGATTTGTCCGTAAAGGTCCTCAGTTCTCCTTTTACAACTACTACACAGCCTTTGTGCAAATGATTTTTTGCAAAGGAGATCGTGCTTGCCTCGTTGGCATATACAGTGAAAACATCATTAAATCCTTGCTCTCCTTTTTTGACTTTTCTCGGTACGGCTATAAGAAATTCTATTGCATAGGCATTGATGATTTTTACTTCTGAAACCAAGAATCCTATGATTCTTATTTTATTTGACGAGTTGTTAAATCGCATTTTTATTACCTCTTTTCTATTCCTTGACGGTCACCATACAGCTTGCCTGCAAGCCCTTATCTTCTGTTACTGCGGATATGATAGCTTTGCCTTTTGCAACTGCTGTGACCCTTCCATTACTGTCGACTGTTGCTATGTCTGGACGGTTGCTTTCCCATTTTACGTTTTTATTTACGGCGTTATCGGGTTTGACTTCTGCACGAAGCTGAGTGTGCTCGCCTATCTTGATCTGAACGTCATTGTACTCAAATTCTGTTGTGAGTTTTATGGAATATACCCTTGCCTGTGTTGTGGTGGTTTCAGCTTGTGCAGGCTCATTATGTGTTGCTGCTGTGGTTTGCGGTGGTGCATATGCAGGCTCTTTATGTGTCGTGCCGGTGGTCTGCGGCGGCGCATATGCAGGCTCATTGCAATCCCTTGTTTCGGCAGGCTGCGTGTTCATTTCTGCTGTTGCAGGCTGTCGTTTCTCCGTGGTAGTCCTGCTCGTTTGAGATGCTTCGGCAGCCTTTTCACTCAGATCATGTGTGGTTGGTGCTGTAGCTTGTGTTGTCACTGCTACAGCTTGTTGGCTCGTGATTTTAGATGTTTCAGAGTTGTATAAACTGCTTGTTGTGTTCGCATTTGAGCTTTCCTCAGAGTACCCCGGAACTATTTTCACGGCGTGGGTCTGCATATCTTTTCTGTCTATAGTTACTCTAAGTGTGATAGTTTTCCCTTTTTCGGTGTGCGCCGGTATCTTCTCACCAAACTCGTCATATGCGTCATCATATTTTGTGTCAGGCATAGAAGTTTTAATAACCACACGCATTATTTTGAAATTCGACGGCGGATTTTTTACTGTGATCTTTCTTGAATAATCGTCATACTTATTGCCTGCTGTGAACTTATGATCTGTAAGGTCGTCGTCAAAATTTACAGCCGTAACCTCAGGATATGTAGCTCCAGTGTCAGACCCTGAAAGGCGGCACTTTATGACAAATTCGCATACATTGTCGTAATACGCTGCGTCTGTCACCTTGATATTATAGCCGTTAAGTGACATTGTTTTGTTATAGCCGTTGCTTTTGCTTTTGTATGTAAGTGAGGTTATCCAACTGTTGGATGTGAGAAACAAAACAGCCAGAACAGCAGTAACAATAGTGAATATCATATATATTTTACTGCTCGCTTTTGGACTTACTACTTTCATCTTGTCGCCTCCGTTCCAGCTGCCTGAAGAAGTTCTTTTATAAGATTATCAACCATTTGAATGATCACAGTGTCGATATATTGGCTTATGTGCTGTTCGATTTTTAGGTAAGAATATGTTTCTGCAAGAAAGCATTTTCTGAAATAATCAGCGTCCATTTTTCTCAGCATAAGACCGTATTCCTGCTTAGTGTGCTCATTATAATAATGAGAAAAGCAGTTGTGTATGATCTCGATCCTGTCCTGAGCATTGCCCATATACAATAGCTGTCTTGCTCCGACTATTCTTCTGCAATGGAGCTTATCTCTGTCCGAGTCCAACGACAAAAGCATTTGTCCCGGTTCAAATGCTGTGCTTTCTCTGAGCTCTGCATATGAAAAACGAGGAAAGGCTTGATGAAGAATTTCAATGCTTTCCGGCGATTGTTTGAGTATCATTTTGTACTGGACAAGTGAGAAAATAACCTTGATTGAGCCAGCTGCCGCAAGATTTCCGTCTGGGATAAAGTCAAGTATCGACTGCGTTGCGAACCATAGCCCTGCAAAATATTTTCGTGTACGGCGACATAGTTTTTCTATAAACTCCGTTACCTGAGGGTATTTTACGGAAATGAAACGGTGTGCTTCATCAATAAGGCACACAACGTTTCGCATATCCCATGGATTGATAACGTTTTGATTATATCCTATGTTTTTGCATATGGTAGCCCACATTATAGTGAGTATGTTGAACAACTGTGCGTTATAAACATTGTCAGCCATTTCACTGATGCTCTTAACATCGAAGATGATAAGATCGTTGCTTTTTACATCAATGTTCGTTACTCCGTCAAACATACCGGCGTATGCACCCTTGCCACAAAGCTGCTTTATGTATACTTGTATATTACAGTATGCGTCATATTTTCTTTTAGGCAGTGAATCCGTTTGTGACAGCTTTTCAGTGACTTTGTTGTTCACATCGGTAAAGCAGGGAAACTTATCAGGCTCAAAAAGTGTTATATCTGTTTCGGGGAAAATGCCCTTGTCAGATAGACATTCTGTCACAAGATCCATGAAGATTTCCATAGTATACATATCTATTTCAGGTATATACATAGACATAAATGTGCGTATTCGTGACATCTCTGTGGCAAAATTCTCTCTTGCCTCGTCCTCAGGTGAGATTTCATCATCAACTCTTGCATCGACTACCTTGCATATTTGAAGGGGATTTATTTTTGAGCTGCTGTTGATTTTTATTGTCTGTCCGCCGTAAACTTTAGCCATAGGCTGATATTCACTTTCGATATCGAGTACCATTACTTTATTGCCCAAAAGCAGCTGATCCTCAAGCATTGATTTGAAAGTAACTGATTTTCCGCCGCCCTTCAGACCAAACGCAAGCAGATCGAATGAGTTACGGGTCTTTGTCCTTTTAAACGTGTTTAGAATATTCAAACCGCCTGTTTCCGTGAATCCAAAGAAAAGTCCTGTATCATCGATATGTGACTGATAATAGAAAGGAAACTGCCTTGACAGTGTATCAAAAACAGGAAACGGTGTCTGAATAGTGTTGCTTTTATCATCGATAACAGAAAGAAACTCATGCTGTGTGGTATTTGTCGGTATATACGCAGACAGACCACTGAGCTGCAGCTCATGGATTAGCTCTTTTGAACGCTTGCTCAAGGAGCTAAGTGAGGCGTCTTTCAGAATGTACCTGAGCGTAACATAATATATCTGCTCATTGCCGTTTTTTATGTTCTGATAAATGATCTCAAGCTTTTGATACTCGGTATTTGTATCTATCTTATCGGCAGCATCTTGAATAATTCCTCCTCGTGACTCTAACTCACGCAGGGATGCACTTATCTCATCTATGACTTTATCCTTTTCAGATATGCTTATATCCCATACTATGGTATCATCAGATTGTATTACCATTTGAGCCAGCTTGAGGTCATCGATTTCCGCTGCATAATCATAAACAACTATCGTCTGTGCATATACATCATTTACTTTGTAGTAATTAGGTCGAAAAGTTATCTTCTCAGGTAAAATGATCTCATTCAGGCTGCCTTTTTCAGATAGCTGCTGATTTTCTGTATTCAGACAGATAATCTTGTTAAGCGTGACGATTATTTCATCATCGGAACACCACGATACGTCTATATCTCGCATATGGCTGATAAAACGTTGTGCACCGTTATAGATTTTCTTCTCGTCATCGGAGTATATGAAAAGATACGCCATCCTGTCAAAATGGCTGCTCTCAAAGCTGTCAAACAGCTCGTACTGTTCGTTGAGCAGATATTCGGAATATCTGTTTATGCTTTGCTGACTTTTGTATTTTATAAAAGCTTTTTGGTTAGCAAGATATGGCGTTTTTGATGTGAAAACATACTTGTGACCTGTGCCTATGGATAATGTTGCTTTCGCAAAATTATTGAAAACAGTGTTGCGGTCATAGTCATTAAGGTCAAATATATCCATTCCCGATACCGCAAGCACGCCCATTTTGAGCGGCTTGCCTTTTACTTTCAGCTCGACTATTCCGTTATGTATGCTTTCAAATGACAGACGTGACATTATGCTTGACGGATCATCTTTCAGCTTTTTGGTCTTTTTTTCTCTCGCAAAGCCTTTGGAAGTTTCGATTTTACTTTTCAATGTCGATGACTTCTTTTTCATTATTTTGTTCTCCTTCCTTGTGCTTATGCAGCGTTTTATTTGTCATAAGATAGCTGAGCCACTCAAGCCAAGCCTCTGCAAAGCATTTGCAGGGGTCAGAGGGGCTTTTGCCGCTCATAATAATAAACACTGCGCCACAGAATATGATAAAAGGAATGCCAAGCTTAGAGCTGACCAACATTCCCGATAACAGCGAGGCTACCAAAAGAGTAACTATAAAGCCAACTATTTTGGTAAGGTTTATGTGTCTAAATATACGCTGCTCCGTTTTAGTTTTTTTCGGTACTACTCCCATAGCTTAGTTTTCTCCTTCCTTATTGAAGCCGCTGCCGCTGTTATTATTCGGCTCACTGCTGTTGCTGCTGTTTGTCGGTTTTGGAGCGTCAGAGCTGCTGCCGCCGTTTCCTGCACTGGCGTTATTGCTGCTTGCAGGATTTGGAATATTAAAACCGCTGCCGCTCTTGCTTGCGGCATTGTTGCTATTTTCACCTGATGGTGTTGGGGCGTCAAAGCCACTGCCACGGGCAGGCTGAGATGTGCCGTTATTATTGCTGTTATTGTTGCTGTTTCCATTGTTGTTATCGGCTCTTGCGTCAGTTCCATTTGTGCCGTCTTTGCCTGCTGCGCCTTGCGCACCTCTGTCGCCTTTAGCTCCATTCATGCCGTTAGTGCCATTTAAGCCGTCCTTTCCGTCAGCACCCTTTGAAGCGCTGCCTGCGCCGCCTGATGAAAAGCCCTCTCCTACAGACTCTTTTACGTTATTGGCAATGTTGTCTTTTGCATTTGAGAATGTATCTTTTATTGAGCTTGGATTTGTTGCTGCATAAGCTGCCTTTGCTCCTGCGTCAGTGTGTCCGAAAGCACCTCCGACCGCTCCTGCAACAGTACCTGCCGACGCACCGCCTATGGCTTTTCCTATCTTTCCGGGTACAGTTGAGCCTCCTTGTACGCCACCGTAAATTCCTCCTGCAAAGCCTTTGGCTGCACCAACAGCACTGCTTGCGGTATGCTTTGCAACACTTCCAGCACCGTGGATAACTGTGCTGCCTGCACGAGCAAGTCCCATTGTGGCATAACTGCCCATTTGCATTGATTGATTTATTGCCATCATTGTGGCTGCACCTGATTTAACTCCTGCGTCAATGCCAAACAGCTTTGTCAACACCTCTGGACCGTCTATAACAAACTTTGCGCCTGCTATTATAACTATGAGCATTACCGCAAAATTGCTGCCGTATTCCGAACCTTTTATGCCCCATATAACGGCTATGTATATTCTTAAAAGAATTACAACTATCATAAGAATTATGTTTGAAAGCAGCATATTCTGGATAGCTTTTTTAGCTCTGCCTGAGCCGTTAAGGTCTGTTGCTATGATAAAGGGTGTAATGAGCTGTGCAAACATTATTTCAAATAGCGTAGTTGCTATTTTTATTCCGCTGAAAATAAGGCAGATAGCCACTGCAAGCATAAGCACAAAGGTTGACCAGAAGTCGATATGATAATAATATAAACAGTCAACCGTGTAGCCGCTGGTTATATTTCTGCGTATGATCTGCTCTACCGAATTAAGATCATCATAATCTTCCTCGTCAAAAAGAGGAAAAGATTGATATTCTGCATTTACTGGTTCTGCATCTTTGGCGGTATTTGTATTTGCCGCTATGTTAAGCTCCCTTATAACATCATCTTTGATAATGTCAAGTGCTTCCTCAACAGTATGTGCGTTTGCTCCTACCTCCTGCGTTTTGCCTGCGGCAGCTACAGCAGGGTGGTTTGCTATAAGGTCACGAAGATATGTATTATAGTTAATGACATTTGTTATCCTGCTGCCGTCTGGATAATGCAGATCTCCAAGTGTAGCACCATAAGGACAAGCGTCACCAATAGAAGCTGACAAAAATGTTTCATAATCTTTTTCAGACAGAACGCTTCCGTATATTGAGCCTGATGTGCTGTATACAGAACAGTATACCTGCATATTTGCACCATAATCTGCACTGAGTATAAGCTCTCCATTTGCATTCTTTAGAACATTATATTCATTTTCAAGTCCTAAAAGGGACATCATATTCTCTGTGGTTAGACTATTGTACTTTTTCTGCTTAGGATATACGTCATGTATATCTGTAAGATAACGGGTAGTCCAAGATTTGCTATCGTCAGGCTCAATTCCACCTGTTATCTGAATGTCCTTTACATTTCCTGAACTGCCCACAGTATCGAGGTAAGTCATCATCTTCTTATTATCAACGCTGTTTTCAACGTCATATATTCCCGACGCCAGAAGATCCTTGCCCAATGTTCCGACAGTGACTGTGCCGTCTTTGTCGACCGTTGTCTGTTCAGATTGATCATTGATCTTTATGTTCTGCGCTGTTGTTATACCCTTGCTGCGAAGTGAGTTGCAAGAAGATATGAACGCCGGAAATGCTACAAGCAGTATAGTTGAGACCAAAATACTCATCAAAAAATCAGACACTTTGATCTTATTTCTGAATATCACGAGAGCACACGCTCCAAAAACGAGTGCAAGGCTCATAATAGACAGAATAATCGTTTGCATTTGACTTAGGCTAAACTCATCTGATAGGTAGTCGAAGAAATTGAGTTTGAGTAATGTTTTGACAGCCTTATCAAAGTAATCTATCACATCACAAAGAAAACTCAGTATGTTAAATTCTATATTTATCAACAGATCACGAAAATGATTCTTTATTGTTACCATTTTCAAAATCTCTGAGGAACACCCTGTATATCCCAGTTCTGCTGCACAAGCCTGTATACTGCCGCAGCCGCTCATAACAATGGCGGTGATGAATATAAGCTGATACCATACCTTTTTGCTTTTCATGTACTTCAAAATAATACTCCTTTCTGTCTATCTGTGTATGCCCGTAAAAACGTTAAAAATAACGCTTTTACGGACACACACAATTATGTGTCCGTGCAGATCAAGCTACATATATTGAGTCAAGGAAAGCGTCACCGAAAACGAGCAGGGCAGCAGCCACGCCGATAGCGATAAGCCATCCCTTGACTGAGGATATGCCGTTTTTGCCGCTTGCACCGAGGCATATAACAACGCCGACCAGACACAGTCCAAGCAGTGCTTTGGCTGCAATGGAAAGCCCATTTTTGTTTTTGGTGATCCAGGTGGCGACCGAAGCCCATACACCTGAGGTTGCGTCTGTTTCAACATCGGCAAAGGCTGCAATGGCTGATGACAGACAAGCTGTCATAATTCCGAATATACGAGCACTAAGCTTTATGCTCTTTTCTTTGATTTTTTCTTTCAGTTTCATAATTCATTCCTCCGTTTTTGTTTTATCTGTTAGTTTTGAATGTGCTGACACCACAGCCTTGAGTGTATCGTTCCAGTCTTTGCCGTAAGGCGGTATGCTGACTGAAACGGTATACTGCTGTGAATATTTGTTCATAAGCTTTTCCGTTGCTTGCTGTCCTGTTTCGTCATTATCAAGACAAAAGACTATCTGTGTGATACGAGGATCATCAGATAGTCTTTGCTTAAGTGCTATGTCAGAACAGCCTGAAAGGGATACTCTGTTTACGCCAAGCCAGCAGTCAGGACGGTATTTGTCCCCTTGACCGATAGCTGAGCATTGTTTTCTCATTGAAAGCTGCATTAAAGCGCCGTGTGACAACAGGTCAATGGGAGCCTCAAACACATATATCTTTGCAGGGTCATATCCATAAGAGCCGGGCACTGCGGAAACATAAAAACTATAATCCTTAGTGCTGCCTTCAATATTCTGCGGATAGTATTTGTTAAAGGTATTTGTGATTTTCGCCTCGGCAAATCGCATTTTTCCTGTCTTATCGTAGCCGCAGAATATAGCTCGCTTTTTTACATCAAGATAAATAAGCTTATTGCTGACGCAGTATGAAATTATATCGGCAGGCAGCTTTCTTGTGATGTTGAGGTAGGCGTAAAGCTCACGGCATTTGCCCTGCATAGGCTGAGGCGGTGTAAGCTCAGCTTTTGGCTTCTTAACTTTTTTCGGATAATGCTGCTCATTGGCTTTTAAATCGGGTGAGGCTCGTATACTGCAGCTATCCCCTATGAGTCGTGATACAGCATCTCTGAAACCATATCCGTCAACTTTGCAGAGCCAGTCGATAGCACCTTTTCCAAACAGATCTCTTGAATACCAGTGCCATGTATAGCGGTCGGGGTTGATTTTAAGACTGTCATGTTCGTTGCATATAAGCCAGCCGCCTGAGGTCTTAAAGGAAAAGCCTTTGTGCTGCTCAAGAAATCTTACCATATCGGTGTGCCTTGCTGCTTCGATCTCTTCTTTTGAATACATAACGAACTGTTTGCCTGAGTTATATCGTCTGTCTATCATATACCCTCACCTCCTCTCATTATGAGTCGTGCTACAGCATCTTTGAAACCATATCCGTCAACTTTGCAGAGCCAGTCGATAGCACCTTTTCCAAACAGATCTCTTGAATACCAGTGCCAGGTATAGCGGTCTGGATTGATCTTAAGACTGTCATGCTCTATCCCTATATACCAACCGCCTGACGATTTAAAGTTGAAACCCTCGTGGCTTTCGAGAAATGTGACCATATCTGTTCGCTGTGCGGCTTCAAGCTCCTCTTTAGAGTACATGACAAAGCTTTCGCCTGATTCGTATCTTCTGTCTATCATATATCCTCACCTCCTCTCAATGTTTTATAATTTAAGCGCCTTTGGCTTAAGCTTTTCCAGTAAGGAATTATTCTTGCTTGTGTCAGTTTTGCCGCCATTAAACACATAGCTGCGGAATTGATCGCTTTCTTTTTCAGACAGATTATAGATCTTTGTATCTGATGAAGCGATGAGCTTGCCACCCTTTGATACTACATCACACCATTCTGATTTTTCATTAGTGCCGATCAATGCCTGATATTTATTGTTGTGAAACCTAAATTCTATAGCACTTTCAGGAGTGTGGTTTTTATTCTGCGAATTTCCACTGAGCTGTGCATTGACATATTCAAGACGTTTTGTCTTTTCGGCTAATTCTTGACCATGCTCAAATGGTTTGAGCATATTTTGCTGAGCTTCTGAAAGATCCTTGTTTGCTTTTTCAAGCTGTTCTTCAAGAGAACACAGCTTCTGATTTATCTGTATTCCTGCAAGATTTTCAATTCTTCTGACATTTCCCACGCCATTATCTGTGGCAACGTCACATGAATAAGTAAGCTCTCCGTGGAGAACAGCGATACAAGGCGTATCAAGCTCAAAAAATGTATTTGCTGACGGATTTCGTTCTATTGTGACTTTAAAGCCACGATACGTTCCAAGCTCTATAGGCTCACCTGTGGCAGTACATTTTGCCATTGCCACGGCAATTTGTTCTCCTGCATTTTCTCTCTTATCGTATCTGACGCCGCCTATTGTCATTTCAAACTCCTTGTTCAGCGCCTGCTGTTCCTGATATTTAGACATATCACTCTTGGATTTTGCGAGAAGTTCAGAGTAATGTGTTATCTGCTTCGGCAAAGTTTTCTCTGCCAACTCCTGCATTTTGTAAATTGATTTTTTGTGTTCTGCTTCAAGGGTTTTCAGCATTGCAACATCATTGTCAAGCTGTATTTTCTCTTTTATCATAGGATTACCGCTTGCTATAGCCTGCATTTCGGAGTATGTAAGTACCATTTCGTCAACATCTTCTGAAACTCTTGCAGGGCTTTTTGAGGTCAAGATCTGATTTATGAATTTCGCCTTGTTTGTTATAATGCCCATCATGTATGCGTCAAATGTTTCTTCAGTGAGGTAATGATATATTGCTACCTCAGCAAACATATTGCCTTGACGTATTCCACGTCCGTCCTGCTGGGTAAGGTCTGATGGTTTCCACGGTATATCAAGGTGATGAATTGCGCAGATCCTATCCTGAATATTTGCGCCAGTTCCAAGCTTTGAAGTGCTTGCGATGATAAAACGTTTTTCGCCTTTGCGCAGGCTTTTGAACATTTCGTCCCTAGCCTTGTCTGTCTTTGCGTCGCCTGCAAAGCAGATCTCTTTCTCTGGTATTCCACGCTCCATAAGTGCCTGTTTTATAGCTTTATACACAGAGAAGTGTGTTTCGTCCTCGTTGATAGCGATATCACAGAATACTATTTGAACGCCTTTTTCTGTCATAGTGTTTTTGTAGTTCTTTTCGAGGTTATCGATAAGCTTCATCACTTTGCTGTCTGGTGCAGGCTGAGCGTCTTTGAAAATACATCTAGTGTCAAGACCGAGCAAGCGTGCTTCATGAGTTATTTTCAGCATATTGTCCTGCCGTGGGTCGACAGTACCGCTGTGTATCGTTTCAGAACGTGTGGCAAGCTCTTTCATGTATGCTTTTTGACGTTCGTCTGGCTTTGAGGTCACTACTATCGGCTTGCCTGTTTCAAGCTTTGGCACAGGAAGTTTCAGCATATCCGCTGTTTGAATATCAGCGAATTCCTTATACATCTGCATAAGCTCAGGTATGTTTACGAATTTGCTGAAACGATTTTTCATTTGAAAGCCGTTTCCTGCAGGCTTTATCTCTAATTGCGATACAACTTCACCAAATGTGCTTGCCCAATCGTCAAAGTTCTGCAATCCTGCTTTTTCGAGAAGATCTGGTCTGAGATAACGCTGCATAACGTAAAATTCCACCATGGAATTGCTTATAGGTGTACCTGTGGCAAAAAGTATATTGTTGCAGCCGTACTTGTTGTTGAGATACTGAGTTTTCATCAGCATATCCTCTGATTTTTGTGCTGCTGTTGTTTGTACGCCTGCCACATTTGACATTTTTGTAGAAACAAAGCAGTTCTTATAGTTATGTGCTTCATCGCACACTAGATAGTCAAAGCCGAGCTTTTCAAAACACAATGATGAGTCTTTTGGAGAAGAAAGCAGCTTTTCAAGCCTTTCCTCTATGTTTTTCTTCTGACGTTCAAGGGCTTTTACTGATGATTTATCTTTTCTTCCTGCTTCGGATATTGCACTCATGATATCGTGAAGTTCTTTTTGCATGAACTGCTCTTTGTACTCGTCTGACATAGGTATTCTTTCAAACTGTGTAAATGACATTATCACGGCGTCATAGTCACCAGTAACACATCTTGCAATAAAACGCTTTCTATTGGCTTTGGTAAAGTCTTCAGGTTTTGCCACAAGCAGTTTTGCATTTGGATAAAGCCGCAGCCACTCACTTGCCATTTGCAATGTAAGGTGCTTTGGTACAACTACGCAGGCTTTGTTTATAAGACCAAGACGTTTCTTTTCCATTACAGTTGCGACCATTTCAAAACTTTTTCCTGCGCCGACTTCATGTGCGAAAAGTGTGTTTCCGCCAAGCTTTGCACGCATTATAGCATTTGATTGGTGTTTCCGCAGCGTTATTGATGTGTTCATGCCTGGAAAGGTTTGATGTGAGCCGTCATACTCTCTGCCCCTTATGGAATTGAACAGATAGTTATACTTCGCAACGTATTTTTCACGCCTGCCCATATCTTCCCACAGCCAATTTCTGAACGCTTCTTTCATCAAACGAGCTTTCTCTTTTGCAAGCTGTGTTTCTTTAGTGTTTATCTCGTACCATACCTTATCGCCCTCCTCTCGTCTGTCACGAACTAAAATATCACGCTGATTAAGAAGATTTTCAAATATCTGATAGCTGTTCATTCTTGATGTTCCGAATGTTTCAGTGGCAGCAACTGAGCGGTCAGATGTTTTATTCTCTATTTTGTATTCACCAAGCTTTGTTCTTGTGACAGGGTAGTAATATGTGTTTGCGTGTGCATACTCGTTTAAAAAATTGTTGTAATCTGCGACATCGATCCAGTTAGCACCGATCCTTACGGATATCTCGCTGGCTTCAAGGTCTTTTGGCACAACTTTCATTAGAGCTTCTACGTTTTTGTTGTAGCTGCTGTCAATATGCTCCGCATGATCTCTGGCTATTCTCAGCTTATCACGGATATTGCCTGACAGATATTCAGATGATTCCGTATAGCCTGAATATGGGTCATTGTCTTTAACTTTGGCAGGATCTCTGAATATTTCATCACCAAGGTCAGCAATGACCTTTTCAGGTGTTGTGTCTGTGAGCTGTGACATATAGAGAATATCGACCTTTCCCAATCTGTCCATTGATACTTGAAGTGCTTCAAGTGCTGTATCAACTTTTGAAACTGGAATATCTGGAAGTATCGTTCTCTTTGTGAATATTGCAGCCTTTTCAACTGTCTTATTTTCCACGTTGACAACTTCGAGTGCTGCTAAAGTGTTGTAGTCATCATCATTAGAAAAGCAGCGTGAATTGGCGCTGTCAGTAATATTTCCGAACTTTGTTCTGAAATTGTCATATGTGCTGTTGAGCTTCTTCTGAAGCTCTGCAAGCTGTTCATCAGAGCAGCCGTCAGCCTGGGCATTGATAAGCTCCATAGTTGCTTGCCTTAGAGTATGAAGCCCTTTCATGCGTTCAAGCGATTTGCCTGTTTCTGTGACCTTGACCATTATTTCATTTTCACGGAAATAAAGATCTCCGTCAACAATGGTATGGGTGAAGTTCCTGACAGTTGGATCAGCAGGGAGTATCTCAGCTGTCCCATTGTCAAGCTCAGTTTCCACAGTATCAATAACGCCGTCTATTTTTGAAATGGCATTTATGAGCTGCTGTGCAAGGGGGGCGTCACTGTTTGCATAGCAGGTCGTTACCTTGCTGTCTGCACCATATTTTCCTCGCATACGCTCGTCCCATGCCATAGTACCAAGTACCATATCGGGATTGTCCACAAAATACTGATTGCAAGGAATGCCGTTGGCTGTTTCTGAAACGTGTACCCAGTTTGGAATAACAGAGGTCATTGTTGTTCTTTTTTTCAGAAAGATAATATCTGTTGTAACGCTGTCTGCATCTTTAAACGTTCCAGATGGAAGTCTTACTGCGCCTAAAAGGTCACAGCGTTCGGCAAGATACTTTCTTGCTTTATCATTTTTCTTATCCATTGTGAATTTTGAAGTCACAATGGCAACAATTCCTCCAGGCTTCACTTTATCTACTGCTTTTGCGGCGAAATAGTCATGGATTTTGAAGTGGTATTTGTCATAGGCTTTGTCTGCAATGCCATAATCTCCAAAAGGTATATTACCTATGACCACGTCAAAGCTGTTATTCTTGAATGTTGTTTTTTCAAACCCTTTTATCTGGATATTATCCTCTGGGTAGAGCTGCTTGGCTATTCGTCCTGAAATGCTGTCAAGCTCAACTCCGTAAAGTTTTGAATCTGCCCTCATTTCATCAGGCATTTTTGCAAAAAAGTTTCCAACGCCCATGCTAGGCTCGAGAATGTTTCCACCCTCAAATTGAAATCTTTCCAAAGCAAGATATACGCTGTCTATGACTTCTGGCGGCGTATAGAAGCTTGTCAGTGTTGATGATCTTGCAGCACTATACTCATCAGTGGTCAGAAGCTCTCTTAAGCGAGTCTGCCTTGCTCCCCAACTGTCAGCAGAAACATTCTCATTATCTGCAACAAAAGCCTGAGCAGTTCCGCCCCAACCTGAGTATCTAGCCATTATCTTCTGTTCTTCAGGTGTCGCAAGCCGCTTTTCACTCTCTATTTTCAGCAATGTTTCAATAGCAGCTATATTTGCGTCACATCGAGCAGCAGCTCCGCCCACAACAACATTATCAGGGTCAAAGTGGTATGTGCTTGCCTTGACATTTTTCTTTGGCTTTTCTACCTTTTCGGTTTTGACATCTTTATCAGGTATAGTGACGGTTTCAGAAACAGGGGGTGTTTCAAAGAGTGATATCTGTTCATCAGATGTGGCAGATATATGGGTGCTTTCAGAAACAGGCGGTATTGTCTTTTTTTCTTCAGAGAGAACATTATTATCGATTGTAGGTGTTTCATATGGTATAGGTTTTTCGACCTCACCATTTTTTATCGCAAGCATTTTCTTTTCATAATCGTCGATCTGTTCTCTTGTGAAGTAGGCGTTTTCAGGCATTTTCTCATACAGCTCATTGATCTTAGCTATCTGCTTTTCAACAGATTCCGCCCACAAATGCTTTTCTGCACCTGTTTTCAGATAGTAATCACAATCAAGCTTAAGCCTGCCCAAAAGCTTGTCTATTTCAGGCTGTGTTTCATTTGTAGGTGTAGGCACTTCATCGACTAGGTCTGCCATATGTGCGGCTTTTGCAGCTTCAAGCTCAGGTACGATCGAGTTGTATATTGAGTATCTTTTCAGAAAATCAATAACGCCGCCGTATCCGTCCCCTGCGTCTTGGCGTTCAGTGATCGTTTGTCCGTCAGGCATATTGATAGTAAACTTGACCTTATCATAGCCCATAAACTGTGAGAATTCGTCATCAGCGTCTGCTTCATACCATGCTTTTGCTGAGCCGTATTTCTCTATTGCAGCCTTTGCTCCTGCCACCATTTCACTGTCAGCCTGTTCCATGAGCGTGTCAAATTCTGCAACACTGTAGGTCTTGCCGTCCTCAAAGTAATTACTTTCGCTCCATTCACAGGTTATCGTAGGCTCGGATAAAGTAGTGAATGATTTAACATCATTTGAACTTATATCGGCACTATTTTCCTGTTGCTTACCCTTGACAATATTGCGACTTTGGTGTATAATAATATTAGAGTCAAGATTGTTTATCGCCTCAGGCAATTGGAGCCTTTGACACGAGAACAGTGCTTGGCTTTTTTCTTTGTCCCAAAACAGAATATTATTTGATTTTGCAGCACGTTCAACATAGTTTGCAAACCCATTTTCTTTTCCATAAATGCTTGTGATAAAGTTTGATGATACATTTTCCATTTCATAAATGCCTTGCCCATTTGGTTTAACACTTACGATTATCGGTGCATTATCATTATCAACGTTATTTAAACAAATTACTATACTTTTATCAGCACTTTTGTTTGGAGAAAGTGAGTCCATTATTATGGCAGGGCTTTCTAAAAGATGTGGGATATTACATATCTGTTCCAGTGTTAAGCCATGCCAATGTGCATTGTTCGGGGATTTTTCATGTAGAGCGTCTTTTAAATGCCTTTGCGTATACAACATAGGAAGCCGATCACAGCCGATATCCACAAGAATTTGTGGTGTATCACAAACCTTTAGATTTGAGTATTTTGGGAATACGCCATTTAAAACATCATTTATCTGTTCAGCAAATGTTTTTTCACTCTTGACAACTCCAGAGGAGTCTGTTATACTGCTTGTAGAGCTATTAGGAACAGCAGGGCGTAGCTGGTTTTCAGCCAAACCTATAATTCTTGATGGTTCTATTTTTTTGTCCTGTTGAGTAACAGAATTATTCTTGTATTCAATATTTTCCTGCTGCGTACCCTTGACAATATTGCGACTTTGGTGTATAATAATATTAGAGTCAGGAATGTTTAAGCCCTTGGACAATTGTAGCCCAAGCACACTGAACAGTTCTTGGCTTTTTTCTTTGTTGTAATAAAGAACTTTGTTTTGTTCTACGGCACGATTAATTTGATTTTCAAAATTGTTTCTGCCATGAAAACTCATTACAAAGTTGGATTCGACCAATTCTAAATCATATTTAGCTTTGCCATTTGGCTTTATAGCAGCAATGATAGGCATTTTTTCGTTGTCAAGTTCAGATGTTACGATTATTATGCTATCATTTCTCGAAAGGGAATCATATATAATCACGGGATTTTCAAGTAACATGGGCATTTTTTTGATTTGTTCTGCGTTCAATCCGTGGTAATGTATGCTTTCACCTGTATTTCCTTTCGGCTTGAGAGCGTCATGCAAATGCCGTTTCGTATAAAACATTGGAAGTTGCTCACAGCCAACGTCAAGCAGTATTTGAGGTGTATCGCATACTTTCAAGTCATTGTATCGGTTTGCATTTCCTGCAAGTACATCATCGACCTGTTCAGCAAATGACTTTTCACTCTTGGCAACTCCAACTGAATTTGTGTCAACAGAGTTATCCTGAGCTTCAACCACTTGAACGTTCTGCTTTGAATGCTCTATTACAGCCTTATCAAGATATATCTGAACATCATGTGGATCTATCTGTCCGTCAACTGCCTGATGAAACATCTCAAAGAATGTTTTTATCTCGTCTACCGTTAGCCGTTCATCGACCTCGTTAAGAACAGTAATAGAAATTCCCTCAGAAAAACCCTGCTGCAGCATGGCTTTTTGTTCATCACTATATTCATGGTGAGAGAACATATCTGACAGCTTCAATCGACCATTGAGCTCATTTACATATGTATAGTAATCATTGAGTATGCCCTTTGGATCGAGTGTTTGCTCTATTACACTTTGAGAGTAGTAGTCTGCTACTAAAGATGATATATGCTGTAGCTCGTCGGGCGAATATCGGACGCTTACCCAATGCTGTATGTTATGCTCGCCATTTTGTGCAGCCGCCACAACCGCTTGCTTCAGTGCAAGTATCTGGTCTTGCGAAAACTTAAGCTTTATAAGGTCTTGGAGTATATCATCAACCATATCAGACGTGCTTTCTTGCTTTGCGGTTTTGGCATTGTCAAGAGTTTCGTTTTTGCGGTCAATGGCGATAACTTCTTTTTCTATTTCAGACAGCACAGACTTTGCTGCTTTTTGTACAACTCTGCTGAAAAGTATCATATCTCTTGCGTTTCTCATCATATCTATAGCACGCAGGTCAACATCAGTTTCAGCAGACATATTCATTTGTCCGGCAAGATCACATCTTTGCGTTACAACAAATCTGACTATAGATGAAAGCGACTCCTTATATGTTTCTTGCTGCTTCTTGCTCAGACTCATTTCTGATATCGCATTTTGGACAGACTCATCTATAGGTAGACTTTCGATGCTTTTTGCGGTAAGAAAATCTATGCAGTCATTGATAGACTCAGAGTGAATATCATATCTGCGGTTAAGAACATCGATCAGTTCAGGTGTGTTGCGTCCCGAAAGTGTCCACATTTCCGGCAGTTCTTTACCGCCTGTCTGTGAAACGTCATACAGATAGCGGCAAGTATGATTTTCGCCGAAAACAGCAACGCCGTGAGAGCCTCGCTTAACGTATCTTCCAAGGCGTTTCCACTTCTTATAATCTGCTATTTTGGTAGCGTTCTTGTTCTGATGATAAACGAGCACAGCATCCGAGTATGACTGTTTATACATACCAGCCGAGTATTTGAGATACTTCAGATATTCCTGCTTGTTGCCTCGCAGTTGCTCAGTGATCTCAAACCAGTGCAGCTTGACCAGCTCGTACTTCTCTTCATCTGATTTAAACGTCTTTTTCATAATATATTCCCCCTTAGTTTTGTATATATAAAAAGAGCGTATGAATTTCTTCACACGCTCAGGTTTACGATTTTAAGTTGTGTGTCACCGTGACACATTGTTTACCACTGTTCTATAGGCTTAATTAAATATCCATGTTTGTTAATGTATTCTAAGCATGCTGTTTGTGGGTTGAGAAAAATATCGGATTTAGATACTTCTTCATTATCTATGATTTGATTTATTTCCTTTATTACATTATCAAACACTGACTTTACTTCATTTTTGTTATATGGAATGACAGACACTGTCCGAATTTCAGAAAATGTCTTGCAATTAAACAAAAGACCAATTTCTATGTAATTGCCTTTTTTAAAATTACGGTTTCTTCGTATTTCAAATAATCTTTGATTATTTTGGAGTTTATAAAACATAATAAGGTTTACCTTGCTTGTTTCGGCATACACGGCATGAAACCCATTTTGTTTACAGTGTTTCTTTAATTTACAAAATAGCTTTTCAGAAAGATTTAATTCCTTTGGCTT
>OLXL01000396.1_pt1 | contig 21471 bp, 17 predicted proteins | sample 1673891 | NCBI WGS metagenome assembly OLXL01 (sample SAMEA103958131, study PRJEB25191) | human gut metagenome | reverse complement strand
GGGCTTTCCGATCGCCCTTTGGAAACCTTCGGTGCCCTCTTGCATAGTTGGTTTTTTATCGTTGCTCTAATAGTTTGTGTGCCCTTCGTTCCACAAGCAACAACAAAAATCAAGCTGCATGGGAGTGTCCGCGCCGAAGGGGTCAAGGGGGCGACCGGAAAGCCCCCTTGTCGTCTCCGCAGAGGCGAAACCCCTGCGTCCCACACAAAATCACTTGCAAAAGGGAAAACGTCTTACTCTCCCAACTTAATAATGGAAGAAAGATTTTCCACAATCGCCCTTGCAATCCACGGTTTGTTCATCGTGTAGAGGTGAATGTGTCCCACCCCGTTGGCAACCAAATCCACAATCTGCTCCGTCGCAAAGGCGATGCCCGCCTGCGTCATCGCCTGCGGATCGCCCGCAAAACGGTCGGCAATCGCCGCAAACCGCGGCGGCATAATCGACCCGGACAGCTTCACCACCCGCGCCACCTGCCGCGCGTCGCAAATCGGCATGATGCCCGCGCAGACCGGAATATCCATTCCCGCGCGCTGCATCCGATACAGGAAATTGTACAGCAATCCGTTGTCGAAGAACATCTGCGTCGTCAGGAAATCCACCCCGGCATCCACCTTCCGTCGCAGATAATCCATGTCCTTCGCGCGGCTGCCGCTCTCCGGGTGTCCCTCCGGATAGCATGCTGCCCCAACACAAAAATCCCCCTGCTGGTGGATGAAGTCAATCAACTCCGCCGCATACGCGAAATCATGGCACGGCTCGCCCTCCTTGGGCAGGTCGCCGCGCAGTGCCAGCACGTTCTCCATCCCCGCGGTCTTCATGTCCGCCAGCACATGCTGCACATGCTCCCTTGTCGACTGCACACACGTCAGGTGGCACAGCGGCGTTACGCCCGTTTCCGCCACCGCTTTCGCCACGGCGATGGTATGCCCCGGCGTGCTGCCCGCCGCGCCATAGGTCACGGACATAAAAGACGGATGCAGTCCGGCAATTTCCTGCGCCACGGCGGACGCCTGTGCGATGCCGTCAAAGTGCTTGGGCGGGAAAACCTCGCACGACAGGGTGATTTCCTTCTCATTCAGGATACTTGCAATGCGCATCGGCTGTTCTCCTTTGGGCGTGATGCTATTCGCTGGTTTTCCAGCCGAAAATACGCCACTTTTCATGATACCGCAACCGTGTCGGCATGTCAAGGAATCCGTAATGTTTTTTTGCCGCATCCCCTTGCAAACTTGTCAAAAGCATGGCATAATCAGGGTAAACAAACGAGGAGGAATACCCGCAATGGCTACGGCACTATGGCTGCGCACGATTCGGCATCACCGCATTGACCGGCAGGCGGTTGAGCCTTGCACGCGCGACAATCCGCACGACGCGCTGGAGGAAGCGTGTCGGAAGCTGGACATTTCTCACCCGATTTGGCTGGACAAGAATGAGCGAGAGTGGGAAGAGTTTGGGCAGACGAGGTTTTTGCCAGATGCGTTTTTAGATTCGGTGGATTTTGACCGGATGGAGATTGAGTATATTGATCCGGATGCGAAGAAGAAAAGGTCAAACGACCCGCGCAACGCCTTCTAAGGCACTACCGCGCAATTGGCGCAATGAGCAATTCAGCACCATAGGCTTCCACCACCAGCACGAAAAAATAAGTCTACTATAAAGGAGGATTCCCCTCATGGATGTCACTCGCTTCACGCACCCAATCGACCTCCGCGCCGTTTCCATCACTGACCCGTTCTGGCAGCGGGAAACGGAACTCGTCCGCCGCGAAGTCATTCCCTACCAGTGGGAAGCGCTCAATGACCGCATCCCCGGCGCGGAAAAAAGCTGGTGTATGCATAATTTCCGTTTGGCAGGGCGCATCATGGCACAGTACCGTCAGCAGGGCGCGCAATATACGCCCCAGGCGTACACCTACCGCGGCTACGATGCCCTTCCCGATGACCCCGCGCACCCGGATGAGGACAAGTTCTACGGCTTCGTGTTTCAGGATACTGACTTCAGCAAGTGGATTGAAGCCGTCGGCTATTCCCTGATTCAGCACCCCGACAAGGCGCTGGAAGCCACTGCTGATGAAGCCATCGACGTTGTGTGCGCCGCGCAGACCCCCGAAGGCTACCTTGACACCTACTACATCATCAACGGCATGGACGGCGTGTTCCAGAGCCTCCGTGATCATCACGAGCTGTACTGCTTGGGTCACCTGATTGAGGGCGCTGTCAGCTACTATCAGGCAACAGGCAAGGACAAGCTGCTGCGCGCGGCGTGCCGGTTCGCGGATTACGTTGCGGATTTCTTCGGCACGGCGGATGGGCAGTGCAAGGGCTATCCCGGCCACGAAATTGCGGAAATGGCGCTCGTCCGCCTGTACGAGGTGACGCAGGACGAGAAGTACCTGCGCCTCAGCCGCTTTTTCATCAACGAGCGCGGGCAGGAACCGAACTACTTCGTTGAGGAAGAGCGCCGCAATGCCGAACGGGAACATCGTCCAGTTCGGAGCGTCAATCTTGCCTATCATCAAGCCGTCAAACCCGTCCGCGAGCAGGACGAAGCCATGGGTCACGCCGTCCGCGCGGTGTACCTGTATTCCGGCATGGCGGATGTGGCGCGCATGACTGGCGACGACAGCTTGAAATCCGCCTGCGAACGGATCTGGCGCAGCATCGTGCAGGAGAAGCTGTACATCACCGGCGGCATCGGTGCAACGCAGATAGGCGAGGCATTCTCCTACGCCTACGATCTGCCCAACGACACCGCGTATTCCGAGACGTGCGCCGCCATCGGCTTAGCTTTCTTCGCGCGCCGGATGCTGCAAATGTCCCCCCAGCGCGAGTACGGCGACGTGATGGAGCTTGCCCTGTACAACACCGTCCTGTCCGGTATGGCGCTGGACGGCAAGAGCTTCTTCTATGTCAACCCGCTGTCCGTCGTGCCGTCGGCGTGCCACGCGGATTCACGCCTTCAGCACGTCAAAACCGTGCGGCAGAAGTGGTTCGGCTGCGCGTGCTGCCCGCCCAATATCGCGCGCATCGTGTCCTCCATCGCCGCGTATGCCTTCACGGAGAATGAGGATACGCTGCTGACCCACCTCTACCTTGGCGGCAGCATCCGCAAAACCTTCCCCACGGGTACGCTGACGCTTTCGATTGCGTCGGATATGCCGTGGGACGGGCACATCACCGTCACGCTCCATGCGGATTCGCCTGTGTCCGGCACGCTTGGCTTCCGTCTGCCGGGCTGGTGTCCCAATCCGAATGTGACGGCAGATAAGCCCGTTCGCGTGGCGGATGGCTATGCGTACCTCTCCGGCGAATGGCACGACGGCGAGACGATTGTGCTGGATTTCCCGATGCCCGTGCGCCTAAACCGCGCAAACAACCGCGTCCGCGAGGATATGCGGCAGGTCGCCGTCACGCGCGGCCCGGTCACATTCTGCGCCGAGCAGGCGGATAACGGCGAAAACCTGCATCTGCTGCGTGTGGATGTGGAGGACTTCGGCAAGGACGGCGAAGGCGTGCAAGTCCTGCCGGATTCGCGCTTCGGTCATCGTACGGTGAAGCTGCTTGTGCCGGGCTTCCGTCAGCAAGAGGATGCGGAAGGCGCGCTGTACGCCCCCTACCAGTCCGCCGCGGAATCCCCCTGCCAGATTGAGCTGATTCCCTATTACGCGTGGTGCAACCGCGGCGAGGGCGAAATGCGCGTGTGGCTGAACGTATAAAGAGGAGGCGCAAGGGGCTTTTCCCCTTGACCCCAGCAGGGACGCTGTCCCTGCACCCCGCAAGGGACTTCGTCCCTTGACCCTTTCGCGCGATTCAGTTGGTTTCGCGATCATGCTGTGTCCGCGTGTTTATCCACGACAAAAAACGGGATTGCCCATATGTGGGGCAGTCCCGTTTTGGTTTGGAGAATATTTACTTGTTCTCTTCAGCCGGCGCATCGGTCTTTTCTTCGCCCGACGCAATGGCAATCTTGCGCGCCGCCTTCGATGCTTCCGCCTGCATCTTCGGCAGGGTCACGGTCAGGATGCCGTGTTCGCACTTCGCGGTAATGTCATCTTCGCGCACACCCTCCAGCGAGAAGCGGCGCTCCACATGACCCGTGCGGCGTTCGGAGTACAGGTAGCCTTCGCGGTTATCCTTCTTTTCGCTGTTGATGTCGGCGGCGATGGTCAGCACACCGTCCTCGGCGGTCAAGGTAATGTCATCCTGCTTTACGCCCGGCAGTTCAGCCTCCAGCACATAGGCATCCGGCTGTTCCTTCACATCGACGCGGAAGCCGGCAGTGCCGACCATATCGCTCATGTCGAAGAAGTTGCGGAAGAAGCGGTCGCTAAGCATATCATCCATAGAGGTATTCATCAGGTTGCGGGCAGCACGGAACGGAATCACATTGAACATAAAACAGACCTCCTTGCGTCAGCGTTCGCTGGCGGTTACAATAACAATCAATCCGGGGCATCTGCTTCGGGCGGTCATTCGTCCGGGGCGATTTCCCTTCGCGGCTCTCTTTCCTGAACCGTGATTGTATTGTACTATAAAGGTCAAAGAAAGTCAATAGGCAGGAAGGTCAAATATTGAAAACGTTCTGTAAACAGTTTGTAGCCAAATTATGAATTACAGTGTGTCCGCCCGCACCAGCAGCCGACGCATAACAGGCAGCACCGTTTCCGGAGCGCCGCTGGTTTCAAGGGTGATTTTCCCCGGCGTTTCCCGCGCGCAGAGCAGATCATTCTCCGTCAGCACCCGCCGCAGCTGGCGCGCCGTACCCTCGTTGCCATCCAGCACCTGCACATTTTCCGGCAGAATCTCCCGCAGCAGGGGGCGCAGGAACACATAGTGCGTGCAGCCAAGCACCACAGCATCCACCGTGCGCAAATCATACGGGTGCAGCAATTCCAGCAGATAGCGCCGCGCCTGCTCGTTGGCTTCCTGCTCCACCAGTTCCATCAGACCGGGGCAGGGCAGCGGTATCGCCCCTTCGCCGTAGCGCGCATAAAGCTGCTGAAACTTCTCCAAGCGCAGCGTCATCGGCGTGGCCAGCACCAGGATGCTTCCGCCGTGGCGCAGGGCGTGGGCAGGCTTAAGCGCGGGTTCCATGCCCAGTATCGGTAGGTCATACGTCTCCCGCAGTTCCTTCGCGGCGACAGCGGTCGCGGTGTTGCAGGCAATCACCACCGCCTTGACGTGATTCGCGAGCAGATGTGTCATCACGCGCGTGACGCACGCCATCACCTCTTCGCGCGGCTTCGTGCCGTAGGGGGCGTGCAGCGTGTCGCCGAAATACAGAAAATCCTCCTGCGGCAGTTCCCGGCGCAGGGCGCTGAGGGTGCCGATGCCGCCGACGCCGCTGTCAAACACGCCGACGGGGTTTGGGTTGCTCATCATCCTTTGTCCTCCCTGTTTTGCTTCTTTTTTATTATACGCCGATTGCGCCGGAAATGCAAATCACGGTTGCGCGGCGCGGAAAAAGCGGTTATAATGGAAGCCGGAAATCAATTATACGATTTTCGGATGAGAATGCGCCAAGATGCGCCGCGAATTTTTGCATTCTGGCTAACGCGAATGAAATGCAGCGTAGCAGCGCTACGCTAAATGGAATGAGCGAACGCCAGAATCAAAAAGGCGCAAGCAGATGGCGCAGGCGAATCCAAAAATCGTATTGGAGGAAAAACACATGGATTTGAATGTGGAAATCCGCTTGGGCGATGTTGTGCAGACGCGCAAGCAGCATCCCTGCGGCTCGAACGAGTGGACAGTCATCCGCACGGGTGCGGACATCAAGATAAAGTGCAGCGGGTGCGGGCGCATCGTGATGATGGATCGTGAGACGTTCCTGAAGCGCCGGAAAAAGCTGATTTCGCAAGGGCCTGAACCCGTATGAGCGACGCGCTGCTGTTTTTTGTGTGCCTTGCGGCGGCGCTGTGCATCCGGCAGTTCATCGGCTGCGCGGCGGTGGTCAAGGGGCGCAGTATGCTCTTCACCCTGCATCCGCGCGACGTGATGCTGGCGGTGCGTCCGCCACTGCTTTACCGGCACATCCGCCGCGGGGACATTGTGCTGTGCCGCTATCCGGGGCGGTACTGGCGGAATCTCCGCTTCGTGCCGCAGACGTTCGTCAAGCGCGTGGTTGGTCTGCCGGGTGAGACGATTGAAATCGCGGACGGTGTCGTACTGATTGACGGCGAACCGCTTTCTGAGCCCTACCTCGACCCGGCGCACTGCCGCTTCCGCCGGAGTATGCCGCCGCGAACGCTCGGCGCGGATGAGTATTTCGTCATGGGCGACAACCGCGATAATTCCAACGACAGCCGAAGCGTCGGCGCCCTCAAGCGCACCGCCATTCGCGCCCGCGTCGCCAAAGTGCTGTTCCGTCTGCCCTCGCGCAAGCGGAAAAAGCGGCGCTGAATGGGACAAGAACGCCCACATTGTTACAAAATGTGCCTTGTATGCGCCTGAAAAGTATGGTATAATGAACCCGAACGAGTATTTCCAACGAAGGCTGGTGATTTCTGATGCGGAAACTGTTTCCGATGCTGCTCTTCACGCTCCTGCTGGCGCTGCTGATGGCAGTCCCCGCACTGGCGGCTGATTTTACCTACGATGATTTTTCCGCGACCCTGACCGTCCCCGACAGCTACACGATGCTCACAACATCGAACCTGGCTGACCACGAGGCTCTGCTGGCGAAGCAGGGACTGACTGCCGAGACGGCGCAGGCGGATTGGGCGGCACGCGGCGTGCGCTTTCAGGCGTGGGACGCGGCGGGCGATATGTGCATCGAGCTGTCCGCCGTGCAGGATGATTTCGCCATGCAGTACTGGGATGTGAACGAAGTCACCAGCGACGAGCGCGCCACCTACCGTCTGGGGCATACGTCGGACAAAAACGGCTATTACCGCAATCTTGGCTACGACTACACCTCCGCGCAGTGGAAGAACGGCAAGAACTACGCCCGCTTCCTCGTGCTGGAGTACACGCGCACCCATAACGGCGTGTCCTACGCGGGTTATGGGCGCAAGTCCATCCGCAACGGCTACTCCATCTATCTGGAGTGCCAAGTCTACGGTCGCAGCCCGAAGAAGGCGGACAACAACGCCCTGCAGGCCATTCTGGACACGCTGAAGTTCAACGAAATCTTCCCGCGTCCGTCCAGTGCCGTGCAGCGCGTCACGTTTGACGAAGTACCGCCGACGGAAACGAACTCCGGCAAATTCACCGTCTCCGGCACGGGCACGAGCGGGCAGTATGTCATACTCTGCCTGATGCGCCTGTCCGGCGGCGAACCTATCAATTATGAAACGCAGATTCCCAAGAACGGCAAGTTTTCCTTCACCATTCAGCTGCCGCAGGAAGGCGTCTGGCTGATGACCTACACCATCACCGACGCGGGCAAAGAGGTGCTGCAGGAGGACAAGTTCAGCCTGACGACCTACAAAAAGACGCTGCTGATTGTCAACCTTGACGCTGACCTGCCTGAAACCATCGTCGGCGACACCCTCACCATTTCCGGCACGACGATGCGGCAGACACAGGTGCAGTGCATCATCGACGGCCGCTATCAAAAGACCATCACGACGAACAACTCCGGCAAGTTTTCCTTCAAGATTGACACCAGCGCAGAGGGAACGTATGACATTGTGCTGACATTCCAGAAGAAGGGATACACAACGCGCCGCATCACCAGCACGGCGACCCGCGCCCTGACCGAAGCCGACAAGCAGGAGGACATTCGCGCACAGGCGGACAAGCCCGCGTACTCCACCTTGACCCGACTGCTGGACGGCTACGAAGGCCGCTACATGGTCTACACGCTTTTCATCGACCGCGTTGATCAGGTCGGCGACGAGTGGTACACCTTCGCTGCCATGCGCAAGACCAACTCCGGCGGCCTGCGCGACGAAGTGGTTGTCCGCACAACGACCCAGCCGACGTGGCAGCCCGCCGACCAAGTGCGCATGTACCTGCAATGTACCGGCGGCTATGAGATTCAGGGCGATGCCACGACAAAGCTGCCTTGCTTTGATTATCTCTTTACGGACTGAAAACTCTCCAACAAAAATCAACCTTCCTCCCGCGGGTATGCAGGGGGGAAGGTTAATTTTTGTTGGAAACGTTGCTATGGTCAGGAAAATTTCAATGGCATTTATCCCTGCTTTTCTTCGGCTGATTTGGAAAGCGCTTGAAATACCAGCAGCGCATCTTGCTGCTGACGTGACGTAAGCTCTCTGTAATAACAAATCAGCTGTGCCTCGTCAGTGGAAAGCGAAAGGGGAAGTGTCTGCGTGGTTTCTTCGGTGAAAAAGTCGGATAGACGGATACCAAAAGCAGTACATAACTTTTCAATCGTGTCAATACCGGGCGTTTTTGCACCTGATTCGTATTGACTTAGTGCGCCTTGTGCAATCCCAGAACGCTTCCATAGGGCGTACTGGCTAAGACCATATGCTGTGCGCAATTGAATGATACGCGCTCCAACATCCATGCGGCTTCCCTCCCGTTCTTGACGACCATGCCTATCATATCATGCAAAAAAAAATCAAAATAGAGCCGTTATTGGTATTGACAATAGATACCGATAGGTATATAATGGGCATATCAACAGGGGATGAGCTGCAAATGCTGTTGACCATGCGAAAGAAGTTTAAGAACAGCGAACCAGCTTGCCTCAAGAGAAAGGGAGGACTACTCATGAAGAATTGGTTGCTTTGTTCCTGATGCTCGCCATGATGATGGCGTGCGTTCCCGCGATGGCGCTGGAAGCTGACGCGGTATTTGGTCAATTTGACAATGATAATGCTGGATCATGGGCACCGCCTTATGACCATTCAGTCTGGAAAAAGCTGTATGGCTTTGATCTGAAGCAGACGGCAAACATTACAGCAAAAGTATATGATGCCAATGGAAAATTGTTATAAGATGGCGCAAAAGGAGCTGATTCCCTTGCCTTGATAGCATGATTCCTTTATACTACTGCAAAAAAGAATTGGAGGAAAATGAACATGGAGAAGAAGAACTTGGTGACGGAAGAAAACACGATGCAGCCGCAAACTATCTGCATGGAGGAAGGGTTATGTTTCGCTGCTGATTGTGGATCGTGCGGATATTACTCTCCTGACGATCCGGATAGCGGTTGGTGCAGACTGCATGGCGGCTGGGTTAGCCCGGACAAGTGGGCTTGCGATGACTATACCTGATTTTTCCACTGGAGGAGATGGGCGTCCCCGTTATCAGGGGACGCCTCTCTTTATTGTGCAGGATGCTTATCTTGCACTCATGTCTACGCTTGCCAATCTTCCTCCAGAAGCTGGTGGTATTTTAGCACAAGATCAAAGCGGTGTGATTCAAAAATTCGAGTATGACCGAAACGCAGGTTGTAATCAAGGAGCATATCGCCCTACTTCGGAATGGGTGAAATGCACCTGCAGACGATGGGGAGACTCCGAACTTTGTTTTTCTGGCTTTGTGCATTCGCATCCATACGGATATTGTGCATTGTCACCTAAAGATATTAGTAGTGCAAAGAAATTCTTACATTCAAATCCGTCAATGCAAAATATCACGATGGGAATTGTCTGTGGTTTGCAACTTGTGGTCTTTTTGGTCTTCCCAGATGGAGATGTATGGAACACGAATATATACATCATTGTATAGAATGAATCGATTTATCGTATTCGTTAAAAGGATTTGCAACTCGGAAGAGCGACAAATCCTTTTTCTCTTGGCACTTTTTCAAGATGTCGATTTCCCCAGCATAGCACCCTCAGAAATGAAAATAAGGCAATTGACACGGTAGGAAACCTCATGCTATAATGACGCAAAATTGCCCCTCGGAGGATGAAACCAATGACGGAACAAATGAACCTCGGCGGCGCGTGGCGGATGCGCGAAGCAGACAGCGAAACGTGGCATTCGGCGCATGTGCCGGGCAGCGTGTATGCGGATTTGATGGCGGATGGCACGATGCCTAACCCGTTCTGGCGTGAAAATGAGCTGGATGCCTTCGAGCGCATGAAGAAAGATTATGTGTATCAGCGCACATTCACCGTGAGCGAAGCACAGCTGGCACATGTGCATGTGGAGTTGGTCTGCGAGGGGCTGGATACGCTGGCGCATGTGTCGCTTAACGGGCGCGAAATCGCCTTCGCGGACAACATGCACATCACCTGGGTGTGGGACGTGAAGGAGCAGCTGCACGCGGGCGAAAACACGCTGGAAATCCGATTTGATTCGCCGATTCTGTACTGCGCGAAGAAGGCAGAGGAAGCGCCCGGCTGGGAATCCTCCGACGCAACGCCCGGCTTCCGTCACCTGCGCAAGGCGCACTGCATGTTCGGCTGGGACTGGGGGCCCCGTCTGCCGGACGCGGGCATCTGGCGGCCGATTTTCCTGCGGACGTGGGATACGGTGCGGCTGGAAAACGCGCTGATGCTGCAAGCGCACCATGACGGCGTGGTGGACGTGACCATCCGCCCGGAAATTGCGGGTGAAAGCGCGTGGTCGGCGGAAATCACCGCGCCGGATGGCGAAGTGTTGACCCTCCCCGAAACGACGGCGACAGAGCAGGTCATCACGATTGAGCATCCGCAGCTGTGGTGGCCGAACGGGCTGGGCAAACAGCCGCTGTACCGCGTGACGGTTCGTCTGGCGACGGGCGATACGCGCATGTGGCGCATTGGTCTGCGCACGATGACCGTCAGCCGCGAAAAGGACGAATGGGGCGAGGAGTTCCGCCACGTCGTCAACGGCATGAAGGTGTTTGCGATGGGCGCGGACTACATTCCGGAGGACAACATTCTGGCGCGCGTGACGCCGGAGCGGACGCGCCGTCTCTTGGAGGACTGCAAGGCGGCGAATTTCAACGCCATCCGCGTCTGGGGCGGCGGGTATTACCCGGACGATGCGTTCTATGACATCTGTGACGAGCTGGGCTTGCTGGTCTGGCAGGATTTGATGTACGCCTGCGCCTTCTATGACCTCACGCCTGATTTTGAGCGTTCCATTCGTGTGGAGACGCATCAAAATGTCGCGCGCCTGCGCCATCATGCGTCGCTGGCGCTGATTTGTGGCAACAACGAGATGGAGATGTTCATGGCGGGCGCAAACAGCGCGCTCATCAACCATCGGACGTGGGAGTTCGTGCCGACGTATCCGCACCACATCACCGACTATGTGAAGATGTTCGAGTACATTCTGCCCGCAATTGTGAAGGAAACCGCGCCGCAGACGTACTGGTGGCCCGCGTCGCCGTCCTCCGGCGGCAATTTCGACGCCCCGAACGACGAAAACCGCGGCGACAACCACTATTGGGACGTCTGGCACGGTGAAAAGCCCTTCACGGAGTACCGCAAGTTCTTCTTTCGCTATGCGTCGGAATTCGGCTTTCAGTCCTTCCCATGCCTGAAGTCGGTCAAGCAGTTCACCCTGCCGGATGACCGCAATATCTTCAGCCGCGTAATGGAGCGCCACCAGCGCAATCAGGCGGCGAACGGCAAGATTCTCTCCTACCTCTCGCAGACGTTCCGCTATCCAAACAGCTTCGACGACCTGCTGTATGCCTCCCAGCTGATGCAGGCGGAGGCAATTCGCTACGGCGTGGAGCACTGGCGGCGCAACCGCGGGCGCTGCATGGGCGCGATTATCTGGCAGCTGAACGACATTTGGCCGGTCGCGTCGTGGGCGAGCATCGACTACTACGGCCGCTGGAAGGCGCTGCACTACGCGGCGAAGCGCTTCTTTGCCCCGGTGATGATTTCCGCCGAGGAGGAGGGCGAGCTGAGCCAAAATCCGAAAATCAACGAATATCACCCTGCGCCGCTGGAAAAGAGCTTCCGCCTGAACGTCTGCAACGAGACGCTGCGGGACGTGACGGGCGAAGTCGTGTGGGCGCTGCGCACGCCGGACGGCGCAATCGTGCGGCAGAATCAGCAAACGCTGACCATCCCCGCGATGAGCGCGAAGTGGCTGGACAAGGTGGACTGCGCGGATGCGTCGCTGACAGGGCATTATGTCAGCTTTGCGTTCGTGGTGGATGATGTCGCAGTGTCCGAGGGGACGTGCATCTTCTGCGCGCCGAAGCACTTTGAATTTGTTGACCCGCGCCTGACGGTGGAGACGTGCGGCGACACACTGGTCGTCACGTCGCACGCCTACGCCAAGCAGGTCTGGCTGGAATCCGAAGACGCGGACTTGCTGCTGGACGACAACGCGTTCGACATGAACCCCGGCACGAAGGTCGTGCGCGTGGTAAAAGGGACGGCGGAGAAGGTCAGGGTTAGAAGCGTGTGGGATTTGGGGCGGTAAGCGGGTGCATTTTCGTGTTGCTAAACGAAGCACAATATGTTAGAATGTCAAAGGTGCTATGCAATATAGTCACTCACAGCTTGCGCTGAACAAACAAGAAAGGTCGAATGTGGGTGCTTGTAAATAAAATGACGCCTGTTCTTAAATGGGCGGGTGGAAAAACACAACTGCTTGGGCAGATTGCAAGCAATATGCCGTCAGAATATAATCATTATTATGAGCCATTTATTGGTGGTGGTGCTGTGCTATTGGGAATTGTGCCAGAGCAAGCATATGTGAATGATGTAAATGAGCAGTTGATTAACCTTTATATCCAGTTAAAGATAGCAGTTGAAGCCGTCTTGGAAAAAGTGAAAGAATTAGATGCTGTTCCTTGTGACAAGGAAAGGTATTATGTCATTAGGGAATATTATAATACCAAAATTGCCGCAAAGGAATTAGATGCCGAATGTGCCGCTTTGATGATATGGATCAATAAGCACTGTTTTAATGGTCTGTATCGTGTAAACAGTAAGGGACTTTTCAACGTTCCCTATAACAATAAGGTAAACGGCGTGTCTGCCGATCCGGAAAATTTGCGGGCAATATCGAATTATCTTCGAAAATTCGATATTTCTATAACTTGTTCTGATTTTGAACAGGCTTGCGCCGGAGTTTCTGAAGGGGATTTTGTTTATTTTGATAGTCCTTATGTGCCCCAAAGCGTAACTGCTTCATTCACAGACTATACAACGGATGGTTTTACAGAAGCAGACCATAGAAGATTAGCCGCTTTATATCGAAAGCTGGATAAAATCGGAGCAAAAATTATGTTATCAAATAATGATGTTCCGCTCGTAAGAGAATTATATGCCGGATACCGTATCCAATCGCTCGACGTGAAGCGGATGATTAACAGAAATGCGAATCAAAGAACTGGCAAAGAAGTTCTTGTAACGAATTACTAATATGAGCAAGTTTTTTGAAGGGTTAAAGCCGTACTACTGTGATAGCAATTCTGCACTATACTTATCTGACACATTTGAGGCATTACAAAAAATGCTGCCAGAGAAAGTGGATATGATTTTTGCTGATCCACCCTATTTTCTTTCCAATGACGGAATTTCATGCAGTGCTGGGAAAGTCGTATCCGTCAACAAGGGCGATTGGGATAGAATTGGCAATGTAGAAGAAAAGCATGCGTTTAATCGCCAGTGGATTAAGTTATGCAAACGCGTTCTGAAACCGAACGGCACAATATGGATAAGCGGAACGCTGCATAACATATACTCAGTAGGATTGGCGCTTGAGCAAGAAGGCTACAAAATAATAAACAATATAACTTGGCAAAAAAACAATCCTCCACCCAATTTAGCTTGTCGTTGTTTTACTCACAGTACAGAAACCGTTCTATGGGCACAGAAAAATGATAAGGGGGCAAGACACTATTTTAATTACGAACTAATGAAACAACTCAATGATGGTAAGCAGATGAAAGATGTATGGAGTGGTGGACTAACACCCGCTGCAGAGAAGCATTTTGGTAGGCACCCTACTCAGAAGCCTGTTTATCTGTTAGAGAGAATTATATTAGCATCTACAAAAGAAAATGATGTGGTTTTAGATCCGTTTTGCGGTTCTTCTACAACAGGGGTAGCGTGTAAACGACTAAAGCGCAACTACATTGGCATTGACGCAGAAGAACAATACATAAAACTATCAATAGAAAGGTTGAGGAATGAACTATGAACCGTGATTTTTCACAATGGCTAAAAACATTTAGGCAGTCCATCAATGGTTACACGTACTATATTGATTTTGCAAAGGTATATGGAAATGTCGAAAAATTAAAAGTCGAAATAAACATCCTTAATTCTCTGATTTGCTCAAAAGATATAGAACACGACTTTGATAACCTTATTGCCAAATACCCGGATTGCCTTAAGGCGATTCCGATTTTGCTGGCAGTGCGTGAGAATGAAATCTACTGCCAAGACAAAAATGGTTCAGTTAATTATAAGTTTTCGCAAAAAGTGCAATCCGCAGAGCAGTACAAGTACTTCATGCGAGAAACCGGACTTTTCGATATGCTCCAAAATCATATCATTAGCAATCTATATGATTATGTAACAGGTGTTGAGGTTGGTTTGGACTCCAATGGACGCAAAAATAGAGGTGGTCATCAGATGGAAAATCTGGTTGAACGCCATCTGCGAGAAGCCGGCGTTGCGTATTACAAGGAAATGTACTTAACAGAAATCGAACGAAAGTGGAATATGAACCTATCTGCAATATCAGCCAAGGGAAAGTCCACAAAGCGCTGGGATTTCGTAGTCAAAACCAGTAATTGTGTGTATGTGATTGAAACTAATTTCTACACCAGCGGTGGTTCTAAGCTGAACGAAACCGCGCGAAGCTATAAAATGATTGCAGAGGAAGCAAAAACGGTTGAGGGCTTTGAATTTGTGTGGATTACCGACGGCGGTGGCTGGACAAGTGCAAGAAGAAATCTGGAAGAGACATTCGATGTGATGGAGCATCTCTATAATATCGCCGACATGGAACAGAAGATTTTTACTTCCTTGTTTGTTTAATGGTCTCGTCTGTGACGAAACCCTGAAAATCCGGGGAAAGGGCTTGCTCTTTCCCTTTTTTCATGGCATAATGGAAAATGGCTGTTTGTCTGCGCGCCCAGTGCGGAAAGCAGTATAGAATAGTATTACCGTGTATTGCAGATTGTAAAATCTTCACATCTGCCGCGCCATGGCTTGACATCAATTCCCACCCATGTTAGACTGGAATCAGTACATTGCAGGCGCAGCGCATTCGCGGGCATCCCCCGCTTGAAAAGGATGGACAACATGGACATTAACTGGTATCCCGGACATATGGCGAAAGCAAAGCGGCTGCTGGCGGATCAGCTCAGCCGCGTGGATGTGGTGGTGGAGCTGTGCGACGCGCGGCTGCCGTATTCCAGCCGAAATCCCGATTTGGACAAGCTACTGGCGGGCAAAAAGCGCGTGCTGCTGCTCAACAAGGCGGATTTGGCTGATCCCGCGGCAACCAGTGCGTGGCTGAACTACTTCCGTGCGCAGGGCATCGACGCCGCGCCGTACAGTGCCTCCACCGGCAAGGCGAAGGACGCACTGGCGGTCATTGACCGCGCGGCAAAGGAAGCCGTCGAACGCGCGGCGCAGAAGGGCATCCGCAAGACCGTCAAGGCAATGGTCGTCGGCGTGCCGAACGTGGGCAAAAGCACCTTCACCAACAAGCTGCACGGCGGCAATATCGCCAAAACCGGCGACCGCCCCGGCGTCACCCGCGCGAATCAGTGGGTGCGCATCACGCCTTATCTTGACTTGCTGGATACGCCCGGTCTGCTCTGGCCGCGGCTGGATGACCAGCTTGCCGCGCGCCGCCTGTGCTATATCGGCACAGTCAAGGATGACGTGGTGGATTTGGCGATGCTGACGATTCACCTGCTGCAGGACATGCTGAAGGTGCAGCCGCAGGCGGTGATGACGCGTTTCCGCTTCGACAACCCGGAATTGCGCGGCGAAGAGCTGCTGGAAGCGGTCTGCAAGGGGCGCGGCTTCCTGATGAAAGGCGGCGTATGCGATTACGACCGCTGCTGTGCGGTGGTGCTGGATGAATTTCGCGCGGGCAAGCTGGGCAGAATGACGCTGGAAATGCCCGTCAAGAAGGCTCGGCTGACCATTCCCGGCGCGAAGAAGGACGACGAACCCAAGCCGCAGGAGGAAAATTCCGATGGCGAAGATTGACCGCGCGGCGAAAGTGCAGCTGCTGGCGGATTTCGACGCGCAGTACGCCGCCTTCGTTACGGCGGGCATGGACGAAGCCGGACGCGGCCCGCTGGTGGGCAATGTCGTCGCGGCGTGCGTCGTGATGCCCAAGGAACCGCTGATTCTCTGGGTGGATGATAGCAAGAAGCTCTCCGAGAAGCGCCGCGAAAGCGTCTATGCCGAAATCATGGAGCGGGCGCTGTATGTCGGCATCGGTCAGGCGACGCCGGAGGAAATCGACCGCATGAACATCCTCGAAGCGACAAAGAAGGCGATGCGCGAGGCCGCCAGCCAAGTGCCCGCCGAGGTGTTCCTCATCGACGCGGTGAAGAATCTGGGGCTGAACGGGCGCGAAATTCCGATGGTAAAGGGCGACGCAACGTCCTACGCCATTGCTGCGAGCAGCATCGTCGCAAAGGTGACGCGTGACCGGCAAATGCTGGAGCTGGACAAGCAATATCCGCAATACGGCTTTGCGCGCAACAAGGGCTACGGCACGCCGGAGCATATCGCCGCCTTGCAGAAATATGGCGCAACGCCCCTGCACCGCCGGACGTTCATCGGTCATTTTGTGCCGGTGGAGGAGAAATGAAGCGCTACGATGCCGGGATTCAGGGCGAACAGGAAGCGGAAAACGCGCTGACCCGGCAGGGCATGACGCTGCGGACGCGGCGGTATCGCGCGGAGGATGGCGAAATCGACCTCGTGATGCAGGACGGCGAAACGATTGTGTTCGTCGAGGTGAAGGCGCGCCCGCAGAGCCGCGCCGGGCAGGGGATGCTGGCGGTCACACCCGCGAAGCAGCGGCGAATCTGCCACGCGGCGATGCACTACCTGCTGGAAAACGACTGCATGGACGTTCCCGCGCGCTTCGACGTGGTGGAAATCACCCGCGACGGACTGATTCATGTAAAAAATGCGTTTATGGCAAGCATGTAAAACAAAAAACCAATTCCGAACGTCCAATATCGGGGGTGACACGATGAAGAGAAACAGACTGGCTCGGCGGCCGCTGCTGCTTCTGCTGTCTCTGCTGATGCTGCTGGGGATATTCAGCACCGCCTCGGCGGAGGAAAGCACGAATCTGCTGCAAAATCCGGGCTTTGAGGAAATCGGCGCGGACGGGCTGCCCGTCGGCTGGAAAACGGATGCGTACCTGAACTTGGAGGGCGTGACCTTCTATACCGTATCCGACAACGCCATGTCGGGCGCGCACAGCGTTCAGATTGAGAATCTGGACCACAACGACGCGCGCTTCTGCCAGACAGTCGCGGTAGAGCCGAGCAGCTTCTACCGCCTGTCCGGCTATGTCAAAGCATGGGATACGCTCGATGAGGGTTTGGGCGGCAACCTGTCCATCAAAGACGTGTATGTCTTCTCCGAAAGCGTCTACGATTCGCCGGACGAGTGGCAGTACGTTGAACTCTACGGCGTGACGGACACGGATCAGCACGAAGTAACTGTGTATGCACGTCTGGGCGGATACAGCGGCGAGAGCTTCGGCACAGCCATGTTCGATGATTTGTCGCTGGTGAAGGTCGATGCGCCGCCGGAGGGCATTGTAGCGAGCCGCTGGTATCAGCCGACAGCCGCGGTGCAGGACGACCCATCCGACGACTTGGCGGATACTGCTGCTGCCTCCCCCGCGTGGCCGTGGATGACGGCAGTCGGCATTGCGTATGTGGCGCTGGGCGTGTATCTGCTGCGCTTCCTGCAAAAGAAGAACGCCGTTCCGCTGGATGCAAAGAAGCGCGAAGCCATGCCGCTCTTTGCCATCATCGGGCTTGTTGTCGCGGCAGCGGCGCGGCTGATTGTCGCAAACAGCGTCAGCGGCTATCAGGTGGATGTAAACTGCTTCCTCGCGTGGGGCAACACGCTGCTGAGCGTCGGCCCGGCGAATTTCTACCAAACGACAAACTTCTGCGATTATCCGCCCGCGTATGTCTACATCATGGGCTTGAACGCGGCGCTGATGCGGGTTCTGCCCCTGTCCGCGGCTGCGGTGCACAAGCTCATCCCGATGGCGTGCGATTTGGTGGCGGCGGTGCTTACCTACCGCATTGCGCGCAAGAAGAACGCAAGCGCCAATCAGGCGGGCATTTTGATGCTGCTGATGGCGTTCAACCCCGCCATTTTCCTCAACAGCGCGGGCTGGTGCCAGATTGACAGCGTGCTGAGCCTGCTGCTGATGCTGGTGGCATATTTCGCAGTCTGCGGCAACTGGATGGCGGTTATGCCGATTTACATGCTCGCCGTGCTGGTGAAGCCGCAGGCGCTGATGCTGGGCTTCCTCGGTCTGGCGGCGATTGTGATGGCGCTCATCCGCGACCGCAAGTGCTGGAAACCGATGCTCATCGGCGTTGGATTGGCGCTTGTGACGGCGGTGATTGTCGTCCTGCCGTTCAGCGTGAACCAAGGCGGCATCTCGTGGCTGATTGACAAGTACGCGCAGACGCTTTCGTCCTACCCGTACGCGACGGTCAACACCGCAAACTTCTACTATCTCTTCGGCTGCAACTGGACGTCCATCGTCATGGAAGCGCCCCGCGCGATTCCGCTGCTGATGATGGTGCTGTCGCTCGTCTGGACGGGCTGGCTGATTTACCGCGCGCAAAAAAGCGGCTGGCAGCCCGACGTGCTGACGGGGCTGATGACGATTCTGCTGATTATCGGTGGCTTCGGGCTGGGCGGTTTCTTCGCGACGCAGAGCGGCTGGACGCGCACGATGATTTTCCATCTGGGCGGCAGCATGGTGCTTTCCCGCACAGCGCTGCTGGTCGTGGGTCTGGTGGGACTGGCGGGCGCAATTGCGCTTGGCGTGATGCTCTTCAAATGCAAGAAGGCGGACTGGAATTCGGCGGAAATCGCCGCTGGGCTGACCTTCGCGCTGATTTTCCTCGGCTTGGCGACCTTCAATGCCAGCTTCACAATGGTGGGGCTTGTCGCCATGGCGCTGCCGTTTGTGATGGTGCTGCCCATGTTCATCCGCAGCGGTAAACTGGAGAACCTCGCCCTGTGCGGCGGCGTGCTATTTGTGCTGTTGTATGTGTTCGGCATCAAGATGCACGAGCGGTATCTGTTCCCGGCGCTGTTCCTGCTGGGGATGGCGTACGCGGGCAGGCGCGACCGTCGGACGCTGGTGCTCCTGCTGGGCCTCAGCGCGACGGCATTCATCAACGAAGGCATTGTGCTGGATAACAGCCTGCGCCTCGGTTCGTCGCTGGGGCACTTGAACAATGATACGGTCGTGCTGGCGATGCTGCTGTCCGCGGCGAATGTGGCGCTGGCGTTCCTCGGCGTGTGGACGTGCCGCGACGTGTGCCTGCCGGTATCCGCCGCGGACGAAACGCTGGAGCACCCGGCGTATCTGCCCGTGAAGCAGCTGGACAAGAAGCCGGGCGACCCGCGCACCTTCCAGCAGGACGTCTCCCTGCACTGGCGCAAGCGTGACTGGCTGCTGATGCTGGGCGTGACGCTGGTGTACGCTGTCGTCGCGCTGACGAACCTTGGCTCCATGAAGGCGCCGCAGAACCCTTGGGTCTCCTCGACGCGGAATGAGCAGGTCATCATCGACCTCGGCGAGCATCACGACGATGTGACGATGCTCTACTTCTGTCAGGTGAGCTACTCCAATTTCTCCGTCGCCGTATCCGAGGACGGAGAAAACTGGTCGGACGATTACATTGCGGATATGGCGGAAGGCGAGTGTTTCCAGTGGAAGTACCTCACCCCCAGCTATATGGGCAAAGATAAATACGGCAACGACAAGCGCTTCTTCTACTCGCAGCCCATCAAATTCTCTGCGCGGTACGTCCGCATCACGTCGCAGCAAATCGGGCTGAAGATGAATGAAGTCATCTTCCATGACACAAACGGCGACCGCATTCCGGCGACGGTCATTGCGCAGCTGAACGTGATGGAAGAATCCACCCTGTACAGCGACGCAAACAATATTTTCGACGAGCAGGATACGCTGGAAGGTCTGCCGAGCTGGTGGAACAGCACCTATTTCGACGAGATTTACCACGCCCGCACGGCATATGAGCACCTGCACGGCACTGTGCCGTATGAAACGAGCCATCCGCCGCTTGGCAAGGTCATCATGAGCCTTGGCATTGCGATTTTCGGCATGGTTCCGTTCGGCTGGCGCGTGATGGGCGCACTGGCGGGCATCCTGATGCTGCCGGCGATGTACCTGCTGGGCAAGCAGCTGACGAAGAAATCCAGCTTTGCATTCGCCGCCGCGCTGATGCTCGCGCTGGACTGCCAGCACTTCACGCAGACGCGCATTGCCACCATCGACTCCTACCCCGTGCTGTTCATCCTCTTCAGCTGGCTGTTCATGCTCCGCTTCATGCAGCGCGACATTGTGCGCCTGCCGGTGAAGAAGCTCCTGCCGGATTTGGCGCTGTCCGGGCTGTTCATGGGGCTTGGCATTGCCAGCAAGTGGATTGGCGTGTACTCCGGCGCGGGGCTGGCAGTGGCGTTCTTCTGGACGATTTTCCGCCACATGCGCATGGCGGCGACCTCCGCGCACCTGCTCAAGACGGACAAGAGCCTGTCGGACGAGGACAGGAAAATCCTCACCCTGCGCGACCAGACAACCATGAAGCGCGTGCTGGTGATTTGCCTGTGGTGTCTGCTGTTCTTCGTTGCCATCCCACTGGCGATTTACCTGCTGGCGTACATTCCGTACTTCGCCTATGCGCACTTTGACAACTTGAAGGATTACCTGGCGGCGGTCTGGAATGCGCAGCTGCGCATGTTCAGCTACCATTCCAAGCCCGGTTTGGGCATGGATCACCCGTTCTACTCGCCGTGGTACGAGTGGATTTTCAACCAGCGCCCGATGTACTATGCTTCGCCGACGTATGTGAATACCCCCGGCTGGAGCTATGCAATCTGGTGCTTCGGCAACCCGGCAATTTGGTCGGCAGCACTTGTCGGCTTTGCGTACACGGTGTTCATGTGGGCAAAACGCCACCGCTACACCCTGCGCAAGGATGGCGAAACGCTGCACTGGACAGCCGCCGACTGGGATGTGACGATGCCGTTCCTGCTCTTGAGCGCGCTTTCGCAGTTCCTGCCGTGGGTGCTTGTGCCGCGCGGAACGTACATTTACCACTACTTCGCCACAACGCCGTTCCTGATGCTGTCCATCACAGTGCTGTTCCGGGATATCACGCGCCGCTTCCCGAAAACGGGCAAGTGGCTGCTGGGGATTTTCCTTGGCGTGTGCTTGGTGATGTTCGTGGCATACTTCCCGTATGCCAGCGGCACATTGACCCCGACGTGGTGGCTGGATTTCATGGAACAGTTCTTGCGGATTTACTACTAATACTATTTCCAAATGAGAATGCGCCAAGATGCGCCGCGAATTTTTCGCTCTG